>Ga0310695_10008527_pt1 | contig 15802 bp, 8 predicted proteins | sample RumenRJG_04DNA_FD_203882 | JGI IMG/M metagenome (GOLD analysis project Ga0310695, IMG submission 203882) | Bovine rumen microbial communities from Lethbridge, Alberta, Canada - RJG_04 (v2) (version 2) | ecosystem: Host-associated > Mammals > Digestive system > Stomach > Rumen | place: Canada...
ACACCATCACCATCGGGTATGTGGATAATTTCCTGCCCTTCTGCTCCCGGGACAAGAAGACCGGAGAACTTACCGGAGCCCTGAAGGACTATCTGGAAGCAGCCGCGACACGGCTTAAAAATGCCAGCATTCACTTTGAAACCATCCCCTTTGCCTCGACGGAGGATGCTCTGGCGGCTCTGAAACGTGGTGAAGTGGACAGCATATTTCCCATTAATATCAGCTATGATGACGGGGAGAAACATGAGATGTTTCCCATTTCCCCGCTTGTTAACACAGCAATGACGCTTCTTGTCAGGCCTGACAACCCGGTAATTGGTATGCCGAACATGAATCTTACCGTGGCCATCAACACCGGCAACACCAGTTACGAAAATTTTATCAAGGACAGCGCTCCGAACTGGAATATAAAAAGCTGCTCCCCGGTGGAAGAGTGCTTTCGCATGGTAAAGAAAGGCGAAGCAGACAGCCTTGTTCTCCCCAGTTACCGGCTGAATCAGTTCGAGGAAATGACCAATAACTACGGCCTCGTGCATATGCACACCAACCAAACCATGGGCATGTCCTTTGCCGTAAGAAGAGATACTCCGGAGCTTTATGCCGTGCTCAGCAAATTAGTTCATCTGGTATCCGCTGATGATATGCAGTATGCCATAGCCAGCTATGCGTACCGCAACCACAAGATATCGGTAATGGAAGTGCTGAAAAATCACTGGATCACCGTGATTATCTTCATTGTTTCCATATTTTCAGTAATCCAGTTTCTGCTGATTCAAAAACTGCGCGCCGAACGCAAGATCAATGAACAGCAGCAGAAACTGATATCGGTTACCCGGATCGCCTACAGGGATCCCCTTACCGGAGTAAAAAGCAAAAATGCATATGATGAAGCCTGCCAGCAGATGGATGAACGCATTTCCGGCACGGAAGAGCCTGCATTTGCCGCAGTATTGTTTGACATCAACAATCTTAAACTCGTTAACGATACTCAGGGACACAACGCCGGCGATACCTATATCAGGAAAGCAACTCACATTATTTGCCAGCACTTCAGTCACAGCCCGGTTTTTCGCATCGGCGGGGATGAATTTGTGGCCATACTGGAACGCGTTGATTATGAACGCCGCGAAGAAATCTTCAGAGAATTCGACCTGATGATGAAGCATCACACCGAAAAAGGAGATGTGGCCGTTGCCTTCGGATATTCCTGCTTTGATCCGAAAACCGACAAAAACATTAAAGCGGTGATAAAACGCGCCGACAACAATATGTATAAGCACAAAAAGCTTTTGAAGAGCAAAATGAAGGGGGGATTGCCGGGGGCTTAACCAAAACGCGCAAATATTCCGTCAGTCTGTTATGACCCACATGAGTTTTCACATACAGCTAAAATCACTCTTTACAGTCATGCTCAAAAAAGCACCACACCCCGCAAATCCTTTGATTTTAAGGGCTTTCAGAACCGTTCTATTTTGCCCGTGACAGTAAAACCACCGTCTCAACATGTGCCGAGACCTTTTAATTAATGTCTGATTTGCTGGCATATTAAGGAAACATGTTTAAACATACATCTTTTCAAGCGCCCCAACCTTTGCGTTTTCGGGAACATCACCGCAGTATCACGCTGAAAGCAAGCGAACAGATCAACACCTACAAAACCGCCATGGAATTCAAGGGCAAACCGGTTAAAGCCTATGCCATGGTCTTTGCCGGCTCAGAATGCGTGTATTGTGGGTAAAATGGATTACCCGAACTGTTGCAAAATCTGCAGCAGTTCAACCACATTTAACCCAAGTAAGGTTACTAAATAGATTCCATAACAGCCATCAAGTTCTGATAAGTATCAACATCATGATACACAACATCCTTTGAGGATAAACTGCTAAACAGCTTTCTTGCGCACTTTATCTTTGCCTGTTCTATGGGTTTCAGACTTAAAGTTTCCATTGTTCCCTTCGTTTCAGCTACAAAGAAAATATGTTTAACAGAGCCCTTTTCAAAAGCAATAGCCCAGTCTGGGGCGTAATTTCCAACAGGAGTAGGAATTTGGAATCCTCTTGGAAGTTTTGCGTATACCACAACTTTGTTATCAAGTTCCATTTCTTTAGTTAAATCACGCTCTTTATCAGAATCTGGAATTACATAGTCCTGAACATTTTTCTTGGCTTCTATTGCTTTAGCAAAATCAATGTTCTTTTCAGCAGTGAATATTGAACTGTCATAAACACCATCAATCTTATTGTAGGAAATATGATCCACAATCATTGTGGCCTTCTGTTCCTTTATCAGTTTTATGGCTTTAGAGATAAATTCTTCAGGGTTATTCTTAAACATATCAAATGTTTCTTTCTTTATTCCTTTCAGAATAGCAGCAACAGATTTTCTGGTTAACTTGGTCCCTTCAGCAATTTTTCCGATAAGGTCATATTTGACAGAACTTCCGCTTGCTCTCTCAAGGGTATATGTATTACTGTACTCAGCTGCAAAACCTACTCCCTTTTTTACATTTTCAGTAGTCCAATCTTTACCTTGTTCACCTGATGTAACCGTGTACTGAAGTTTGGCAACAAACATTCTGTCATCGATATGTTTGATGGATTTTTCTATTAGTTCCTTACTGTCAAAATCAACCGTGTACGCATACTTGTGGTTGATATAATTCCACAGAGTTTTAAATTCTTCTTTATAGAAATTATCATTGAGTTTGTTCTCTGAAATTTTTGTTTCACGACCATCTTTGATCATATCCTTGAGAACACGCTCATCGTACACGCCCTGAACTAACTTATGAACACCATCAGTAATCTCGGTACAACTTTCAGGGACAGGTGCTAAAGTTCCATTTGCCAAGTCAGAACGATATTTATCCGTTACATGATCATCGTCATCTATGTAATCATTTCTAGCAAGGTATTTATAAATATCCTTTGCTTGCTTATCAGTAATTGTTACTTTTTGATCGTTGATTATAATGGTCTTGCCAGAAAAATACTCTATTGAGGCCTGTGTTGGACGATCATAAAGATCTTCGCTGATACCTTTCTGAAGGTCCGAAACAAATTCCTTGTATCCATCACTGGCAATAACAGTTAGTTGATTAATCTCATGAACCTGGTCCTGGAGTAAATCAGCATCCATTCGATCTCCATTTTGGTTAACGCAAAGACGGAGACCACGACCAACTTCCTGACGTTTTTGTGTCGCAGAACTGCCGCCATGTTTTAAGGTACAGATCTGAAATACATTCGGATTATCCCAGCCTTCCCTAAGTGCTGAATGCGAAAATATGAAACGTACTGGATTGCTCAGAGAAAGAAGTCGTTCTTTATCCTTAAGAATTAAATCATAGGCAGAAATATCATCACTTTCATCGCTTCCGCGTTTTGTTGCACTGTCAACCTTCCTACCTTTTTTATCAATACTGAAATAACCAGTGTGTGTATCTGCAACGTTTATTTCACGTAAATATCTACCATAAGGGCTATTAAAATCTGAATCCTGATATTCCTTGATAATATCCTGGTATTCCTGCTCAAAAACTTCTCCATACTCAGAATTAAGCTCATTACCATCTTCATCGTACTTTCTGTATTTAGCTACCTCATCGATGAAGAACAGCGACAAAACCTTAATGCCCTTATCGAAAAGAGCTTTTTCTTTCTCAAAGTGTGAACGGATTGTTTCGCGGATTTGAACGCGACGCAAATCAGCTTCTGATACATCACCTACAACTTCTCCAACATGAATAGCTTCACCATTAGTGAATGTTACAACACGGTTTATAGGATCTATCTCATTTACTGTATACCCCTTATATTGCTCCATATTCTTTGAGAGGGAATACAAATCATCGCTATGGCCAACAATACGGCTTTCTCTGTTGATGGACTTGTTGTACGCTATTTCAAACTCAAGTCTTGCCATAGGAGGTTTATTCGGAGACACAACAATCTGTTCCAAGAAAAGATAACTATCTGTTCCTCGTAAGTTTTTAATATCAAACCCCTTTACTTCAATGGATTTAACCAGTTTTTTCTGGTAAGCGTCCATAGCATCAAGCACATAGACTAAATCATGATGCTGCTTGTGCGTTGCAGAGTAATTCAAACAAAAGAGAGGGTTAAATAATTTCAAAGCATCCTGAGTCGCCTTGCCTCCCATCTTCTGAGGCTCATCCATAATAATGATTGGATTATTGGCCGCAATAACATCTATTGGTCTGCGAGAACCAAAATCATCTCTTTCTGAGAATATCAGACGAGCGGCATCATTGCCTTTTTTACCTTCTACACTCTTGTCTTTATTAAATGATGTGTTGAAAGCCTGAGTGTTAATTATCATAACATTGATGTCGGCACTTTGGCTGAAGTTATCAATGGCCTGCGGATTCTTTGAATCATAGATGAAAAAGCGAGCCTTTTTGCTGTAGTGTTCCATGAAATGTTCTTCCATAGTACTAAAGCTCTTCCATACACCTTCTCTAATGGCAATGGATGGAACCACAACAATAAACTTACTCCAACCGTACAATTTGTTCAGCTCAAACATTGTCTTAATGTATACATAGGTTTTACCGGTTCCCGTTTCCATTTCCACATCGAGTGAACATGCGCCCAGTCCATTAGAGACGATAGAATCAGAAAGCTTGATATTATTTTGATTCTGCATCTTATGGATATTACCTAGTAACTGAGAACTAGAAAGCTCCACTTTTGCATTTGCGAAACCGGTATAAACTGATTCATCAAAGAACAAATCTGAGACCTTTGCAGTTTCAACTTCCTTACCAACGTCTCTTCTGTATGTAAAGTGGTCATGCTTTTGCTGTCCGCCAAACACATTAACCACACTCTTTACAGCCTCAGTCTGATAGGGCTGAATGGTAAATTTAAATTTCATATCCGACATTACAATACCTTCCTTACTGTATCAGGACTGTAAGTTTCAAAAATCTGTTCAAAATTAGTAGCAACGCTATCACTTGCAATTCCGCTATCCCTAAAAACAGCATAGTATGGTCGTTTCTGTGCTATCCTTTTTACTGTTTCTTCTGTTATATCTGTATCAAAACAAGCCATTAAATACCCATCAGCCACAGAGAAAACTTTCTTACCGTCAATATTCATTTCATCAATTTTGGATGATAGAAATACACCAAGATCTAGCATAACTTGAAAAAGTAGATCCTCTGATGTTCTATCTGCCTTTATATTATCTGAAAATAAATCAATATCTCCCTGGTTATAATCATTAGGCTTATAATACACATCTTTCATGTTTGATGAATCAACTTTGAATACACGGAATCCAGCATCTATGTTAGTTTCTGTATGTTCTTCTTTAATTATTTTGCCTGCTCGACGAATTCGCTCTTCGCCAATATGGCACAAATTGGTATAACCTAATTCAAGTGCAATATTATTAGCCTTGAAGTCATTACCAGTTTTTTTTAATTCCTGAGGAATTTGGATACAAATATAATGACGATTTCCTCCATCTAATGCGTTAAGCTCCATGACAGCATGCGCTGTAGATGCTGACCCAGAGAAAAAATCCAAAATAATTTCTCCGTCATTTTTATTCATGGATAACTCAATGATCCTTGAAATTAGTTTTACAGGCTTAGGATTATCGAAAACTAGTTTCCCGTCAAAAAGCTTCATAAGTTCTTTATTACTTGCTTGATTATATGAAGCAAACTTATTATCCCACCACGTCCAAGGTCGCTGCCCCTCAGATTCTCTCAAAAATTTCTTTTGGCGAGGTCTATTGTCACCATTAACTCCAAACCATATTCGGTTATCATCGTATAAAGCCTTAAACGTAGATTCGGCCATAGCCCAACAACGGCCTTCAGGAGGGGAATACTTCTTCCCTGAAGGGGTAGTTATTAGATAAAACTGGCTCTTGGGAGCCCTACCTGTTTGGCCTGTAATATCAACAGACGCCCAAGGACCACGCGGGTCATTGTCTGGATTTGTATAACTAGACATTCTTGACTCATCATATGGTAGAGCATTCAAAAGAAATCCATGTTCTGGTATTTTTTTTGCGTAAACTAAAATATAATCATGCGCCGCACTTATATCCATACGAGCATCAGGAGATGTTTTCTTTTGCCAGATTAAACTTGCGAGTTTATTCCATTGACCGAAAACCTCATTACAAATTTTCTCAAGATTGCCGACCTCATTATCATCAATAGATATAAAGATCAGACCATTATCAGAAAGTAAATCCTTTGCAATTTTTAACCTTGGATAAATCATGTTTAACCAATCAGTATGAAAACGTCCATTCGTTTCATTATTTTGTACAAGTCTATTCCTGTTATGATCATTTTCTTCATTGATTTCCATATATTTTTCTGTATTTATAGAAAAATCATCATCATAAATCAAATCAGAGCCGGTGTTATATGGGGGGTCGATATAAATGCATTTTATTTTCCCAAGATAAGTCTCCTGAAGTAACTTTAAGGCCTCAAGATTGTCACCCTCAATGTAGATATTCTCAGTGTCAATACTCCCCGGAGTGCCATCTCTCCCTACAGATTTTTCTCTATCAAGTCTCAGTGTTTTGTTTATAGGCTGATTTGCCAGAACCACAGATTTTTTCTTATCAGGCCAGGTGAATTGATAGCGTTCCTTCCCCCCGGCAATAATTGTGCCAGATATCTCTTGTTGCAGCACATCTGCATCAATAGCACGAACAATTTCACCATTTTCATTGATGGTTTCAGTGACAGCATTAGGGAACATTGCAGAAAGTTTTTTGAAATTCTCATCAGCCAAATTCGGGGTATGCATTTTTAATTTATCCATAATCTCATCTTTCCTTTACAAAATTCTTCTTTGAGTCTGTGGACTGTATGTTTCAAAGATCTGTTCAAAATTAGTAGCTACACTATCACTTGCCATTCCACTATCCCTAAAAACAGCATAGTATGGTTGTTTCTTTGCTATTGCTTCTACAATTTCTTCAGTAACATCATTATCAAAACATGCAATTAAATAACCATCAGCAACGTAAAATAATTTCTTGCCATCAATAGTCTTTTCTTCAATTTTTGATGACGGTAATACTCCAAGATCTAACATAACCTGAAAAAGAAGATCCTCGGAAGATCTATCTTCCTTGACATTATCAGCGAATAGATCGATCTGACCTTGATCATAATCAGCAGGCTTGTAATACACATCTTTCATGTTTGAAGAATCTACCTTAAATACTCTGAACCCAATATCTAAGCTTGTTTCCGGGTGTTCCTCTTTAATTTTCATACCAGCACGACTGATGCGTTCTTCTCCAATCTCACAGATGGTGTGAGGTCTTCCAATATCATCGAGAAACTTTATGGCGTTTTTCATTGTTTTTTGCGCACGAGCATCAGCTTTTTTTATTGATTCATCCAAGTCTTCAGGGATTTGGACCATAATAAACTTGAGGTTTTTATTATATTTGTAGTTATTACGAAAAATAGCTTCTGCTGTTGTTCCACTTCCGGAAAAAAAATCAAGAATTACTTCTCCTTCATTAACTATAAAATTGATAAGACGACCTAACACCATTGGCGATTTTGGATTTTGAAAAATATCACGTGCCATAAGAGCTTCAAACTGTTTAGTAGAAGCTCTTCCGTCTTCATATATAACAGAACGTAAAACATCTTTAGCATTTTCTAATCTTTTCTTTGGTTTTACGAGAGTTGTTTCGTCAGCACCAAACATGATTTCTCCATTTGAAATCATTTCCCGCATAGTCGCTTCAGTAAACCGAAATCCTTTTTCTGGAATCTTGCAAGGCTTAAGGGTAATTGGGTGGATAATTTCATATTTATACCCGCCAAAAACTGTATTAGCTACGTCGCCATCGTGAAAAACTCCTTTTTCATCTACGTTATCGTAATGAGAAACTCCCTGCAGAGCATCGCCTGATTTTTTAATCCATTTGCGAAGATCATTTTGTATTGCCGAAATGTTGGAGCCATACTTCTTTTTCAACTCTAGATACTTATCTTGAATCATTTGTGCTTTCTCACTTGGAGCGAACCAAGGTTCTTGTACAGCTTTATTTTTAGCGTAGCAGAGAACGTACTCATGCTCGGTATTAATTTGTCGTGGATTATTATCAGTCGCTGTTTGCAAAATAATACACCCTATAAAATTCTGAGATCCAAAAACTTCAGAACAAATTTTCTCCAGGTTTTCATGCTCATTATCATCAATAGAAATAAAAATAACGCCATCATCGCTTAATAAATCTTTGGCAAGTCTCAAACGGGGATAAATCATATTGAGCCAGTCAGTGTGAAATCTTCCATTACTTTCAGGGTTCGCAACTAACCGATTTCCTTCTTCATCCGATTGACCGCTATTACCTAAATATTCTTCTGTGCTTTGAGAAAAATCATCTTCATAAATAAAATCGTCACCTGTATTATACGGAGGGTCAATATAGATCAACTTAACCTTTCCGAGATATGTTTCCTGAAGTAGCTTCAATGCATCAAGGTTGTCCCCTTCGATGTAGATATTCTCTGTATCGATACTCCCCAGAGTACCATCTCTGCCTACAGATTTTTCTCTAACAAGTCTCAGCGTTTTGTTGATGGGCTGATTTGCCAAGACTACAGACTTTTTCTTATCAGGCCACGTAAACTGGTAACGTTCCTTCCCCCCCCCGGCAATAATTGTGCCAGATATCTCTTGTTGCAGCACATCTGCATCAATAGCACGAACAATTTCACCATTTTCATTGATGGTTTCAGTGACAGCATTAGGGAACATTGCAGAAAGTTTTTTGAAATTCTCATCAGCCAAATTCGGGGTATGCATCTTAAGCTTGTCCATGCTTCAAGTTCTCCAATTCTTCTTTATATTTTTTTAATTTTGTAAACATTTCAAATTGCTTTCGCGGTTGTTGCTCTTTCCAGCTATCCGCTTCAAGTTTTTTAATTTTTTGTTCCAATTTGAGTATTTGTTCCTGCAACGCTAAGCGCTCGTTGATCGAACAATCTTCCACTTTCTCGGCACGCTCATCGAACAAAGCAATTTGTTCAATAAAATTGTTATAAATCTGCTCGAGAGTAAAACCATTAGCACTCAAATGCTGCTCATTATCATTTTGCCAATTTGTCTTGTATAGTTTTCCGCTGTAGAGTGCTAACTGACTCTGCTCTGCAAACTTCATCAGAAAAACTAATTTGTGCGGATTCTGCCGAGCAATCACCTCAAGAATTTTATCGTCAAAACCCTGCTTTTTGAGTGTTAAAGATAATACAAGAATCTCCTTTACTTCTGAATCATCTGCTAAATTCAAATTATCTTTGGTTAAGCTGTTCTCTACAAAAATACTCTCAACATCAGATACGAACTTATCTTTCATTGCTGTATTCAGGGCTAGTTTTTTATAAAAAGCCTCTTTTGGCAAACGCCTATGAACTACTGTTGCTGCAGGCAAATCAATCATACAACCACCATAAAGCAGATCAGTTCAAAATCATCTTTTCCGGAAAATCCGCCAGAAAGAAACGTTGTCTGACCGCCCCCAAAAAAGCTATCGATATCTCCTTCATCCTTGGTCTCAATAATGGAACCTATGGAATCATCCAAAAGCTTAGAGACCTTTTTCATATCTCGTCCGTCATTTGTAGCTTTGTTGAATAAGTCACAGAGGTCTTTATCAGGCTCCGACTTTCCTTTTGCAAAATGGCGCATCAAATCGAGCGTATCCTTCGGATGTAAATGATTTGAAATCACTTCACCATCATTACCAACATAAACCAAATAAAATGGGTGCAAACGGTTCTGACTCTTAATATTCACATCCTTGTTATTATTCTTCAAAAGGAAAATTACTCCGGGCTTATCTCCTTTTACGACAGCATGAATGCCAAAAGGAGTATGATCGAGGTCAGCGTGATTCTTCATGTAAGCCAAAAGATCCATTCTGAATTCATTAAGTCCAAGATCCATAATTGAAATACCGTTTGACATATCTTCAAGATCAACCACCTCCTCACGAAGTCGTTTAAGCTGGCTGCTACGGTACTCTAGATCTCCTTTTTCCTCCTGATTGATCAAGTCATCGTCACCGGTAGAAGTCATAACAGAAATACGCATTTTGGCTTCCACTCTGGACTTCAAATTAATGTATTCGTCCAAATCCAAATCAGGCCAGAAATTAACAAGCTGAATCACAGCATTCTTACTACCGATACGGTCAATTCGACCAAAACGCTGGATTATACGAACTGGGTTCCAATGGATATCATAGTTCACACAGAAATCACAGTCCTGAAGATTCTGACCTTCAGAAATACAATCGGTTGCAATAAGAATATCTATGTTTGTATGACTGTCTTTAGGGTAAAGAACGTCTCTGTCTTTTGAGATAGGTGAAAAACACGATAAAACGTGATTCATTTCTGCTTTAAACTTTGGAATAGTAGTCTTACCATCAACTGAGCCTGTAACCAAAGCAGCATTAACCCCTAACTCTTCTTTAGCCATTTTGCTCACATGCTCATACAGATACTCAGCTGTATCAGCAAAAGCGGTAAACACAATTACCTTTTTGTTCCCCGGATTGATCGGAGATGCTACTTTCTCTCTAATAACACGAAGCAGTTCATTCAATTTGAAATCATATTCTGGAGTGATATCCTCAACCATTGAAATCAGCAGAGCCAGGTTCTTAATGTCTTCATCAATTTCCCTCTTCCATGAAATATAATCCATGTCTGCCAAATCAATTTTGATCTTTTTGCCAACAGTAAAGAAATCAGTATTCTGATCATCTCCATCGAAATCAGATTCAACATTTGACAGATCCTGCATATCATCAAGCTCTTTCATATCAGCATCACCGTTTTCAAAAGCCTGAATAGCCTCAGATGTGTCGTACATGTAATTGTAAATGCGACGCAGAGTAAGCAGGAAAGAATGAACTGAACTTTCCATTCGTTTAAGCAGGTTGATACTCATCAAATGCCTGATACCAAGTTCACGTCCTTTCACGAAATTTTCCGTTTCCTTTTCGTCAAGGTATTTACCTAGCCTGCTAGGGAGGATATAACTGGTTGGCGTGTATATTTTCAGTGTAAGCTCCGATAAAAGATCGAATACTTCGCTGTAATTGATGGCTTTCTCGAGAGTAGACAGTTTTGGTGTTACTGATATCGGTTTGTTACGTGTCGGAAAGTTTCCGATATCTGCGACATTGTAATAAGTCTGTATATGCTTGCGGGAACGAGCAATCGTTACGCCATCAAGGACTTCAAAGAAATCAAAATCAAGCTGGGAGAGTAAATTTTCGGTGGTCCTCTGAGACTCAGGAAGCTTACTCCATGCGTTATACACACCTTGAGCCTGTCTAAAAATGGTGTCAATATCTGATTTTAAGTTTAACTTCTCATCAAGATTAGCTGAATTGCCTTCGTATGCCAAAGCAAGCTGATTTCTTAAATCCAGGAAGCGATTATTAACAGGTGTGGCAGAAAGCATCAGAACCTTAGTTTTTACCCCCTGTCTGATTATGCGGTTCATCAACCGCATATAGCGATTTTCCTTTTCACCACCGTGACTGTTTGTTCCATTACCGTTGCGGAAATTATGGCTTTCATCGATAACAACCAGCTCATAATTTCCCCAATCAATACGATCTATTTCCTCTCCCGTCGCGATTGTCCCACTATTTCGAGAAAGGTCTGTATGATATGCAACATCATATCTAAGTCTATCGTCTCTTAGAGGGTTGTTAATATAGTTGGCACGGTATGTCATCCAATTCTCAGACAATTTTTTAGGGCATAAAACCAGAACCCTATCTCTTCTGAGCTCGTAATATTTTATTACTGCAAGTGCTGTATAAGTTTTACCAAGACCAACACTATCAGCTAGAATACAGCCATTATACTTTTCTAATTTATTGATAATTGATAAAGCTGCATCTTTCTGAAAAGAAAAAAGCTTATTCCATATCGTGCTATTCTTAAAGCCGGTTCCTTCTCGGGGAAGGACATCCTCGGAAATATCAGATAAAAATTCACTGAAGATATTGTAAATAGCCATAAAATAGACTAACTCCGGTGCATTTTCCTGATATACAGATGATATCATTTCAATAACATCATCTGTCACGTCCGACAGTTTTTCCTGGTTTGACCAGACTGAATTAAACATTCGCAAAAACTCTGCACTACCAGGATTTTCAAACCTTGTCACTGCATTTGTAAGATTACTGCCTCGTTCACAGCCCAAATCTACTGTGGTAAAAGTATTCATAGGCTGATAAGTGTAGTCCTCATCAGAAGTGTTTACCAACATGAAGGTATTCATCCCGTCTCTTGTGTTATTTGACTTAAAACGAACCTTTTTACGAATCCATTCAGCACACTCTTTTGCGATAGCCTTTTGCTTCAATTCATTACGTAAACGCACCTCGAACTCAGTTCCGTATAGACTGTTTTCTCGTTTAAGTCTAGGAATGTAGAATTCTCTGCGTTCCTTAGGAGTTTTTTCTGCAACAAAGGTAGGAGATGTAAATATGAAACGAATTTCTTCGCATGATTCCAACTGAGACTTTAGCTCTTGATAGGCATAAATTGAAAAGCAGGCAGCCGCAATTGAAACTCGACTTCCTGCTTTTATTGTTTTTTCAAGGTCATCTTTTACAACTTTAGTTGTATTATTAAAAAACTCCATAACACACTTACCCTTTGTTTCCGACTACAGAATTTTTCGTCAAACAACAAAGAACCTCATACAAGACATCATTTAGCAGTTCAGGTTCTAATTTATGATTCGAAAGATGATATCACACACCATTCAGACTTTCTGTGCGGATTCGAGCAATTTAGCCAAAAAACCAAGCATTTCGAATAATTTCTAATCATATTTTGACAACCATCACGACATGATAGTTACATGCCCCTTGCTCACCTCTTAGTCAAATCTGCGACATACTTTATACAATTGTTAACAATACGCACAAAAATTGCTCCATCCCCTACTAAATAATCGCCGATTAGGCACTACTTCATAACAATTTTATGGAAAGAAAGCCTTTTCCTCTGTAAAATCCACATTCTGTAATTTTGTTATCCAGATCACATAATTACTCGTATTTATCCAAGCAGACACAGCAAAAGATGCCTGCTTTTTTCGTATGAATCTTGACCGAACGTCAGATTTCACCAATCCCCCTGGCTACTTGTTAGGGGGATTGCTTTTTTTACCAAAGACAAAGGCTTTATCTACGAAACATGCAACACGCCTGTTGGATGTTTCGTGCACTGCGTCTTTTCAGATCTGGATACAGATTTTTAACCTCGCCTGCGTAAGCTCATCAAGTTGCAAATTGATGAGTGCATGGCTGAAACAGGCGAATTTATTTTAACCGTCCAGTGTCATGCACCACTGGTCACCTACCGAACGGGGTATTCCCCGAGGTGACCTAATGCACACAGTGACAACGAGCCGTGAAGGGCTACTCCGCTTCGGTTTTTCCGAACTGGAGAAGCCTAAATGGCAAATAAAAAACGTTATTACCCTCTTCGCAGCTCAACCGATCCCAAGAAAGTTAAGCTCGTTGAGATTACCGAGGAACAGTACCAGGCAATCTATCCTGAAATCTGGGCAACCATTAAGCGGGAACAGAGACATGGCCGCTGCAGATGCCCAGCCAACTACCTGTGGACATGTAATGGCTACTGTTCTGACTGTTCCTATCACACCGGAGGAAATGAGGAGTCTATTGATGAACTGACAGATACAGAATTATCAGATGAGAAACCGCTGATGGATGAACTTATGGCATGCGACCAAATGCTGAAACTACTGGTTGCCAGATTCAGAGAACTTGAACCGGAGGCTGATCTCATCATTGAATTGCTGGAGGAAGGATTATCCGACAGGAAAATTGCGGAAACACTGGGACGCAAACAGCGAACCTTTGCAGATCACATGAAGAAGATCCGAACCGAGCTGCATAATCTCAACAGGTAGTTCCCCCTTTCATAAAGGCTTTTTCCCATAGTGGCGATGCCTGAGCAAGGCGTTTTGATTACGAAATAAACAAGTAATAAAAAATTTAAAAATATTTCCGCTCAAAACGCCCGCTCATGTCCAGTAGTAAGTGTAAGGCTGATTTTTTCACAAATTAAGGAGGTTCTCAAATGAACAAGTCTTACTTCGATTCCCGCGGGAAAAGCCATGAGCTGATTGCCGTACTCACGGCTATCTCTCATGTATCCGCAAAGATGGCAAGAAACCTTGAGCTTCTTGCTGAATTACGTAACTCAAAGAAAGGAAATACTACCTATGAACAACACAAAAGACATGGCTTCGAGCATCGTCGCACTGCGGCATGCGGCAGTCGCTTTGAATAACATTGCCGATTTTCTGGAAGATCTGAATGCCAAGGATTCTGCACCTGCTACTGAAAACCAGTCTCAGGAAACTGAATCCGCACCGTCGACCGATGCAGTTGTTCCGGCAGCCAAGGCTGAACCGGAAACCCCGAAATTATCCTTTGAGGATGTTCGCGGAATTCTGGCTGACATTGCCCGTGCTGGGAACCGTGAAGGCGTTAAGGCTCTGCTTGAAAAGTACGGTGCTTCAAAGCTTTCTGCTCTTGCCCCGGAGCACTACGCTGCGATTCTTAAAGATGCGGAGGAACTTAAGAATGCCTGATTCCCACGCAATCCTGTCAGCCTCGGCATCGCACCGCTGGCTGATGTGCCCGCCCTCTGTCCGCTTATGTGAGCAGTTTCCGGGAGACGGAGCCAGCGAGTTTGCTGCAGAGGGAACAGAGGCTCACGCGCTCAGCGAGTTCAAGCTGAAAACAGCCCTTGGCATGGATGCTACTGATCCTACGCCCGAACTTTCCCGATACAGCGAGGAGATGGATGAATGCGCCACCGGCTATGCCTCCTTTGTTCTGGAGCTGGTAAGCGAGGCTGCCAAGTCCTGCTCAGATCCGAAGGTGCTTATTGAGCAGAGAGTTGATTTCTCGCAATGGGTACCGGAGGGATTCGGTACGGCTGACTGCATCATTGTATCCGATGGAACACTCCGAATTGTTGATTACAAGCACGGTCTCGGTGTTCTTGTAGAGGCTGAAAACAATCCGCAGATGAAGTGCTATGCCCTTGGTGCGCTGGAAATCTTCGATGTTCTTTATGACATCGAAAAGGTCAGCATGACCATCTACCAGCCCCGCCGGGAGAACATCAGCACATGGGAGATTTCCCGTGATGAACTCCTCCAGTGGGCTGAAAACACACTGAAGCCTATTGCCTCTCTGGCATTTGCCGGGGAAGGTAAATTCTGTGCCGGTGAATGGTGCGGATTCTGTAAAGCCAAACACGCCTGCCGTGCCAGAGCCGAGGCCAACCTTCTGCTGGCAAAGCATGATTTCAAACTTCCAGCTCTCCTCGAGGACATTGAAATCGAGGTGCTCCTTTCTCAGGTTGATGAACTTACGGCATGGGCAAACGACGTAAAGGAATATGCCCTGAAACAGGCTGTCGGCGGTAAGGAATGGCACGGCTGGAAGCTCGTTGAAGGACGCTCTGTCAGGAAGTTCACCAGCGAGGACAAAGTCATCAAGGCTGTATGCGAGGCAGGGTTCGACCCGTTCGAGAAAAAGCTTCTGGGCATTACTGCGATGCAGAAGCTCCTCGGGAAAGCCCGATTTGATGAGCTTCTTTCGGGACTTATCACAAAGTCGAAAGGCAAACCGACGCTCGTGCCGGAGAGCGATAAAAGACCGGCGGTTTCAAGTGCAACTTTAGATT
>Ga0310695_10008534_pt1 | contig 15790 bp, 16 predicted proteins | sample RumenRJG_04DNA_FD_203882 | JGI IMG/M metagenome (GOLD analysis project Ga0310695, IMG submission 203882) | Bovine rumen microbial communities from Lethbridge, Alberta, Canada - RJG_04 (v2) (version 2) | ecosystem: Host-associated > Mammals > Digestive system > Stomach > Rumen | place: Canada...
AATCGTGGGATAAATGGTGAGCTTCTGGCCAACGCTGATCACATTGGGATTCTTGATGTTGTTCCAATCCTGGATCTGCTTGACGGTAACACCGAAACGGGGTGCGATGCCGCTCAGCACGTCGCCGCTGGCCACGGTGTAAACGATGTAGTTGCCGTAATTGACGTAAGAGCCCTTCGCATACTGCTTCCAGCTGCCTGCGCCGCCGGTCACGCCTTCCAGTTCAGCGTCGTTGATTTTCACTTCTGCCATTGTTATTTCCTCCTGTTTTTTGATTTATTGATTCTTTTATTTATTGATTTGTTGACTTCTTATGCTTACTTCAGGATCTCGTTGACCAGATCCTGGACCAGGCCGGCGTCAAAGCCCGCGGCGCGCAGGGCGTTCACACGAGCCTGCCCGTTGCCGTACTTGCCGTCGATCACGTCGCTGGCGACCTTGCCGTAACCCTTGGCCAGGCCGTTCACCAGGTGCTGTACCGCCCAGTAATCATAGCCCGCTGCGGCGAGTCTTCTCTTGCGCTCCTCACCGTTGCCGTACTTGCCGTTCATCACGTCCAGCGCTACTTTGTAGTTTGCGGAAGAGCCGCCTGCCACTTCGCCGAGCTCCTCGTCGGCCAGCTTCTCAACTTTCTTTTCCAGATCGCTCATGATTTTTTCTCCTTTCGTATTTCAGGTTTTTTTGTTTTTTGTTTTTGATTTTTTTGTTTTCTCTTGCTTACGTGTGCATCTTAGCACAGCTTCCGTCACACATCTGTCACACGGGATCTTATTTTTTTCGGGCAAGCGCCGGTCAAAGGGATGGCCGGCGCCGGACCCTGCCGATCAGAACTTGATCTTCAGCTGCTGGCCCACGGTCAGCATGTCGGGATTCTTAATGTTGTTCCACTGAACCAGCTGTTCCGTGGTGACATTAAACTTTTTGGCGATCACGTTCAGGCTGTCGCCGGGCTGGACGCGGTACGGGAGGATGGAGCCTCCGGTGACCTGATCCAACTGCTCGTCATCCATCTTGATCTTATCCATTGCCATTCTTTTGTACCTCCTGTCTGGTTTTTTTGTTTGCATGTACAGCATAGCACTGCTTCTGTCACACAAACGTCACAGGCACACAGTTTCCTGTTCTATGCTCTCGCGCATGATCACGCTTCCCCGGACTCGGGTTCCGGTTCGGGTTCCGGCTCCGGTTCGGGCTCGGGTTCCGGCTCCGGTTCGGGTTCCGGCTCGGGCTCGGGCTCCGGTTCGGGTTCCGGAGCGGGGGCCGGCGCGGGTTCCGGTTCGGGTTCCGGAGCGGGGGCCGGCGCGGGTTCCGGTTCGGGTTCCGGTTCGGGTTCCGGTTCGGGTACCGGTACCGGGATCGGCGCGGGTTCGGGATCCGGTTCAAGATCTATATCGATCTCGATCTTATAGATGTTGTCAACGGTCGGGCTGTCAACGTAGTACACGATGCATCTGCTGCCATTGCCTTCGCCTACGTAGCTGATATCGTTCAGGCTTCCGTAGTTGACGACGCATCTGTAATCGTCACGATCCGCGGTCGGGAGTCTGACGGTATCGCCGTTCTTCAGGACGACCGCAAGCAGTCGCTCGGTTTCGCGATAGGCCACGCCGTTGATGGAACCATAGATGGGTTCCGGCTCCGGCTCAAAGCCCTGGATCGTGCAGCTGGTCACAGTCACGCCTCTGTCGGTCTTGGTATACTTGCGCCAGTACAGGGTGGCAGACGCGCCCACATCGAGATTGCCGGTGACCGTGCATACGCTGAACGGGATCGTAAAAAGCTCTCCGCCGTCCACTTTGACGACGACCGAGTCAAAACTGTAGTCGCTGACCTTGCCGTGGAGAACGCCGGTCTCGTTGGAAGGCTGCGGGGTGACAGGCGCCGGGGTGACAGGCGCCGGGGCCGGCTTATCCTCAGCCTTTACCGTCAGATAAGCGGTGCTGGTGCGTCCGGTCTGCCCCTTGTAATAGAAGGTGCAGTACGCGCCCCAACCCTTCATTTCCTTCGTCACCTTTTCAATGCCGAGGGTCGTGCTGTATTCGCCGTAAACCACCGCTTTGGGGAAGTGTTTGGCAAAGGAAGCGACGGAATATTCTCCGCCGTCGGGAGAGACGAAGGTCCAGACCAGAGAATCATAGGCATTGGCGCAGGCTACGAACAGAGCCGTTTCCCCCGCCTTCCTGTTCTCGTTGGTGGGATTCTTGGTGATCTCCAGATACTTCGGTTCTACGACCGGAGTGGGCGTCGGAGCGGGCGTCGGAGTTGGCGCCGACACCGCTGCATTCTGCAGTGCCATGGGCTTGGGGACCGGGAACACCTCTGTCGGCGCGATCCGCCCCATAAAGACAGAATAGCTGTCCGCCAGACGCCTCACGCTGTCCAGCTTGTCAGCGCCGAGCCACTCAAAGGGAACGCTGGTCCGCTGCGCGCCGGAAAAGCTGTTATAGCCGGCCGCGTTATACTGCTCAGCGGAAATGGCAAAGCCGTCATAATCCGTATGGGAAACGCTCCGCTTGGAACCATCGACCACGGTGTGCTCGACCGCGAAGGCGTCATAGCCGACCGTGCCGTTTTTCAGATTGACAGCCGTTTTGATGGTATAGACCTCTTTGCTGGAAATGACCACGTTGTCATAGACCATATAAAACCAGGTGTTCGAAGCCTCGTCATAAAAGGCGTCGGCGCAGTCTGTCAGAATGTCCGGGAAGGATTCTTCCGGATCCTTCGCCAGGGTGCACTCCGTCAGGGCCGTTCTGTCCGCGCTGACCGTCCAGACCTTCAGGTTGGTGGAACGATCCTGGGGGTGCTGGGATGCCGCCACGAATTCCAGATTCCCGTCGTGATCCAGATCGGCGACCGTATAGTACCAGGTATTCTTGCTGTTGTCCTGCTTCAGGGTGTCGATCTGTGAAAAGATCAGGTTCAGCTGCTGATCCACATCCGACAGCTCCACTTCTGCGGCGACGATGGGCTCTGCCGCCGGCGCTTCCGCCGCCGGCGCTTCTGCTTCAGAAGATTTGGCAGGCGCCGCGGCTGTCTCGGCTGTAGCCGCCGGGCTTCCGCAGGCCGCCAGAGAGGCCAGCATAACGAGGGCAAGCAGACAGCAAATCATCTTTTTCTTGGCATTCATGATTTGTCCTCCTTTGAAAGAACCCCCGCAACGCGGTGCGTCGCGGGGGGCGATTGTGTTCAAAAGCTCAGCGAACGATGGTGGGATAAATGGTGAGCTTCTGGCCCACGCTGATCACGTTGGGGTTCTTGATGTTGTTCCAATCCTGGATCTGCTTGACGGTAACGCCGAAGCGGGGCGCGATGCCGCTCAGCACGTCGCCGGAGGCGACCGTGTAAACGATGTAGTTGCCGTAATTGACGTAGGAGCCCTTCGCGTACTGCTGCCAGGTGCCGGCGCCGCCGGATACGCCTTCCAGTTCTGCGTCGTTGATTTTCACTTCTGCCATTTTAATAGTCCTCCTTATTATTTCAGATCTGCCAGGCGCTGGGCTTGGCTTCTCTTGATTACGTGTACAGTGTAGCAAATGATTTCTCACACTACTGTCACACAGCTTTTTATATCACGGGATGTCCAACAAATGTCCAGTATAATTGATCCGTTATTCCCCGATCTTTCTGAATAATTTGTAAATAACGCTGTCTCACATGACGATAGCGGTCAGTCCCGCGCTCAAAACCGCGATCACCAGGATCGCCGTGAGCTGCTGCACCCGGCTGGAGACCAGCAGGCCGATGAATTCCCGCAGGAAGGCGTTCGGCCAGAAATACCATTTGGTGTGGCTTCCCATCCCGTCTACGTTCCAGCCGGACTCCGCGGCCAGGATGCCGCCCCGGTAGACGTGGTAACTGGACGTGGAGAAAGCCACCTTGGGGCTGTCGCAGCGCTGCTCGATCAGGCGCCGGGAAAAGCGCAGATTCTCCGCCGTTGTGGTGGAGCGGTCTTCCGGCAGGATCTGTTCCTCCGGGACTCCCTGCTCACGCATATACCGCGCCATGGCGCTGGCTTCCGCCTCCGGCTCGTCCGCGCCCTTTCCCCCGCTGGGGACCAGCACGGCGCGTTTCCCGGTCGCGGCCTCCTGCCTGCGCAGGAAAGCGATCGCCCGATCCACGCGGCCGCGGATCAGCGGGTACAGGCTGCCGTCCGGCCGGATCTTGCAGCCGAGAACGATCACATAATCACAGTCGTAGCCGGGCTCGTGCCGTCCCGCCAGGCCGGCGTGGATCACCGTCGCGGCAAGAAGACACTCCAGATAGACGAAGACTCCGGCATACATGTTGAGCAGGACGTTTCGCAGCGGGAAGGTCAGCTGGGAGTAGGACACCCAGATCCCGAAAGCCGCGCCGCCCACGATCAAAACCGATACGGCGATGCCCAGCATGTTGGCCGGGCGCACGCCCTCGTGGCGCATGAGCACCACGTTGCTGACGGCCACGACCAGCGAGAACACCGCCAGAAGCACCGCCGTGGAGCGCATAAAGGTCTGCGCGGACACGATGGCCCCCACGAGCAGCGCCCAGACCGTTCCCGCGTTTTCTCCCCGCAGAAACGGCAGAACGGAGCTGATCTGCTGCAGCCCGCTCAGAAACAGAAAGATCGCCAGACCCAGCTGGCCTGTGGCGCGGTAAGAAAAGAACTTCGTTTTCCGCTCTCTTCGGGCGGAGAGGAGAAAGATCGCCGCCGCCGAGAGCAAAAACGCACCAATGCAAACCGGCAGATAGCCCCAGCCCGTAAAGTTCCACGTGACGCTGTCGCTGAGGATCCCAAGGGGCAGCGAGCGCAGCTGCATGCGGACCTCCCGGTCATAGAAGCTGTCCGGCCCGACGCCTTCCCACGCGAGGATCGCCTCCGTGCTGCCGCGCTGCTCCGCCTCAAAGCGGATGATGAGTTCACTGCCGTCCGCCGCAAGGCGGCTGTCCGCCTCACGCACGACCCCCTCCGGCTCAAAACGGAGCGCCCTTCCCGTCGCCTCCGGCGGGACCTCAAAGTAGAGCGTCAGTCCGCCGTGGGCAAAAAACAGGCACAGGAGGAACACCCCCGCCCAAAGGGCAAAGGCCGCCAGCAGCCAAATCCACGTCCTTTTCATCTTATCTCTGGGGGAGCAGCAGCCGGAGCCCGACCTGAAAGCTCTTGGGGTCCTGAATGCTGTTGAGCTCGCGCAAAACCTTGACCGTTGTGCCGAAGCGCTGCGCCAGAAGAGGCAGCGTATCCCCGTCCTGCACCACGTAGACGAAGGTCGGCCCTATGTATCTGCCGCCCGCGACCTGTTCCAGTTCCCGGTCGTCCAAGGCGAAAAGCTGTTGTGCCATATCTCTTTCTCCTAAATCCTTACGCGTCCTCCCAGGACCAGCTGATCTCATCCAGCTGGGCGTGCATCACTTCCGGCCAGCTGTACTGGTTCATGTAATCCCCGAGGTAGTGGTAACGGGACTCCTGCCCGTATTCCAGCCAATCATAGAGATCGCACTCGATCCGATCCGCCGCGATCGCCAGACTTCCCCGCTGCTTGCGGATCAGCCCGTTCAGCTTCAGACGGGTAAAGGTGTTGTTCAGATCCTGCCGCAGATTGGAGAGGTAGGAGGCTTTTTTCTCCGGATCCCCGTCGTCCTCCCACAGGCAGGCGATGATCTCCCCGTTGGTGGTCTGCGCGCCCCGGTTGTTGACCAGGACCGCAACGATCTCCTTGGTCTTGGTGTATTTGAAAGCGACGGGCTTTCCATCCACGAACAGTTCAAAATTCCCGAAGGTCTGCACGAACAGGCGCTTCTGCTTTTTCTGCACTGCGGGATGCCGCAGGTCTTCCAGTTCCCGCCGTATCCCGTCGTCGGCCGCAGGCTTGAGCAGATAGCCGCTGGCATGCTGCGCCATGGCGTCGTAAGCGTGCTGCGTATCCTCCGCCAGATAGATGATATTGACGAAGGGATACAGCTCCTGCAGATACTGCCCGAAATCGATCCCGTTGAGCTCCGGCAGGCGGACGTCGATCAGCGCGGTGTCGATCTCCGTCTTTCTTGCCGCGGCCAGGGCGGGCAGGGCGTTGCCGAAGCACATCAGCTCCGCCTCCGGCAGGAGCCTGGTGATCGTCTGCATCATCGCCGGGATCGCCTGCTCATTTTCCAACACGGCAAAGATCGTCATACCGTTTCCCCTTCCGTCGGCAGATCCCCGCCGGACACCGTCTTGAACTTCTGGGCCGCGCGCTCTTCGCTGCTCATGACCAGAGGGTCGCACTCTCCCACCAGGAGCATGCTCTCTCCGGCCGCCGCCTTCTCGTGCAGCGGCCCCGCGCTGAGATCGGCGATCACCAGTGCGGCAAAGCGGTCATAATTATCCTCGTCGATCACGGGAAAATGGTGCTGCATCCGATACCAGTGCCCGGGATCGAAAAGGGGCTCGCCCACGTACAGCCGGTCCGCGGTCGCCTCCACGTCGTCCACACTTGCCGCCTGCCCGGCCACGGCGCCGATGTCGTCGCAGAACAGCATGGCATAGGCCCGCAGGATCTGGTTGCGGACGGTATCTGTTTTTCCGTTTCTCTCCACCTTCGTGTCCATGACCCGGTAAAAGGTCTCCTGCGCCTGCTCGCTTTCCCCGAAGTGGAGGATGGCCTCATAAAAGGCCCTGTTGATCAGCGGGTGCGCCACGGCTCAGAAATTGGCCACGCCGGAGGCGTAGATGGTGTTCAGAGGGACGCCGCCGATCACGCCGTTGAAATGCCACGCCACGGAGAGGGAGGCAGGCCCCGCGGCGTTGGGGATCGCGAAGCTCGCCAGGGTGTGCGTCGCCATGGCGCTGCCGCTGTAATTGACCGCGTTGGGCGTTCCCAGATAGGTCATCCCGTTGACGGTCAGCTCAATGGTATTGGGCAGGGCCGCCGCCTGGAGGCTGGCCGAGGCGGAGGAGACCGTCACATACAGGGTCTTCTGGCCAAAGCCGTCCGCCATGGCGCTCCAGTCCACCAGCAGGTTCAGGCTGGTCCCGGTCTGAGACGCGAAGCTGCCGGAAGAAATGACTTCACCGCTGAAGCCGCCGGCGACCTTTTCCAATCTTTCATCGGAAAGAGCGGTCATTTTTTCCTTGTTGTTCATTTTGCTTACCTCCATAAAAGTGATTTCGTCCTTATCTTGCGCCCTGTTCTGTCACAAAAGGCTCACACGTCCAGCCGCTGTCTGGATACCAGCTCCGCGAAAAAGCCGTTCTTTTCAATGAGCTCGTCGTAGGTGCCGTCCTCCAGGATCTTTCCGCCGTCAAGCACCAGGATGCGGTCGCAGTTTCGGATCGTGGAGAGCCTGTGGGCGATAACGATGCGGGTGCAGTTGAGCGAATCCAGGGCCTCGGACACCTGCTTCTGGGTGCGGTTGTCCAGGGCGGAGGTCGCCTCGTCAAAGATCAGGATCTTCGGCTTCGGCGCCACCGCTCTGGCGATCATGAGCCGCTGCTTCTGCCCGCCGGAAATGCCGCCCTGGCCTTCCGAGATCAGGGTCTGCATCCCCATGGGCATGGCGCGGATATCGTCGGCGATCCCCGCCAGCTCCGCCGCCTCCCAGGCCTCGTCCAGGCCGAGATGGGGCGCGGAAATGACGATGTTGGAATAGATGTCCCCCTGGAAAAGGCTGCCATCCTGGGTGACGGTGCCGATCCGCCGGCGCAGGGAGCGCAGATCCAGGCCCGTCAGGTCCTTGCCGTCGTAATACACGGCGCCCTTCTCCGGCGTCTCAAAGCCCAGCAGCAGGCGGACAAGCGTGCTCTTGCCGCAGCCGGTACTGCCCACGATGGCGATGTACTCTCCCGCGCGGATCTTGAGGCTCATGCCGTTGACCACATAGGGGGCGTTCTGGTTGTAGCGGAAATAGACGTTGGAAAGCTCGATGTTCCCGCTGAGCTTCGTGACCACGCTCTTGTTTTCGGCGGACTCCGGCTCCGTCTTCAGGATGGGCTCCGCCATTTCCAGAATGGGCCGGATCCGGGCCACCGACAGGGCCACGCCCGTAAGCGCCGCGAAAGAAGCCGACACCGCCCCAAAGGCCGTATTGAAGGCGATATACTCCGACGGCGTGACCGAGGTCTTCACAGCCAGATAGTAAAGCACGATGGTGCCCACCAGGGAGACCGCGCTGGTGATGGCCGTGTTGGCACGGATCAGCACCGGCGGATTGTAGCTCAGCTCCGACACCTCGGCGTAAGCGCGGCCCCACTTGGCGAAGGCCCGCTTTTCCGCGCCGGCGAGCTTGATCTTCTGCACGCCGTTAATGAGGGCGAAGCTCAGGCCGTTTTCCTTGGCGCCCTTTTCCATGATCTGCCGGCTGATGCGCATCTGCGTCAGACTGGAAAGGACGCTGATGACGATGCTGGCCAGCAGGATCAAAAGCGCGGGGCCCACCAGGGCCGGCGCGTAATGGAAGATCTGGGTGATGTACAAAAGGGAGAAGGCCGCGCCCAGGCCTGTGGAGAAGACATTGCCCAGCAGCAGCTCACACAGCTGGTTGACCGCGCTGTAGCGGCTGGAAAGCTCGCCGGAAGAATACTGCCGGAAGAAATTCGCGGGCAGGTTCATCACCCGCATCATCATGGACGCCTCCACCGCCAGGGAGGTCTTGATCTCCAGCCGGTTCATCATCAGCGACTGGGCCGCGCCGATCAGCTGCGTGGAGAAGATGACGGAGATCATAAAGACCGCCGTGCCCATGAGCAGCGCCATGTCCCCGCTTTCCAGCACAAAGCCCGTAAGGGCGCGGGTGATGCTGGTCAGCATAAGGCCCAGCAGCGTCCCCGCCAGGGTGAGCGCCAGCAGGAAAGCGTAGTCCCCCACGGACAGGCAATCCTTCATATAGACGATCAGGTCCGGGATCCCCAGCTTCTTCAGCGGCAGCGGGCGATAAAAGCAGATCGCCTCTCTGTCAAACTGCTCCGCTGTCTTCGCGTTCAAGTTCACAGTCTCCCCGCTGACAGGGTCCCGGAACCGATACCCGATAAAGGGCTTCGGCAGCAGGGCTACCGCCGCCCCGTCTTCCTTGCGAAAGGCCAGCATGGGGCCGAAGGCGTCCCGGTACCAGCCCTCCTCCAGCTGTACGCTGCGCCGCATGATCCCGTGGGGGCGCAGGCAGTACTCCAACTGCTCATCAAAATCCCGGATGTCGTTGGGGATCTCGGCGGGCTTAAAGTGGTAATATTTCAGGATCTCATCCATGGCCGCCTTGGCGACGATCCTCTCGTCGTCCAACAGGCCGGCCCGCTGTTTTCCCAGCACCGCCGAGGCCATGCGGAAAAGGGAGTCCTCCAGAATTTCCTGATCCGAGAGCTTGCGCTGCCGGATCTGTTCATCAAACCATCCCATACTCCACCCCCTCAGTCGCTGGCGATGAGCTCGGTATAGGCGCCGCCCAGGGCCATGAGCTCCTCATGGGTCCCGCGCTCCACCACCCGGCCGCGGTCGAGGACGATGATCTCGTCACAGTCGCGGATCGTGGACAGGCGGTGCGCGATCACGATGCAGGTGATGCCCCGGTCCTTCACGGCCTTTACCAGCTCATATTCGGTCTTGGCGTCCAGGGCCGAGGTCGCCTCATCCATAATGATGATGGACGGGTCCTGGGCCAGGACCCTGGCGATCTCCAGCCGCTGCCGCTGCCCGCCGGACAGATCCCGCCCGCCTTCGGTGAGCTTTCCGTAAAAGCCCCCCTCGCGGGCCATGATGTCGTCATAGATCTGAGCGTCCCGGGCGGCGAGGATCATTTCAAAATCCTCGATGGAGGTGTCCCACATCTTGATATTGTCCGCGACGGTGTCCTCAAAAAGGACGATGTCCTGGTCCACCACAGCCACCGAACCGGTGAAGACGCTCCGGTCGATCTCGCTGACGGGCTTGCCGTCAAAGAGGATCTCCCCGCTCCAGGGCTGATACAGGCCGGAGATCAGCTTGGAGAGCGTGGACTTCCCGCAGCCGGAGGGCCCCACGAAGGCGACGCGGCTGCCGGGCTTTACGTGCATGGAGAAATCCCGGATCAGCGGCTGCCCCAGCCGGGAATATCCAAAGGAAATATTTTTAAGCTCCACTTCGCCGGAGAGCTTGGAATAATCCGCGTCCTCCCGCAGGGGCAGGTCGGAGAAGTTTTGATCCGTCGGGTACTGCATGACGTCCTCGACCCGCTCCATCTCGGTGCGCATTTCCTGAAGCGTCTGCCCGGCGGAGATGATCGTCATGGCCGGCGCCATGAAGGAATTCAAAAAGCCCTGGAACAGGAGGATGGAGCCCAGGGTGAATTTGCCCTGCATGGCAAGCATCACGCCCAGGATCAGCACCAGCGCGTCCGCTACGGCGGAAAGGGTCGTGGGGATGAGTCCCAGAAACTGGTTCAGACGGGCGTAGCGCACGTTCTGTGTGTTGACCGAGGCCTGATATCCCGCCCATTTCTGAAAATAGCCGTTCTCCGCGCCGCTGGCCTTGATGGTCTCCACCATCTGGATGCCGGAAACGGTCGCCGCGGCCAGCTTGCCCGCGTCACGCATCTGCACGCGGGTGATGTTCACGCGCTTGGCGGAGATCAGCTGGGAGACCAGCAGGTTCAAAACGATCGTGACGATGCCGACCAGGGTCAGCAGCACGCTGTAGCGCAGCATGACGACCAGGTAAAAGATCATCATGATCGTGTTGAGCAGCAGCGGCGTCAGGGTATTGACCATGGTCGCCGCGATGGACGCGTTCGTCCCCTGGCGCTGGAGGATGTCGCCCGCCATGCGCTGGGAGAAGAAGTCCATGGGCATGCGCAGGATCTTCCACATGTATTCGCTGCTGCCGACGACGGCCATCTTGCCGTTGATCTTCAGGGCGTATACCGCCTGGATCCAGGCCGTGACCACCTGGGCCGCTCCCATCAGCGTCATTATCGCCAGGAAGGGCCGCAGCAGTTCCCGGTTCTCCCCGGTCAGGAGCCGATCCATAAAGAAGCGGGAGAACGCCGGATTGATCATGCCGAAAAGATAGCCGATCACGGTGCTCAGCAGCACGAAAGCCACCGCGGCGCCGGCGCCCTCCAGGCGTCTGCGCGCGAAGGCGAAGGTGCTCTTTTTCTTCCCGGAGGGCTGAAAATCCGGCCCCGGGGTGATTTGAAGGCAAATGCCGGTAAAGGCGCCGTCAAACTCCTCCATCGGGACCTTGACCTCGCCTCTCGCCGGGTCGTTGATGCGGGCGTATTTGCCCTGGAACCCGTCCAGAACCACAAAGTGGTTCAGGTTCCAATGGATGATGCAGGGCAGCGCGATGTCCTCCCGCAGGGCGTCCACCTCGCAGCGAAAGCCCTGCGCCTCAAAGCCGTAGTTCCGGGCCGCGGTGAGCATGTTCCTCGCGGTGGACCCGTCACGGCTGACGCCGCAGTCCAGGCGCACCTGCTCCAGAGGGACCCATTTCCGGTAATAGGCCATCACCATGGCAAGACAGGCCGCGCCGCATTCCAGCGCCTCCATCTGCATGATGACCGGCACACGGGCAGCCCCCTTTTTGACCGGCTGCCGGATCTTATCGTTTCCCATACGGCCCCTCAGTTGAACAGCAGCCGCAGCACCTGCGTCCGCCGGAGAATGATCCTGGCCGAATAGCTGCCGTCGGCAAGCGTCGTCTCCGCCGTGGCGAAGGTCGCCCCGTTGGGGCCAGTGCCGATGCTGCGGATCCGGCATTCACTCTCGCCGACCTTTACGCTCATGCCCGGCTGGATCACGCCGGCAAACTGCTCGTCGTCCAGAAGGATGTGCATGCTGCCGTCCTCCACCTGGGCCGTGCCGGTCACGAAGCTGTCGATGCTGGCGACCGAGCTCCAGAGCAGCATCCCGGCCAGCAGCAGGATCACCGCCCCCAGGATCAGCCATACGGCGGGGCTCGTCACATGCAGGTAGTCGCTGAGGGATTCCGGAGAGGTGATCCGCTCCAGGCTCTTTTTTCTGTAGATCGATTCGTCCATGTTATCCCCTTATTCGATCGTCAGGATATCTGTGAAGCCGGTGACTTCCAGGATCTCCATGATGGCTTCCCGCACGTGGCAGAGCTTCATGCTGCCCTGGCGGTTCATGATCTTCTGTGTCGCGAGCAGCACCCGCAGGCCGGCGGATGAGATGTAATCCAGTTTCTCAAAATCCATCACCAGTTCGGTCACGCCGGGAAGGCTCTCGCTCAGGCTCTTCTCCAGATCGGGAGAGGTGATGGTGTCCAAACGCCCCTCCAGCGCGACGGTCAGCTTGTCGCCCTCGCGTTCCTTGATGATATTCAGCATGGTTTTTCCTCCTGTCTATAATGATTATCGGATGGCGAAATCAATCGAAGGTTCGATTGATTTCGCTGCCAAACGACTAGTTTGGCAGCGAATGATTCTTTGAATCATTCGCCCGATGCTCATTGCAATGAATATATGGCAAAACAGCAGGGCTGTTTTGCTGCGCCGCAAAGCGGCGCGGCGAAAAGCGTTCTGGCTTTTCGCCATCATATAGTCATTATCGCAAATACAATTTTTTTCGATCTTAAACCAAAGCGAGACTTCTCAGCTTTGTCTCGATGCGCCCTTCCGTCGCGCTTGACCAGGAATAGGCGCTCATATACTCTCCCTGATACGCGCGGATCATATCCGGATCCCCTTTCAGCAGGCGGTACAGGTCGCAGTCCAGGGTCTCCGGCACGACGCGCAGCGTACCCTGCTCGATCTGCAGGATGTCTCCGATCCCGTTTTCCTCAAGGGTCGAGCGGAGACTGCGTATGATCACGTCCAGCATTTTTTGCTTGGCCCGGGTGTATTCCTCATCTTCCCACAGCACGTGGAACACTTCGCTCCTCGTCATCCGGATCCCTCTTCTGTCCACAAGGCTGGCCAGAAGCTCTTTGGCCTTGGAGCGGGGAAAGCTGATCTTCTTTCCCTCCACGATCAGGTCAAAGTTGCCGAAGGTCCTCACCTCGACCCGGGGGCGCCGGACAAAGTTCGCTCTGCCCGATCTCCACTGCTCGGCATATTCCACTTCCTCCGCCAGTCTCTTTTCCGTAAGCGGCTTGATGACAAAGCCGGTCGGGTGGAACTCCCAGGCGTCGGCCGCGTATTGCGGATGGGCGGTGACAAACAGGATCGCCGTGCCGCCGCTCTGCTCCCGTATGGCCCGCGCCAGGGAAAAGCCGTCCATCTCCGGCATCCGGACGTCCAGGATCGCCAGTTCGACAGGATGCTCCTGCAGCCACGCCAAGGCCTTCCTTGCGTCTGTAAAGCCCTCGACCGCCGTGATCTGGGGCAGCATTTCGCAAAGGGAAAGCGTAAGCTGAAGCGTCTGCCGCTCATCATCCACGCAGATTGCCCTCATACTATGTACTCCTTCATTCGTCTGAAACGCATATCCTTCTCTTTCTTAGGGCAAACATAGCATGGTCTGTCCAACAAATGTCCAGTATAGAAGCGCCCCGGTCCGAGGATCCTTTCTCAAACCGGGGCGGATTTTCTGTTCGGCCGCTATTCACGGGGGCTGCTTTTGTCCCCTGCGAACTCCCTGTATTTCCACGTCATATAGCTCTCCGTCATGGACGCCCAGGAATAGCCGTTCATGTATTCCCCATGAAACTCGTTGAACGCTCTTACATCCCCGCTGCAGAAACGGTACAGATCGCAGCTCAGCTGCTCGGGATCGATCCGCATCGTCCCGCCCTTGATGGCAAGGATCCCGTCCGCGCCGGCCTCCTTCAGCGTATCGCGCAGGCTGCGGATGATCACGTCCAGCTGTTTCTGCATCGGCCGGTCGTACAGCCGGTCCTCCCACAGGATCGCGAAGGCCTCCGCCCGCGCAACGCCGCTTCCCCGGCGATCTACCAGATAAGCCAGCAGCTCCTTGCATTTCGCCTGCTTGAAGGTGATCGGCCTGCCGTCCACGAAGAGCTCGAAATTGCCGAAGGTCCTGGCTTCGATATGGGCGGGCTCTTCCCGCCGCTTCCCGGAGAACACGTAGTCCACTTCCTCCGCCAGCCGTTTCGGGTCCACCGGTTTGAGCAGATAGCCGCTGACACGCAGCTGAAAGGCGTCGACGGCGAAGTGGGAGTACCCGGTCAGAAAAAGCACCGAGATCCCGGGATACCGCTGCTTGATGACCGCGGCCAGCTCCATTCCGCTCATGCCCGGCATATCGATATCCAGGATCGCCAGGTCTGCATGGTTCCCGCTCAGCCATTCCAGGGCCTTCGCCGGCTGGGAAAAGGACCAGGCCTGCTCCACCTCCGGAAGCATCCGGCACTGCTCCGCCACATAATCGGCCAGGAGCTTTTCATCGTCAACGCAGATCACGTTCACCGCGCAGTCTCCTCCCCTCTCTCCGGGATATGGATGGTGACCGTCGTGCCCTCGCCGATCCGGCTGCTTACGGTCATGCTCCCGCCGCACATCTTTTCAATACGCTCCTGGACGTTCCGCAGGCCGATGTGGGAGCCGTCGTTCTGTTCCAGCTGTTTGACGTCAAACCCGATCCCGTTGTCCCGGATCACGATCTGATGACCGCCTTTTACGGCCTGCGCCGTCACCGTGACGAGGCCCTGCTCCCGCACGCGCACACCGTGCCGGATGGCGTTTTCAACGATCGGCTGCACCGTCAGCGGCGGGATGAGAAAGCCGGCGTCCTCGATCTCATACAAAACGCGGATATTGGGAAAGCGGACCATTTCGATGTCCGCGTAGATCTTCGTATGCTCCAGTTCTTTTTCAAAGGGGATCATGCCGGGATATTCCAGGGTGTTGAGGTTCTGCCGCAGATAGAAGCTGAATTTTCCCGTGATCTCCGCCGCCTTCTGGGGATTGAGCGCGCACAGCGCCTGGATGGTGGAAAGGGTGTTGTACAGGAAATGCGGCTGGATCTGCGTCATCATGATCTGGATGCGCTGCTCGGCCATCATGGCCTGCTCATGTCTGCGCACGAACTGCAGATGGAGCCAGATGTAATAGACCACGGTACAGCCGCAGATCGCCACCGTCAGATAGCTGATCGGCATGGACCGGTAGTCCACAAACGAGTCCATGATCACGGAGGCGACGATCAGCAGGGCGTTGATCAGGGGGAGCCAGATCTCGCCCTTTCTGTCATGCCCGTACTCACGGACGGTCAGATAGACCAGCTCGCACAGCAGCACGGCGCTGATGATATGACAGGTATAGTGCAAAGGTCCCCCGCGGAACATGGCGTACTCGTCGTACCAGATGCTGAGATGGCTGAAGAACGCGGTCATGAAGACCGCCCAGTTGATCCCGATCAGCAGCCACAGGTGCCAGTGGGGCTTCCGCTCGCTGACCACGTAGAAGAAAAGCACCAGGATCACCGGGCGGATGGAGTAGCCGACGACCGCGGTCAGGGTCCTGGGGAAGCCGCCGATCCCGCCCTGTTCCAGGAGGTAGTTCACCACGTTCTGGGCCACCAGGCAGGCGCTCAGCGCGATGATGAGGAACATGACACGCCTGTGCTTTCTGCCCACATAGGGGTCGATCCACACGGCGAAGCTGAGACCCGCCAGTTCCAGAAGCAGGGGCGCCAAAAACAAAAAGTATCTGACCGATACCATCATGCTCCCGTCCCCTTTCCTCGTCTGAATCCGCTGTCGGCTGTTTTTATTATAGCACAGGAAAACGCCGGTGCAAGCATGGAAATACGCTCCCGCGACCGCGGCATGCCGGAGCCGGCGAATACCCGGTATAAAAGGAGCGATGCCCGTGTGCCGGCATCGCTCCTTTTTGCTTCGTTTCTTTCAGATTTTTTTGATCAGCGTCAGCCTGTTCTGCCCGTCCG
>Ga0310695_10008536_pt1 | contig 15787 bp, 7 predicted proteins | sample RumenRJG_04DNA_FD_203882 | JGI IMG/M metagenome (GOLD analysis project Ga0310695, IMG submission 203882) | Bovine rumen microbial communities from Lethbridge, Alberta, Canada - RJG_04 (v2) (version 2) | ecosystem: Host-associated > Mammals > Digestive system > Stomach > Rumen | place: Canada...
CAGCTGGTTCAGAGCGTCTGCCTTACAAGCAGAGGGTCGGGGGTTCGAATCCCTCAGCGCCCACACGGAGACCCCACCAACGAGGTCTCCGTATCTTTTTTATGGAAATCAAAGACCTGGTGCTGCAAAAGCCCAGATTCAATGCACTTGTTACTAAACTTCGGGGAATGGATTCCTCGAAGCCTTCCGTCATTCAACTCAAAGGCCTTACCGGTTCTGCCGCCGCCACCTTCCTTGCCCCACTCAAGAATGCCGTCGATCGCATCGTCGTCTTCGTGCTCAACGATGAGGAGAAGGCGGGCTATTTCTATCACGACCTTATCCAGATTGGTGGCGAAGGGGCTGTATCGTTCTTCCCCAGCGGCTACAAGCGCAGCATCAAGTACGGACAGATCGACTCGGCCAACGAGATCCTGCGCACCGAGACGCTGTCGTCCATCCAGGCGCTCATCCAGCAGCAACCTGCCCCTGCCGACGCTTCGGGCGAAAAGCCCCGCGCTTCCCTCCTTGTGGTAACCTATCCCGAGGCCTTGGCCGAAAAGGTGGCTCAAAGCGAGGAGGTGAAGGATGCCATCATCACCCTCCACGAGGACGAAAAGGTCGATCCGAAGTTTGTGGCCGATGTGCTTATCGACCGAGGTTTCCAGCGCGTCGATTATGTCTATGAGCCCGGTCAGTTTGCCGTGCGCGGCTCCATCCTCGACGTCTTCAGCTATTCGTCCGAATACCCTTATCGTATCGACTTCTTCGGCAACGAGATCGACTCCCTGCGCACCTTCGAGGTCGATACGCAGCTCTCGAAACAACGCTTGACGGAGGTCACCATTGCCCCCAGTTTCAGCCAGGACGAGGCACGCGGCATCTCGCTTATGGAATTCCTGCCCCCTTCGGCCATCATCGCCTGTGAGGATGTCCAGTGGGTGTGCGAACGCGTCTTCCAGATTACCCATCAGGAACTCTCCGAGCAGCTTCTGACTACTGAGGAAGGCGATATGACTGCCCTCCAGAAACTGGTTGATGCCGACCGTTTCAAGGCCGAACTGTTGAAGTTCAATCGCATCGACATCTCCAACCGCTCAAATAATTCGGTTAGCGTCATCGAGTTCCACACCACCCCACAGCCCGAGTGGCACAAGAACTTCGACCTCATCAGCCAGGACTTCCAGCGCTATGCCCTCAAGGGCTACACCATCCACATCCTCAGCGACTCGCCCAAGCAGCTCGACCGCATCGAAGCCATCTTCGAGGACCGTGGCGAACACTTCAAGCTCGTCCGTATCCCTCGTGCCATCCATCAGGGATTCATCGACGACGACCGCCTCAAGTGCTATTTCACCGACCACCAGATCTTCGACCGCTTCCACAAGTACAGTCTGCGCTCCGACCGTGCACGTTCGGGCAAGATTGCCATGAGCATCAAGGAACTGATGGAGTTCAACATCGGCGACTACATCGTCCACGTCGATCACGGCATCGCGCAGTTCGGTGGACTCGTCAATATGCCCATCGGTAAGGATGCCGACGGCAATGACCGCTATCAGGAGGTCGTCAAGCTCATCTACAAGGACGGCGACCTGCTCTTCGTCTCCATCCACCAGCTCGACAAGTTGTCGAAATACCGTGGTCACGACGCTGCTCCTCCATCCTTGACCAAACTGGGCCACGGCAGCTGGGAACGCCTGCGCGACAAGACCAAGGAGAAGATGAAGGACATGGCGCGCGACCTCATTGCCCTCTATGCGATGCGTCGCGAAGAGAAGGGCTTCCAGTACAGTCCCGACTCGCAGATGCAGCACGAGCTGGAGGCCAGCTTCATGTTCGAGGACACGCCCGACCAGCTCAAGGCCACCCAGGAGGTAAAGCGCGACATGGAGTCGGCGCGCCCCATGGACCGTCTCATCTGCGGCGATGTGGGCTTCGGCAAGACCGAAGTGGCCATCCGTGCCGCCCTCAAGGCCTGCAACGACTGCAAGCAGGTGGCGGTGCTCGTCCCCACCACCGTGCTCGCCTATCAGCACTACCGCACCTTCTCCGAACGTCTAAAGGACTTCCCGGTGCGCGTCGATTATCTGTCGCGAGCCCGCACTGCCAAACAGACCACCCAACTCCTCGCCGACCTCGCCAAGGGCGACATCAACATCATCATCGGCACCCACAAGCTCATCGGCAAGAAGGTGAAGTTTGCCGACCTCGGCCTCCTCATCATCGACGAGGAGCAGAAGTTCGGCGTCAAAGTCAAGGAGGCGCTCAAGGCCATGCGCATCAACGTCGATACGCTCACCATGACCGCCACTCCCATCCCCCGCACCCTGCAATTCAGCCTCATGGGAGCACGCGACCTCAGCATCATCGCCACCCCGCCCGCCAACCGCTATCCTATCCAGACCGAAATCCATCGTTTCGACGATGCCGTCATCAAGGAGGCCATCAACTTCGAGCTGTCGCGCAACGGACAGGTCTTCATCATCAACAACAAGATTGCGCAACTGCCCGAACTCTCCGCACGCATCTCGAAGCTCGTCCCCGACGCACGCATCGCCACGGCCCACGGCCAGATGGAGTCGAACGTCATGGAGCAGCTCATCCTCGACTATGCCAACCACGAGTACGACATCCTCATCTGCACCACCATCATCGAATCGGGCCTCGACATCCCCAATGCCAATACGATGATTGTCATCAATGCGCAGAACTTCGGACTCTCCGAACTCCATCAGTTGCGCGGTCGTGTGGGACGCACCAACAAGAAGGCTTTCTGCTACCTCATCACCCCACCCTACAGCTACCTCACCCAGGATGCACGTCGCCGCCTGCAGGCCATCGAGAACTTCTCGGGCCTCGGTTCGGGCATCCATCTCGCCATGCAGGACCTCGACATCCGTGGCGCAGGCAACCTGCTGGGCGGCGAGCAGTCGGGCTTCATCTCCGACCTTGGATACGAAACCTATCAGAAGATCCTCAAGCAGGCCGTCAAGGAGCTCAAGACGCAGGAGTTCCGCACCCTCTTCCAGGGCGAACAGCAGGAGGGCGAAAACGTCACCGACGAATGTGCCATCGACACCGACCTCGACATTTCGTTCGGCGAAGCCTACGTGCCCGAATCGAGCGAACGCATCGCTCTCTATCAGGAGCTCGACAACCTCACGCGCCAGGACGAGATCGACGCCTATCGCAAGCGTCTCATCGACCGCTTCGGCAAGATACCCGAACCTGGCGAAGAGCTCATTCGCGTTGTCCTCCTTCGTCAATTGGGCCGCGAGATTGGCTTCGAACGCATCATCCTGCGCGGCGGCAAGATGCGCTGCCTCTTCGTCACCAGCATGGGCGACGACTACTACGACATGAAGCAGTTCGACCACGTGCTCGACTTCTATCAGAAGCACTACCACATCAGCCGCCTCGAGAACAAGAACGAACGGCGCTCAATCCTCATCAGCGGCGTCACCTCTGTCAAGCAAGCCATCGGCCTGCTCAAGCAGATGCGCTGAACATTCCACGTGCCAATATCAGCCACTATCGGAGGTTTTTCTTTCGATAATTCGTTTTTTTCACAATACATATTGTGAATATAAAAATAATGAGTATATTTGCCCAAACATTTCGTGATTAAAAAATCCCATAACTCAAAACCCATAACTCAAAACCCATAACTACATGGAAAGAACCTGGCGTTGGTTTGGCAAGAAGGACAAGATCACTCTTGCCATGCTCAGACAAATCGGAGTCGAGGGCATCGTCACCGCATTGCACGACGTACCGCTCGGCCAAGTATGGACACGTGAGAAGATTCACGACCTCAAGAGCTATATCGAAAGCTATGGCATGCGCTGGAGCGTCGTCGAGTCACTCCCTGTTGTCGAAACCATCAAGTACGGCGGTCCCGACCGCGACTATCAGATCGAGGTCTATAAGGAGAGCCTCCGCAACCTCGGCCTCGAAGGCATCAAGACCATTTGTTACAATTTTATGCCTGTGCTCGACTGGGCACGCACCGACCTGCTGCACGACAATCCCAACGGATCCACCAACCTCTACTTCAACTATGCCGAGTTTGCCTACTTCGACATCTATATCCTCAAGCGCGAAGGTGCTCGTGAGGAGTGGGCACAGTTCAAGTTCCCCGAGGGCGTAGGCGAAGGACGCAACGTGCTCGCCGAGTGCGACGAACTGGCCAAGACCATGACTCCCGAAAAGGACCACAAGCTTGTCGAGAACATCGTCATCAAGACACAGGGCTTTGTCAGCGGCAACTTCAGCGAGAACGACGACGCTCCCGTGCAGAAGTTCCGCGAGTTCCTCGACCTCTACAAGGGCATCGACAAGGCACAGCTCCGTGCCAATATGAAGTACTGGCTCGAGGCCATCATGCCCACCTGTGAGGAGTTCGGCATCAACATGTGTGTTCACCCCGACGATCCCCCCATCGAGATTCTTGGCCTGCCGCGCATCATCCGCACCGAAGAGGATATCCGCTGGTTCCTCGATGCCGTGCCCAACAAGCACAACGGCCTCACCTTCTGCGCAGGTTCACTCTCTGCCGGAGCCTACAACGACGTGGTCGATCTCGCTCGCAAGTTCGCTTCGCGCACCCACTTCGTTCACCTCCGCAGCTGCCACATCTTCCCCAATGGTGACTTCACTGAGGCCAGCCACTTGGGCGGTCGTGCCAACCTCATCGAGCTTGCCCGCATCTTCGAGAAGGAGAATCCCGGTCTCCCGATGCGTGTCGATCATGGCATGACGTTCACCGATCAGCCTGGCGGCATCTTCGACGAGTCGAGCCATGGCCACAATGCCGGCTACACCCTCCTCGGCCGCATGTTCGCCCTCGGTCAGGTCGAAGGCATCCTTGCCACCGTCGATCGTGAGCTTGGCATCCCCTACAAGCAGCCCGGCTTCTTCGATTGATTCCATCTCGCACCCTTCATAAGGGACACTCAGATTCCACGGATTTGCGCAGATTAACCCAATATAAAAATCTGTGCCAATCCGTGGAATTTGTGTGACATTATAATCGGAATGATTCATTAAAAATCTCCCATTTTATGCAGTAAATGCGCCGTACTGCATAAATTAGTAACCTTTTTATGCAATAAGCATCCTGACGCGCGAGATAATGCTCTATGACGTGGAAGAAAGAATATTTGCAATGGGGACTGGATTAGCGAAAACCGAAATGGAGCGTCTAAGTTCGCGGACGTACTATTTCATGCAGAAAATTGTGCGTCAAGGTTCGTAGACGTACTATTTCGCGCAGAAATGGAGCGTCTAAGTTCGTAGACGTACAATGTTCTACAAGAAATAGAGCGTCTAAGTTCGTAGACGTACAATATTCTACAAGAAATGGAGCGTCTAAGTTCGCAGACGTACAATATTCCACAAGAAATGGAGCGTCTAAGTTCGCAGACGTACAATATTCTACAAGAAATGGAGCGCCTAAGTTCGCAGACGTACAATATTCTACAAGAAATGGAGCGTCTAAGTTCGCAGACGTACAATATTCTACAAGAAATGGAGCGTCTAAGTTCGCAGACGTACAATATTCTACAAGAAATGGAGTGTCTAAGTTCGCAGACGTACAATATTCCATAGCAAATGGAGCGCCTACATTCGTAGATGCTCCATTTCGGTTCGAGATAGTCGATCCTTCCCGTCCGTTCCGTTTCTATCGATGCTATTATCACTAAAGGCCCAGCACACACGATGCCGTGCCTTCAGTTTTAGAGAATAGAGCGAAAATGGGACTGAGGTTCTAAGTTTCGATAGGAAATTGGTCAAGTTATTTTAGGTTAAGACTCAAAGTATACAAAGTAATCGGAGTACTCCAAAAAATCAGAGTACTCCGAGAAATTGCAGCGCTTAGCGCACTGAGTCGAGCAGCTCCTGCGACGGACACTCGTAGTTGGTGATGCCGAGCTTGATGGCACGCAGCTTGTCGAGGTCGTGGACGGCAGGCTCCACATCGTCGGGGAAGGGCAAAGTGGAGAAGGTCTGGAAGTAGAGCAGGCAGCCATCCTTCCACCATTGGGCATCGCGCGTCTGGATGCGGAGGCGACGCTGAATGTCGGCAAACGTTTCGGCATCGACCTGACCCTGACAACGCTCCCAGTCGCGCTGCATGGCGCGAGCTTCGTCGAGGCCATGCTGATAGTGGTGGCAAAGGGCATTCCACAGGCTTTCGCGCATCACCTTGGAGCCGCATCGATGCTGGATGGTCTTGCCCCAGGGCACATGATGGAACCAGAGCAGCAGATCGTAAGGACATGTCTCGGGGTCGTCGAGCACCTTTGCATAATCGGCAGGATACTGGCCCGTGGCATTCGAACCTGTCGAAGAGCGATTGAAGCCCAGCCCCTCGCGGTCGGCACGGGCATAATAGCTGGGCATCCAGTCGGGACGCGCACCCGGGATATCGCAATAGGGTTCGGGACCATAGTGGTGACCCCAGGCGAACTGGTGATGCAGACCGAGGGGCATCATGTAATCGACAATGGCCTCACGACTGCGCAACATCAGGCGCTTGACGCTGGCAAGGGCCTTGGTGGCAGCTGCATCATCGCGACCCGCAAAGAGCGTGAGGCGTGCCCACTCGTCGGCAATCTGACAGGCAGAGAGCTCGTCGTTCCAAGCCAAGCGACCGAAGGCGTACCAGTTGCTCTGCGCCATGACGTTGCCGCACCACGAGGGACTGTTGCCGACATTCGAGACGGCGCTGATGGCAGTGAGTTTTGAGTTTTGAGCTTTGAGCTTTGAGCCTTGAGCTGACTGCTGACTGCTCATTGCTAACAGCTGATTGTTGATGGGACAATGGGCAATCTCCTTGACCTGCTGGAGGAATTCGGTCCACATGGGTGCAAGATAGGCGATGTGGTTGCTGTGGCCCAGATATTCCTGCGTGATCTGCCATTCGGCCATCTCGCGCGTCTGGGGCATGGCACCGAAAAGGGCGCTGTAGGCTTCGCGCGGCTGGAAGTCGATGGGGCCGTTCTTGATCTGGATAATCACGTTGTCGAGGAACTGCCCATCGAGAGGCTGGAACTCGAGATAGGCCTGCTTGGCACGGTCGGGGTCGGAAGGACTATAGACGAAGGCACGCCACATGACGATGCCCTTGAAGGGCTTCAACGCCTTGGCCAGCATGTTGGCGCCCTCGGCATGGGTGCGGCCGAAGTCATTCGGGCCGGGCTGGCCTTCGGAGTTGGCCTTCACAAGGAAGCCGCCGAAGTCGGGAATGAGCTTATAGATCTCCTTGACCTTGGCATTCCACCACTTCTGTACATTCTTGTCGAGTGGGTCGGCAGTCTCAAGCCCACCGATGACCATGGGCGAGGCGAAGTTGATGGCCAGATAGGTCTTCATGCCGTATGGACGCATGACATCGGCCATCTTCTTGACCTCCTGCAGGTATTCGGTAGTGAGCACCTTGGGGGAAGCATTCACATTGTCGGGCACATAGGCATTGATGCCGATCGAGGCATTGGCGCGGGCATACTGGCGCAGACGATCGATCGAAGGAATCTCGGGCGCATCCTTGGGATGTAGGAGGTCCTCCTCGTTGACCTCACCGTCGGCGTTGCGTCGCATCTGGTCGGCGCTGTTGCGCCAGAAGATGGAGCGACCGGCATAGCCGCGTTCGATAGTGCCGTTGAGATTGTCCCAATGGTTGAGGATGCGGATGTTGTAGGAAGGCTGTTCGACGAGAGCAGTGTCACGAACGTTGGCACCCGTCTGCTGCATGCGGATGAGGTGGTAGGCACCATAGAGCAGGCCCACTTCGGATGCCGACTGGATCGTAGGCGTTCCCGCCTGGATGGTGATGCTGAACGAGCCGTCGGGCAACGCCTTCATGGACTTGTTGAGCTTCAGGACTGGTGCTGCGCCCTTCCAACTCTGATTAAGCTCGGCGTTGGCGATTTCGAGTGTGGAGGTTGCCGAGGGCGCCGAGCCCTGCAACCACAGTTGCGAACCGTCGTGGGCAGACACTACACTGAACAGAAACAGCGAGAGGGATGTGAGAATGGCGAAGTGCTTCTTCATGTCAAATATTGTTTAGGTAATTATGATAGCAGATAAATGTGCTGCAAAGATAAGGATTATTTGACGAAAAAACAAGAATCAGCCGGTCAAAAATGAGTATTTGCCTTATTTTTGAGCAGATTCAAACAAAAACGGACCATTAACACAAAAAAGCCCCTTCACAATGAAGGGGCAATTATAGAAGTTAAAGCAACAGGTTATCTCCAGAGTTCGTTCTGATAAGCTTTCTTCGAAGCGTCGTCCATGTCGAGGGCATCGATGAAGGACTGCGGAATCGGGTGCAGATAATACTTGCTGTTGGGCTCGTTTTCGATATTCTCAAGACCTGGACGGGTGAAGGTGGTCAATGGCTGAGCAGTGTCCTTGTTGAATGGGCAGATGCTGTAGGTCTTGGCGCGGCTGAGTTTCTTGGTGCGAACCAGGTCGAGCCAGCGGAGGCCTTCGCCGAAGAGCTCACGCGAACGCTCGTCGAGGATGAAGTCGATGTCGATGGTCTGTGCATCGAGGTCGGCAAGCAACGCGGCCTTGGCAGCTTCGTTCTGGGCAGGGGTGTTTTCTACACGGTTGGCAGCACGTTCACGCAACGGACGGATGAGGGCCTTGGCATTCTCGGTGTTGCCGAGCATGACGGCAGCCTCAGCACCGATGAGATAAACCTCGGAAAGCTTGGCAATATCGACAGGACGAAGTGACGAAGAATTGGCATTGCCGCTGAGCGGGTTGTAGGGACCCTGCTTCCAAAGAGCCGGGAAGTTCTCACGAGTCATATGCTTGGGCGTGAAGACGCCATAGTTCTTGCCAGGAAGGGTCTGAACAGGATAGGAACCGCCGAAGTGCTGTGGCTCGGAAGCCCCTTCGATCTCGTAGCCGGGCATGTAGATGACAGTGTCGCCAAGGGCGAAAGCCGAAGAGACGCCCATGGCCGAACCGGCGTTCTGATTGCACTTCCAAACCTTCTGGAACGTGCCGTCATAACGGGAATCGTTGGTCTTGTCGGCGAAAATACGGGTGATGGCTTCGTAGGTGGGAGCCATACGGCGCCAAGGACGTCCATAGTCCTGCTCGGCAGCACGTCCACAAGGAGAAGGGCCGGCGGCGAAACCAGTATCGAACCAGGGACGGATGGCGTACGACTGAATATTGCCCTTGGCCGACTCGGTGCCCCAACCATCGCCTTCGGAAGCCGAGAAGCCGGCAGCGTCGCTACGGTCAGCATAGAGCAGGATTTCGGCGTTGCGGTCATTGAGGGCATCGTGTACATCGTGATAGTAGGTCTCGAGGGCAAAACCGCTTGGATTATCGACACAAGCCTTGGCGGTATTGTAGGCCTTCTGGAAGTAGTCCTGCCCGTTGCCGCCATTGTTCTTGAGATACCATCCGTAGGTCAGATAAGCTTTGGCAAGCACGTACTGGGCAAATGCCAGTGTCACGCAACCTGCCTGACGATCGTTGCGGCTGCTGCCTGCAAGTTCGGTGACGGCCTTCTCGAGCTGTGGAATGATGCCATACTCAGCCATGGTGTAGGTCTCCTCGATCGTGTTGCGGGTAGAAGTACGGATGGCGGTGGTGTTGTAGGCCTGTATGCCCGAACCAAGGTCGAGCGGGATGCCGCCATAGAGCTGGACGAGCAGGAACTGATAGAAGGCACGGAGGGTGCGAGCCTCGCCAAGCAGACGGGCATCGGCACCACCAGCCTCACCATTCTGGATGATGGCGTTGCAGGTATTGATGTAGGCAAACATGTTGGACGACCAATAGACGCCGGCACGACCCGTTTCGGGAGTGAGCGTATATTCGTCCATTCTATACTCCTCGGAACCTGCACCGACAAGGTTGCCATAGGTCGTTTCGTCGGTGCCATACTGCATTACATAATAGGGGCTGACAGGTCCCCAGAAATAGCGGAGCGAGGAATAGACCGATGTCAATGCCAACTCTACACCCTGGTCGGTCTGCATCAGCTGAGGGGTAATGGTGGAACGAGGAGTCTCATCAAGGATCTCGCTGCATGAAGTCATCACCAATGGGGTGGCTACCAATGCACCAATCAAGAATTTAGCTATATTTTTCATAATTATATTCGTTATTATAAGGACAAATTAGAATGTAAGGCTCAATCCAAGAATCCAATTGCGGGTCGATGGAGTATTGGTACCGATGGTAAGGACGCGACTCTGCAGGCTGCCGGTAGCTGCGACATTCTGGTTAGCCAAAGAGTTCGGCTCGGGATCCATGCCTGTCTCGCTGTGGAAGTCGGAGAAGAACACGAAAGGATTGGTGACAGTGGCATAGATACGGGCCTTGGAGATGCCGCTCTTGCCAAGGACATTCTTGGGCAGTGTGTAGCCCAAGGAGATGGTGCGGATCTTGACGTAGGTGGCATCGAAGTACTGCAGGGTGCTGGCATAGATGGGAGCATCCTGGCTGCCGAGTGTACCACCTGGAGTAGGATAATCGTTGTTGGGATTATCGACAGTCCAGTAGTCCACATCGACATTGCCACGACGGCCGCTCAGCATGTTGAGGTAACCGTTGGAACCATGCAAAGTGGAAACCAGGGTTCCACCGAACTTGAATGCACCGACGATGCCAAAGTCGAAGCCCTTCCAAGCGACGTTGGTGTTGAAGCCGCCCTGGAGGTCTCCATCGGGAGTACCGATAATCTGACGGTCGGATGCATTGATGGCACGCGAAGGCACGCCGTTGGCATCGAACGTGACGGGATCGCCCTCCTCGAGGTTGTAGGAAACCTTGATGTCACCAGGTTTGCCACCCGAATGAGCTGCCGCAGCGATGGCCTCTTCGCCAACCTGGTAAATGCCTACCTTATTATAATCGTAGATGGCATCGATGGCCTCACCCACGAACCAACCATTGGCGATGTCGCGGTCGGAGTCACCGGCGAGCTGGGTAATCTCGTTGTGATTGCGGTAGAAATTGAAGCCAAGTGACCAGGTCCATCCGTTGTAGTCGTCGAGGATGATGCCATTCAAGGTAAGTTCGAAGCCACGGTTCTTGGTCTCACCGATGTTGGTAAGATAAGAGGACTGGATGCCTGACGATGCAGGCAGCGTGACGCTGAGAAGCAGGTCCTTAGTGTGCTGTGTATAGAACTCGAAGGCGGCCGTCAGACGATTGTTCCAGAAGCCGAGGTCGAGACCGTAGTTCCAGTTGGAGGTGTATTCCCAGCCGAGGTCATCGTTGGGCACAGAGTAGGGAGAATAGCCGGTGACCTGCGTGCCATTGACGGTGTAATAGACCATCGCCATCGAGCCGAGGGTCTGGTAGGGATCGACAGCCTGATTGGAGGTCTGGCCATAGCCTACACGAAGCTTGAGGTTGCTCAGCCAGTCGTAGTCCTTGAGGAACTCCTCACGGTTGGCATTCCAACCAATGGAGACGGCAGGATAGGTGTGCCACTTCTTGCCTTCGGCGAGCACCGACGAACCGTCGGAACGGACAGAAGCCGAGAACATGTACTTGTTGTCATAGACATACTGCACACGACCCATCCACGACATGAGGCCTCGCTTGTAGTGACGGCCTGGCTGTACGACAGCCTTGTCGCTATTGAGGGCAAGGTTATAGTACTGCAACTGGTCGGCGGTGATGCCCGAAGCAGTCATGGCAGAATATTCATATTCGGTCTGCTCGGAAGAATACATGGCGGTGGCGCTTACGCGATGCTTGCCAAACTCCTTGTCGTAGGTAAGGAGGTTCTCGAGCGTCCAGTTGGTGGTGTGCGCATTGTTGACCGAAGCGTTCGAGAAGATGGCATCGTAGCCAAGATAGGGAACGCCAGGGGCATTGAACGAACCGTACTTCGACTGGCGGTAGTTGAGACCTACGTTGAGACGATACTTGAGGCCGTCCCAGATGTCAACTTCGCCAAAGAGGCTGTTGTAGGAAGCAAAGCTCTTGCGGCGATCGGCATGCTTGTCGCCCACGTCCTTGTATTTCAAAGGGTTGACAACTCTATCGGAAGAGTTGAGCGAAAGTACTTCGCGCATCGTGCCATCCGAATTGTAGGGGCTGATGTTGGGAGAAGTCTGCAACAGGTTGTAGATGGGCGAGCTGTTCTCACCATCGGTGATGCTGTAGGAGTTCTGGGTGGTGAGACCTACTCGAACGCGTCCAAGCTTCTGGTCGATGGTGGCACGTACGCCGAAACGCTCGTAACCCTGGTTGGGCACAACGGCCGACTCATTGTAGTAGCTGCCGCCGAAAGAATAGGAACCATTGTCGGTGCCAGCCGAAATGGTGATGTCGTGACTGTTGGCCATACCGGTCTTGAAGACCTCATCCTGCCAGTCGGTATCGACACCATCTTCGTCCATTGGACCAGCTACGCCCCATGCGCTGCCGTTGGCAGCAGCCACCTCGCGCATCTTCGTGAGCTGGCTGGCATTCATCATCGGATATTCGGAGAAGAGCGTCACTGCGCCCACATAGCCATTGTAGTTGACGGTAGCCTTGCCCGACTTGCCGCGATTGGTGGTGATGATGATGACACCGTTGGCGCCACGAGAACCATAGATGGCAGTGGCAGAGGCATCCTTAAGGATATCCATCGACTTGATGTCGTTGGGCGAGATATCGCCGATGCTGCCTGCGAAGGGGATGCCGTCGAGGACGATGAGCGGGTCGTTGGAAGCCGTAAGCGAACGAGTACCACGAATACGGATCTGCTGATCAGCGCCTGGGCGCGAAGACGTGCGCTGGATGTCGACGCCCGCAACGCGTCCCTGCAAGGCCTGGGTGGCGCTCTGTGCAGGCACCTCCCTCAGCTTGTCGGAGCTGACCGAAGCGATAGAACCGGTGACGTCGCTCTTCTTGGCCGTACCGTAACCGATGACCACGACGTCTTCAAGGGCCTTGCGGTCTTCAGCGAGATTGATAGTCATACCGTTTTGGGCAGTTACTTCCTGCGAAAGATAGCCGATGAACGATACCTTCAGCCGTGCGCCGGCTGGAACACTGAGAGTGAAGTTGCCGTCGAGGTCGGTCATGGTGCCATTGGTCGTTCCTACCTGAACGACATTAGCGCCGAGGATGGGTTCCCCGAGGTCATCCAACACTTGTCCCTTGATGGTTACAGTCTGTGCAATGACCATCACTGGGAACATCACGAGCAATACGAGGGCATACAACATGTTGCATGCTCGATTACCGATCAAAGTTTGACAGGTGAGTTTCATTTGTGTTAGTGTAATTAAATAGGTAATATGTTAAGAATATCACGTGAGCAGGTAATGTGAGCCTATGTGTAATCAAGGCGAATATTCGGGTGCAAAAGTAGCGCTTTTTTACAGATTATCCAAATTTTTTGCTTATTTTTTTAAAGAAATGTGCTTTTATTGACAAAAAAAGAAGATTATGAGACAATATTAAATTATTAATGCAACAATCTATAGGCAAAAGAAGAGAGTGTGTCGCAAGCCAAAAATATTGACTATTGACACACCCTCTAATTATTTTTATACCGACACCGAGTGATTATTCCTCATAATAAACACTGGTGAAGGTGGCATTGCCATTGGTGATGAGGAGGTTGAGGTCGCGACCTTCGCCACCGTTACCCTTGGCGCACTCCTTGGCAATCTGCTCGGTGAGCTGTACCTCCCACTTCATGCCCGAAGTCAACGGGATGTTCTCGGCATAGACGCTGCTCCACCAGCCGTTCTGGACACGTGCCATACAGCCATCGCTGGCTTCCTTGACATCGACGATGAGCGTCTTGAGGCCGAAGTAGATGTCGTCGGAGAGGGTGGGGAAGTTCTGACCTTCGCTGGAACTGAAACGAAGCGGTGCAGCGTCCCAGCCTCCAACGGAGAACTCGCCCTCCCAGATCATGAACTTCTGGAGAGGATCGGTGATCTCCTGGCAAGATACGGGGAACTGTGAAGTCAGTTCGGTGCCGTCGGCACAGATGGCGGTGAGGATGACGTTGTACTCGCCGAGCTTCATCTTCTTCTTGGCGAAATTGCCGATGAATTCCTTGCCGCCAATATCCCACTTCGCATTGACAGGAGCGGCGGTCGAGCAGCTGATGACGTTGCCGTTCTGGCCACTGGCAGCCTTGTCGACGGTGACAGTGGTTTTGGCCACGAGCTCATCAAGGGTGATGTGTCCATCATTGGCGATGTCTTCCTGTACGGGATCGCAGGCTACAAGCGCACATGCTGCGGCAAGAAGGAAAAATATCTTTTTCATATCGATAGCTTGTTTTAATAGAGAACTTTATATTGAGTTGTAGCATCGGTGGCATCCCAGCCCGGGTTCTGGATGAGCTTGCCATTCATGAGGGAGATCTGCTCCTGGGGCTTTGCCAGGAAGCCGTTGGTGGCAATGTAGCGCTGTGTCCACGAGCTGGTCATGTGCTCCATGGTGCGCTTGTTGGACTTGTCGCCGAGGCAGACAATCTTCTTGCCCTGCTGGGCCTGAAGTGCCTTGGGTGCATAGGAATTCTCGGTAGGATTGTTTCCGGTCCAGCGACGCATATCGTTGAAGCGGAGGCCTTCGAATGCAAACTCCCAGCGGCGCTCGTCCTGAACGGCCTTCAGGGAATAACCTGTCTGAGGAACACCTGCACGGGCCTGTACCTGGTTCATATAGGAGGCGTCGCCGGTAAGCTCGGTGGCCATCAGCAGGACGTCGGCATAGCGCATCAGGTAGAAGTCCTCGAAGTGGTCGCCCTGCATCTTGTTGTCGAGCGAGCTGCCGGTATAGCCTTCGCACATCGACCACCATGTGTCGTTGTTGGCATTGCAGGCGTCAAGGTTGACTTCGGCATACTTCTTTACGGAATAGCCGGACTCCTCGCAGTCGTCCTTCTCGTAGGTGTACTGTACGAGCTCGTTGTCGAGGTCGATCAACGAAGCCTTCTTGCGGAGGTCGGTGTAGTTGCCGGTGCGCTCAGCATCGGTCCAGTCGTCCCAGATGTTGCAGGAAGGAGTGCCCTGGCCCCAGCCCTGGTTGAATGGGTAGGTCAGGTTGCGGTCGCCGTTCTGGTTGGAGGCACCATTGCGAAGACCCCAGAATACCGAGATGTAGTTCGAATACATACGCTGTGCATTGTAGGTGCCGCCGATGGCCCACTTAGAAGCATTCATGAACTGAATCTGGAAGAGTTCCTCGGTGTTGCCGTTGCCCATGCCTGGCATGTCGAAGCAGTTCTTGCGATCCATATCCTTGATAAATTCATATCCATGACCTGTGCGGACTGTATCCAGTTTTTCAATCTTATGGTCAGCTGTCCAGGTGGTGTCAACACGGACAATGCCGCCACCGTCCTGAGTCTCCTGCCAGAGGAGGCTGTTGGAGTACTGCCAGAGCGAGCGGTAGTCCTCGCAGAGCTGGTAACTACCACTGGAAATGATGTCCTTCAGTCCGTTGACAACGTCATCCTTTGAGAGGGAGCCGCCGGTGCAGCCTTCCTGCTCCACGAGATTGATGGCAGGAACCGAGCCTGTAGCAAGCTCTCCGATATTCTTGTAGAAGCCTGCCCAGAACATGTATGCACGTGCCATGAAAGCCTCGGCAACGAACTTGTTGGCATGGCCCGATTTCTTCTCGCTGCTCATGAGGTTTTTGGCGGAAACGAAGTCCGAAAGGATCTGTGGATAGATGACCTCCTCGGCACTTACCTGCTCCTGCATCTCCTCGGTAATGGTGGTTGAGGTGATCAGAGGCACATCGCCGAACAGCTGGGTGAGCCAGAGGGTATAGAGTCCGCGCATGAAGAAGGCCT
>Ga0310695_10008537_pt1 | contig 15787 bp, 10 predicted proteins | sample RumenRJG_04DNA_FD_203882 | JGI IMG/M metagenome (GOLD analysis project Ga0310695, IMG submission 203882) | Bovine rumen microbial communities from Lethbridge, Alberta, Canada - RJG_04 (v2) (version 2) | ecosystem: Host-associated > Mammals > Digestive system > Stomach > Rumen | place: Canada...
TACCTCAGGAGCAAATCCTACAGCCGGAGGAAGGAGTCCTATCAGCTTGCGGATCTTCTGTGCGATCTCAGACCACTCATATGTACCGTCATCAACAGCTTTTACATATGGATTGTCTCCGATCGAATTACCGACCATGCTCTGAGGATTGACGAAGATGCTGCCCTTATCCTTCTCAATAAATACGAAATCTGCCTGCTTGGCTGCTATTGACATTCCGCCGCCGCACTGTCCGATGACAGCTGCGATCTGAGGGATCCTGCCTGAAGCATCTGACTGTCTCTTATACAGTTTTGCAAACTGATACAGTCCGTCCAGACCTTCCTCAATACGGAATCCTGCACAGTCAAGAAGTCCGACGATAGGCGCATTCGCCTTGATAGCATGTTCGTACAGATCAACGATCTTGCGTCCGTGCTGTTCGCCGAATGTTCCGCCCATTACCTCTCCGTCCTGTGCGTAAACAAAAACGAGGTTGCCGTCTACCGTGCCGTAACCGGTGATCACACCATCAGATTCCTGTACGGCATCCGGATGGTAGAACTCGGTGAATCTGGCCGATACATGCTCCCCCAGCTCCATGAAACTGCCGGGATCAAGAATATCCACTATTTTGTTGAACACAGCAGTTTGCTCGTTTTTAGGTTTTACCTGCATAATGACCTCCTTGTGAGTATCACTTGTAAATGTGTATATCACTTTTCATGAAATGAAATGATTACTTTAATTGTAATATACCGATAGTTTTTTATCAAATATAAATAGCACTTTGAAACTATTGTTCTTAAATAATGCACAAATATTTGTCAGTATTCGCATTGCATTAGTTTTTGAACGGTTTCCGCATCATTCCAGATCCGTTTCTCCTGCATCAGTCTGCTATTTAAGAGTCACTTCACCGACAAGATCTGACCCGAAAAGCCATCTGACCTGATCGTATTTCCTGGTCTGCCCGAGCACCCACATCAGCTTAGTTACTACTGCTTCCTGTGTCATGTCGTATACCGGGATACCGCCGCAGTCCAGTATCCTCTGGCCTGTCTCATATACGCTGAGGTCACTTCCCTCATACCTGCACTGGCTGCCTACGAGGATAGGCAGGCCGTTATCAGAAGCCTTCCTTATCTCTGCTGTTATATCTTTTCTCAGGAAAGGAAGTCCGCCCAGGCCGAATCCCTCGATGTACACTCCCTCAAATCCGTGATCCTGCAGAAATGAGAATATCTCAAGATCCATTCCAGGGAATACCTTAAGCACAGCTATCCTGTCTGAATAATCAGTCTGCAGATTGATCCTCGTCATCTTGGCTTTCCTGTCAGTATACAGCTGGAGCCCGTAGGCATTGACCTCTCCTATATAAGGGCAGTTGATGCTCTCAAATGCGTTGAAGCTCAGTGTCCTTACCTTGCTGGTACGGCAGCCCAGCATTATCTTTCTGTCAAAGGCAACGAAGACTCCCGGAACCCCGCTGACCGCCATCCATACTGCGCATTGCAGATTCAGCAGGGCGTCAGACATCGGAGAGTTGAGCGGCATCTGGCTGCCTGTCACAACAACCGGCACCTGTATATTCTGAAGCATGAAGGACAGCATAGAAGAAGTGTATGCCAGTGTATCTGTGCCGTGTATCACTATGAAGCCGTCATACTCTGTTATGCTGCCTGCTATCTTGCGCGCAATGCTGACCCAGTCATCAGGCATTATGTTGGCACTGTCGAGTGAGCAGAAGTCCTCTGCCGTAATATTTATATCGTCATCTATGATCCCCAGTCTTTTGACTATTTCATCGCCTGTGATCGAAGGGGCCAGCCCGTGTCCCGAAGCTTCCGATGAAAATGTTCCCCCCGTGTTGAGAATGAGAATGTTTTTCATATAGTTATCTCCTCATCTGTCTTTTTCTCTGCTTAGATCACATTTTCTCTACTGCTAATATTTTAACATAGCAGGCCGGATTAAAAAAAGATGGGCCCGTTACAGGTCCATCCTCAATATGTCTGAATGTAATCAGAGCTCATTTCTTATAAGGTCTTCGAATGATTCTCTTTTGACAACGAGTCTCGCTTTGCCGTCCGATATCATTATCATTGCCGGCCTCGGCACTCTGTTGTAGTTGGAAGCCATTGAGTAATTGTATGCCCCTGTGGTCAGGACTGCTATGATATCACCGCGATCCGGTTTAGCTATGCCGATATACTCAGCTATACGGTCTCCGCTCTCACAGCATCTGCCGGCGATCGTACATTCATAGTCAGCCGGCTGATCTGCTCTGCTTGCGTTCAGGACAGTATAGGCTGATTTATACAGGGCATATCTCGGGTTGTCCGTCATGCCTCCGTCAACAGTTACATAATTGCGATAGCCTTTTACTTCCTTGACCCCGCCTGTCTCATACAGTGTGACACCTGCATCCGCAACTATGCTCCGGCCCGGCTCCATATAAACCGCTTCAGGCTTAAATGCATATTTTTCACATGCAGCTTTCATGTGCGCTGCAACTTCGGCTACCCTGGCAGGGATATCTGGATTCGGGTCGCTTTCAACATATCTGACTCCGAAGCCGCCTCCGATATTGATGACCCGGACAGTATATCCGAATTCATCCCTTATGCGCGCCGCATATTTTATCAGTATCTCTGCCTGCAGATTGAATGAATCGCTCTCGAATATCTGAGAACCGCAATGACTGTGCAGACCGGCAAGTTCCAGATTGCTGCATCCAAGAGCCGCCCGTACAAAATCGTCTGCCTGGCCTGTATCGATCGGAACACCGAACTGAGAGTCGACTTTTCCGGTACTGATAGCTTCGAGTGTATGCGGATCAAGACCGCAGGTGAGCCTGAGCAGTATCTTCTGTCTGATACCGTGTGCTCCGGCCGTCCTGTCAAGTACAGCAAGTTCGTTCAGATTGTCAACGACAAAATATCCGACGCCGTTGGATACTCCGTATTCAATATCGGCATCTGTCTTGTTGGTCCCGTGAAAGAACATCCTGTCTGCCGGAAACCCTGCAGATAACGCTGTGTATATCTCCCCGGGAGATACCATATCAGCACACAGTCCTTCTGACTCAATTACCGGGTATATACCCCTGAAGCTTAATGCCTTACTGGCAAAAAGCGGGGTCGCATCAGCGCCGAATTCTTTGTGCATCGAGTCCACGTACGTTCTGCAATTTGCGCGGATCACATCCTCATCGAGAACATACAGAGGAGTACCGTACTCTGCTGCAAGATCGCAGGCATCCAGCCCGCCGATCGTCATATGACCTTTACTGTTGATTCCCAGATTCTTATATAACATTTCTGACCTCATTATGATCTGTCCCGATGGCTGCTTTACTGTCTCTTGCGGTCTTTACAGCATATGTGCAAGCAGATCTGCTCCGGAGTGAAGCGACAGGTATGAAGGCGGTACATCAAGCAGTGTCCTGGCCCCGCTCTGTCCTTCCCTGCTGAGCCTGCAGGCAGCTCTTGCTGCTGCGGCAAGAATGCTTCCCGTGAAATAAGGATTGGAGTCGAGATCCAGTGTGAATTCTATCGTGTTATTGAATTCTCCATCCAGACCGGTCGATCCGCTCCTGAGCACACTTCCGCCATGCGGCAGGCCGCTGTGCTTTTCATTCAGTTCTTCCTGTGTGATGAACTCCACTGTGGTGTCATAAGGCTCAAAATAGTTAGGCATCGTCTTTATTGCCTCCTCTATTGCAGCCTTGTCAGCACCTTCCTCAGCTACAACATAGCATTCACGAAGATGCATATCACGTGCTGTGAACACCGGATGCGATCCTGATCTGACTTTTTCCACTGCTGCCGGAACAGGTACTGTGTACTGCCTTGCATCAGCCACTCCGTCTATGCGTCTGATGGCATCCGAGTGCCCCTGACTGACGCCGCGGCCCCAGAATGTATAACTGTCGCCTTCAGGGAGCGCTGCATCCGCGTACACTCTGGCAAGTGAAAAGTAGCCCGGATCCCATCCGCATGAAATGATACCAATGGTGCCTGCTGCTTTCGCAGCAGCATCCACATTCGCAAAATGCTGAGGAATATTGGCGTGGTTGTCAAAGCTGTCGATGACGTTGAACTGTGCTGCAAGTTCAGGTGTCATCCATGGCAGATCGGTAGCACTCCCCCCGCAGATGATGACCACATCGATCTCATCTTTCATGCTTCCGATCTCGTCATAAGACATAACCGGTGCTCCGGTCACTGTCCTGACTGATGCCGGATCCCTTCTTGTGAAAACTGCAGCCAGCTCCATATCAGGAGCCTTAGTCACTGCAGCCTCGACTCCCCTGCCTATATTTCCATATCCTGCTATTCCTATTCTCATCTCTATTCCTCTCGATTTGAGTCTCTGTTAATATCAATCATTACACGTTCCAGCTGTCACTTCATCAGTCTGCAAGCAGATCGTCCATATTGTACAATCCTGCCGGCTGATCTATGAGAAATCTCGCTGCAGTGACAGCTCCATCCGCAAACAATGCCCTGTCATGGGCTTCATGCTTGATGGTTATTGTCTGAGTGTTTGTGCCGAACATGACCTCATGCAAGCCGACTATGTTACCCATCCTGACAGCACTGATGCCAATCTCATCAGGCTCGCGTTTAGCCATGCCCGATCTGCCAATGTTGCAGTGAAGATCAGGTCTTGCCTCCATAACTGCATCTGCCAGCATGATAGCTGTGCCGCTTGGTGCATCTACCTTCCTGTTGTGATGCGCCTCTACTATCTCCACTTCATAATCACTGAACTTTGCAGCGATCTCTTTTACCACCTTTGCCGTGATAGCAACACCGACGGACATGTTCGCTGACTTGAATACAGGAATGCTTTCCGCCGCCTTGGCTATATATGCCATCTCTTCTTCGGTCTGACCTGTAGTGCATACTACGACAGGGAGTCCTCTTGCTACACAATAGTCCATAAGCGGAACTGTCCCGGCGTGGTGTGAGAAATCTATGACCATGTCTGCCGGTCCCTGGTAATCAGACGGTGTCAGATATGCTCCGTCTGCTCCGGTCGGTGTGACACCGGCAATGACTTCCATGTCTTCAGTCTTCCCGATCACACGTGCAAGAATGGTGCCCATCGCTCCATCGATACCGTTTACTATTACTTGCATCTTTTTTCCCTTTCCATTTTATGTACAGGAGTCTCTTACTGGATAAGTCCGAGCTCCCTCATTGCGTTCTGAAGTCTTTCAAGGTTAGCAGGCTCCATACGGTAGAGAGGTGATCTGATGATCGGATCACACCAGCCCATCATAGCCATTGCTTCCTTGACAGGGATCGGATTGACCTCACAGAACAGAGCTGCGATCAGCTCACTGTACTTGCACTGCATTGCAGCGGCGCCTGCAACATCGCCTTCCCAGAACTTAGTGCACATCTCGCGTGTCTCTGCCGGGACAACATTGGAGAGTACAGAAATGACGCCCTTGCTTCCCATTGACAGGAAAGGCACGATCTGATCGTCATTTCCTGAATATACATCCAGACTGTCACCGACCTTGGCGAATGTTTCCACGATCTTGGAAATGTTGCCGTTTGCCTCCTTGATGGCGCCCACCTTGTCGATCTTGGCCAGCTCGACATATGTTGACGGCTCTATGTTAAGTCCTGTCCTCGAAGGAACATTGTAAGCAATGATAGGAACATTACTGACACTTGCATACTCGCTGAACAGTTTGACCAGTCCCTTCTGTGTTGCCTTGTTGTAGTATGATGTCACTATGAGACATGCATCTGCACCAGCATCACTTGCGAATTTTGTCAGCTGCTTGCCGTAAGCGGTGTCATTGCTGCCTGTTCCTGCGATGATCGGAACTCTGTGTGCAGCACGATCTACAGCAAATCTGATGCATTCCTTGTGCTCTGCGTCAGTGAGTGTTGAGCCCTCGCCTGTGGTGCCTGCGATGACCAGAGCATCGATGCCCTGCTCGATCTGCCAGTCGATCAGCTTTCCGAACTGTTCATAGTTGACCCCGTCTTCTGTCATAGGGGTAATAAGTGCTGTTGCTACGCCTTCGAAGATAGTGTTGGTTCTTGCCATTTGGTTTACCTCCTCATATTTAAACCATAAGTTTGAAATGTGAGATGAGGCTATCGATAAGAAACTCTGCTGATTAAAAAAGCAGCTGACACGCGTTCAGCTGCTCATGACAAATCAAAACAATGATACTTATCATGGATAGCTCTCCGCGTTTCTTCGCGACAGTCGCATGGATATTATCCATACTCCCAGCTCAGAGGGACTGCAGCCCGTCTTCACTTCGGCGCCGATCCCTTTCGTCTGTCCCGGATCTGCATATCCTGCAGGACATCTACTGATGATCAAGCGCATCCTCTATCTCAATTGTCGTGATTTTAATATTATTTATAAAATATGTCAACGCTTTTGCGGGAGTATTTTGGTATTTTTCACAAAACACTATCCGACTGATACAACCTCTCCTATGAACAGCGGGATCCCGGAGTCTGCATCTACAAGCGCATAAACAAACGGTCTGTCGAATTTCAGCTCTATGATGTCTGTACCAAACGCGGCACCGGCTTTTTCCATCACTACTGCAGTTGCAGCTGCAGCCTTTGTACCTTTGGCATATACTTCGATATGTGTTTTATGAAGGACCTTGCTGATCTTGAGACCCGGTGTCTCTGGTGTCGGGATCGCCATATTCGAAAAGTCTGCATCGTCTGTAAACGCTTCCCTGATGCCCAGCTCATTAAGTGAGTCTGCCATCTCTGTACTGTAATCATAGCTGAATTCAGGCAGAGATAGATTTATGACCGCATTTTTTCTGCTGTTCCATGCACTGATAAAAGAGCTTCCGTTCAAGCCTGCTATAAAGTGATCGATGCTCTCGCCCTTCGGTGGCAGAATGCCGACAAAAGCTATCTTTCCGGCTTTCTTTCCGATCCGGTAGCTCTTTACAAAAGCCTGACCGCTGTTCACAGTAAAGTACTGATAGTCACCAGTATCCTTCAGCATCATGGCACTCTGCTTTGCGCCGCTCCCTGAAGTGAAATCCTCACGCTTCATCCGGCTCTCTTCGAACTGTTTTGCCCATACGCCCTCGAATGCTATCGTATTTATAAGTACCATCCGTGAATCTTCTGAGAGTTTGCCTATGATATTGTCTATCATATTGCGGGACTTGTTGAACACCCATGAATTCATGTCCGCCGAGGTCTGATCATTAAAAGGTGCAACATAGTATTCCGCATCATGATAGTTCTTGTTGGCCTGAAGGAAGCTGGTCTTGGGACTGACCATGTTTTCCCTCGCCCAGATGGAATTAGCCACATTGTATATGAACGCATCTGATCCCATCAGCTTTCTGTTGAGTCCGGATAGATATGTATTGAATCTTGCGCACGGGATACCGGTGGCGGAAATGCCGCCTCCAAGTACATATTCCATCTCTGAAAGTGTATTGCCGGCTGCCCCGTTCTCAGTCATAGCAAGAGCTGTCATGACTGAGTCAGGCGAGATCAGGATGTTAGTAACAGCACTTGTCTTGCGTTCTGACTTTACTGTTTCCTTGAAAAGATTGAAGGAAAAGCTGCTGGTACCATTTATGAAAGCCGCATCCGGTGCAGAGTATGCCGGAGGATATGACTTCATACCGGCCGTCAGATCTTTCGAAGAATTACTGAGTTTCCTCGTCCTGATGACCCGGTCCTCAAGACCTGTGCCCTCGTCATCCGGGAATACAGGTGTGACGGTCACATCACCTTTGTTTTTAACAGTGACTTTACACTTAAGCGTCTTTTTGCCTATCTTCGCTTTAATATAGCAGGTGCCTTTCTTTTTGGCTTTTATAACAGCCTTCTGGCGCTTCTTGCCGGTCTTCTTTTTGACATAAGCAATTTTCTTGTTGGTAGAAGACCATTTCACGCGCTTCTTAGCATTGCGGACCTTGATGGTCACGGTCTTCCCCTTCGTTACGCTCACAGTCTTTTTTGACAGCGCCGGCTTTGAGGCCGCCTGTGCTTTACACGGAACTGCAAGGTATACAGCTATGAATACTGCCAGCAGCAGCACTATGCTTAAACCTCTTTTGTGAAGTTTCATGCTTAACACCTCCCGGTGACCTCCGCAAGCTCTCTGAACCAGACTGCACGCTCTTCTGTACCCTCGAATGAATCCTGCAGTGTTTTTTCCGGCATCTTCCATGTCCAGTTTCCTTCTGCGATACCCGGCACATTGATCCTGGCTTCACTGCCGAGCAGGAACATATCCTGTACCTGGATCATTGCCAGAGCAGCCGGGCTTTCGTAGATCTTACGGATTATCCTCAGACATTCAGTCTCGATCTTCCCGCTCAGGTTCCCATGTTCAGAAGCGTCAGACGCTCCGTTCTGATCTTTCTGCAAAGCACTCTTTACAAAGCCTGCAAGAGTATCGTTATCATGTGTACCTGTGTAGAAAGCTCTGCATGCTGCCTTGTCAGGTTCCATCGCCATCATCTCGTCATTAGTGAACTGCCAGATATCCATTCCCGGGAGCCCGGTCAGTTTCAGCAGGTTCTTGACACCTGCATCCAGGAACCCAAGGTCTTCTGCAAGCAGCTTCATGTCGAGGCCTTCTTCTCTCAGCATATTGCTTACTGCCCTGAAGAATGCCAGTCCTGCACTGTGCTGCCAGGAGCCTTTTTTAGGGCTCTCACCTTCAGGTATTGCATAGTATTCTGAGAATCCTCTGAAGTGATCTATTCTCAGTATGTCAAATCTCTCAGCACACTGTCTGAGTCTCCTGAGCCACCAGTCGTAGCCGTTTTCCTTAAGGATATCCCAGTCATACAGAGGATTTCCCCAGTCCTGTCCATCCTCACTGAAAGCATCAGGCGGAACGCCTGCGTGGACCTTTTGTGCACCGTTTTCATCTAGCCTGAATATGCCTTTTTCAGCCCAGACATCTGCGCTGTCCTTAGCCATATACATAGGCAGGTCACCCATAAGACTGATACCCAGGCTGTTGCAGTATTCTTTGAGCTCCTTCCACTGAACATGGAAATAGTACTGATCCTTTGCCAGGGTTTCTATCCTTGCACCATATTCTTCAGACAGTTCTTCTGTCAGCTTGACAGGATCTCCGAACTTAAACTCGTCAGGCCATTCATACCAAGGCCTTTCCTCATGCATTTCCTTGAGGACGCTGTAAGTTATATAAGCGCACAGCCAGTCCTTGTTTTCTCTGCAGAACTGCTCATATCCACTGTGATCAGGCAGTTCTTCACGGTTTATCATGGCAGGATAACCTGCAAAGGCAGCGTAACTCGAATAAGGCGATCCTCCGAGTCCCGTCGGATTAAGAGGCAGCACCTGCCATATCTTCATTCCGGCACTTGCAAGATAGTCTGCGAATTCCTTTGCCGGAGTCCCGAGTACAGGGGTCCCAAGAGAGCTGATGTGACACAGCACACCTGCCTTTCTGCCGAGAGACTCTATTTCAGGCTGCTTGTCCCTGAGGCATATGATCTTAACCGTGAGTGGCTCAAGCTTTATGGATCCGAGAGTTCCGTCACTTTTCGGTTCGATCTCTTCAGATGTAAGCAGCTCGAGCGCATACCCGAATTTTGCTTCACTTATTCTGCTGAGATCGGCATATGAAGGACCGTAGCTTCTGTTAGCAAGCACCAGGATCCTCTCGTCTGACTCTTTATCTGCTCTTATAAAAGCAAAAATGTCATCACTGATGCCATCTCTTCCTGAAAGCATCGTAAGATCTCCGCCCTTGAGAACAGGATGTTCATCATAAATCAGTCCCAGCATGCGGTAGTGATATCCGAGATCGAGGTTCTCATATCCCCAAGGGTATCCGCTTCTGTTCTCAGGATCAGTGCCTCCTGTCAGACCTACTTCGTCACCATAATAAATGCATGGGACTCCCGGCAGTGTGTACTGCAGTGCTGACAGGACCCTGACCTTGCTGACTGCCGACTTGTAGTCTTCCTTGGCTGCCATTGCAGTGATGACCCTCTCTCTGTCGTGACTGCCTATCAGATTGAGAGCTCCGTAAAAGTTCTCTGAAGGATAGTTTTCTTTAAGGCTCATGAGCCTCTCGCCTGCGTATCCTGATCCTACAGTATAGTTGATGTAATCAAGAAGGATATCGCGCAGAGGATAATTCATAGTGCCATCGAGTTCATCGCCCATGAAATACTTTCTGCGTTCACCATAGCTGATCTTGTTGGATGCATCCTCCCATACCTCTCCGATAAGCAGGCCGTCAGGATCCGCTTCCTTTACTGCCTTTCTGGTCTCTTCAATAAATGAGTCCGGCAGCTCATCAGCAACATCAAGTCTCCACCCTGAAGCGCCGAGTCTCATCCAGTGATCGATGACACCGTCCTTGCCAAGTATGAATTCCCTGTAACTATCATTGTTCTCATCTACCTCAGGCAGGTCTTCAACACCCCACCATGAGCTGTAGCCGCACGCTTCATTATCGTCAAACTTGAACCACTTTCTGTATGGAGAATCCTCGTTGTAATATGCGCCCTTCTCACCGTTTCCTGCCGAGTTATTATATGTTCCGAAGCGGTCAAAGTAGATGCTGTCGGCACCAGTGTGGCTGAACACTCCGTCAAGGATAATATGTATGCCATGTGTCCTGGCCTCAGCAGCAAGGTGTGCAAAATCTTCGTCCGTCCCGAGAGTCGGATCGATATGCATATAGTCTGCAGTATCGTAGTGATGAGTCGATGCAGACCTGAATACCGGATTGAGGTATATCGCCGTTACTCCCAGCGATCTGAGATAATCCAGCTTCTCCTCTATCCCTTTAAGGCTGCCTCCGTAAACAGGCCATCCTGTGACCCTTCCGGCATGATCTCTGATGTAGTAAGCTGCTTTATTCCAGTCCTCCTGGATAAAACGTCTGGTATCGTTTCTTCTGGAATTCAGTTCCTCTATAGCAGCCTCGCATCTTTCCCGCCAGTTCTCGTCTCTTGCAAATCTGCCCGGAAATATCTGATACACTATGCCGTTACGATACCATTCCGGCACTTTTGACTCCTTATAAACTGTGATCTGATAGGCAGGCAGGTCTTCGGCTGTAACATCGCTGTCAAAATAGATACGGCCTTCTCCTCCGAGCCTCTCAGGGTTATTTCCGTAGTAAAATATGCTCCGTTCTTCGTATTCGTCTGTAGTCTCTATTTCAAAAGCGTACCACAGCAGGCAGCCCTCATCGGGTGCTTTGAAAGATACGGTATATCTGATGCCGTCATCAGAACGGCACTCCTCGTGCATGGTCAGCATTTCGGGCTGTGCATTTTCTCCCTTCCACAGGAGCATCCTGACGTTTTCCGGATACTGGCCCTCAATTTCTATACTGATACGCAATTCAGCGCCGGTGTTAACGGCGCCGAATGGTATACGATATTCGCTTTCTCTTGAATTATGTATTACTCTCATATAAACTCTTATTTTCTATCAAAACAGGCTGTCGTACAGCTCTCTGTATTTTTCTGCTGATTCCTCCCAGCCGAAGTTCCTGCTGAGAGCGTTGTGCTGCAGCTTCACCCAGGTATCATGTTCCTCAAACCACAGATCAAGGGCAAGATCGACAGTTGATCTGAGTCCGTTAGCATCAAAATCCTTAAAGGAGAATCCATCCGCATTCTCGCCTGCATCCCAGTAGCCTGCCACAGTATCCTTGAGTCCGCCCGTCTCTCTTACGAGAGGCAGAGTAGCATATCTCATTGAGATCATCTGTGCAAGTCCGCAAGGCTCAAATTCCGAAGGCATCAGGAAAACGTCTGCCCCCGCATAGAATCTTCTCGAAAGTTTTTCGTCAAATGTGATCCTGGCTGCAAAATTCTCCGGATGGTTATAAGCAAAATCTCCGATGGCATTTTCGAATGTGAAATCGCCTGTTCCGAGAACTGCGACCTGCATATTCCTCTCTGCGAATTCCGGCAGTAATTCAGCTATAAGGTTAGCACCCTTCTGCTGAGTAAGCCTGCTTACCATGGCAAACAGCGGAACATCCGGATCTTCTCTCAGGCCAAGCTCCCTCTGAAGTGCCAGCTTGGCTTCAGTCTTCTTTTCAAGGTGAGCTTCGTCGAAGTGTACCGGTATTGCAGGATCTGAAGCCGGCTCGTAGTTCTTTTTGTCTATCCCGTTGATGATGCCGAAAAGCTTGTACTTTCTGGATGTGAACAGTCCTTCAAGGCCTTCACCATATCTGACAGTGCAGATCTCTTCAGCATACGTAGGGCTTACGGTAGTAACAGCATCGGAATAAATGACTGCTCCCTGCATGAAATTGACTGCATTGTTATGGATCATCTGACCGTCAGCAGGAGTGCCTCCGAGTCCGAGCACATCTCCTGTCATCGATCTGTCATACTGACCCTGGAATTTGAGGTTGTGTATAGTAAACACAGTCTTGATGCGGTCGTAGATCTCATCACCTCTGAAGAGCTCTCTGAGATACACAGGTACCAGAGCTGTATGCCAGTCATTGCAGTGAAGGATGTCAGGAGCAAAGTTTTTGCTGATATGCCGTATGGTCTCAAGCACAGCCACAGAGAAGAATGCAACTCTCTCTCCGTCGTCGAATTCGCCGTACACTCCAGCTCTTCTGAAATAGTACTCATTGTCCAGGAAGTAATAAGTGACCCCACCCTTTCTCAGGGAATAAAGTCCGCAGTACAGACTCCTCCATCCGAGTCTTACCTCATAATTCTTGATGAACTTCATCTTTTTTCTGTATTCATGAGGAATGGAGCTCAGAAGTGGCAGGATGACTCTGGCATCATAGTCATCATTCTTGATATACCCGGGGAGCGATCCTGCTACATCACCGAGACCGCCTGTCTTTATGAAAGGCACCGCCTCAAAAGCGGCAAATAATACTCTCCTCTTAGCTTTCATATTCTAGTCTCCCTTTTAATAAAAATGCCAGTTCCCTGCCAGAACAGGAAACTGGCATTAGTGTCTTCCAGGCGCGGTTCTAAATGATTGAACCTTTACCTATGATGACCGGATCTCCGCCTGATCCGTAGATCTTAGCTCCCGGATTGATGGTTACGTACTTGTCGCAGATTACATTGTCAAGCACAGCGCCTTCACCTATATTGCAGTGCATCATGATTACGCTGTTTCTTATCGAAGCACCTTTCCCTATATTGACACTTCTGAAAATCGTACTGTTCTCTACTTTTCCCTCTATCCTGCAGCCTGCAGAAATAGTGGAATTGCGGACATCTGAATCCGGTGTGTAGTAAACCGGTGCCTCATCCTGTGTCTTGGTCAGGATCAGTCTTTCAGGGTTGCAGAATACTTCATTACGGATATCGTAGTCAGTCATTCCCTGGTTGACTTTGAGAAGATCTGCAGTGCTGCTTATCTTGCCGAAGTAACCACGGAACTCAAATGAGCCTACTTCAATAGTATCAAGATTGTCTCTGACAACATCGAACATGTCCATATACTCGAGTGCACCGAACCAGTTGAGGAATGTCAGAATCAATTCTCTGTTGACTATGCAGCAGTCCATAAAATAGTTGCACCAGCCGAAAGCCTCTGGTTTCAGTGCAGTTACTCTGCCTGTTTCATCTATGTCAAGGCAGTAGCCCTTGTTCTTAAGGTCCTCGCCCCTAGGCATTTTCTTATAGACCAGAGTCATTCTTCTGCCTGATTTACTATGGGCCTCTATAAGTGGCTTATAGTCCATATTATAGACATCTGAGCTGCTTGAAATGATAACATAATCAGCATCATCTCTTTCGAAGAACTTGATGTTCTTGAGAAAGTCTCTTATGAGGAATCTGTTGCCGCCTGTCCTTACTCCATACAGTGAACCAGGCATCAGGAACAGTCCGCCGTTCTTGCGTCCGAGTGACCAAGGATTGCCGATACCGATGTGGTCGATAAGCGAACCGGAATCGTAAGGTGCAATAATTCCTACAGTCGTAATACCTGAATTAGCAAGGTTAGACAGAGCAAAATCTATGAGTCTGTATCTGCCGCCGTATGGGAGCGAAGCCAGAGTTCTGTTTTCAGTCAGCTCACCGAAGCCTTCACCCCGGTAGTTAGCAGAAATAAGTCCAATTGTCTTCATTGTGTATTCCTCCCTCTTTATACCGACAGTTTTGCCGAGCCGTATACTACTATCTTGCCGTCAGGATCATGTATCTCTGTCCTGTCATCAACAGTGACACCTTCGTTGATGATCGCTTTCTTGATATGGCAGTCCCTGCCGATGATAGCGTTAGGCAGGAGGATCGAGTCTTCTACGACTGAGCCCGAGCCGATAACGACTCCGGAGCCGAGTATCGAATGATCAACCGCTCCGTATACTGTGCATCCATTGGAAATCAGAGCTTTTCCGATATTAGCTTCAGGTCCGATATACTGTGGCGGATAGATGTTGGAGTTTGAGTAAACTCTTGAATCCTTGGTGAACACATTGATGCTGTCCATATCATCCATGAGATCCATCTGAGACTCATAATAGCTGTCAACAGTTCCGACGTCTCTCCAGTATCCTTCGAATCTGTATACTATCAGCTTCTTTCCCTCTGCAAGCATCTTAGGAATGATGTTCTTTCCGAAGTCATGTTCTGATTCCGGATTTACGTGATCTTCGAGAAGAGCTTTTCTCAGGGAAGCCCATGTGAAGATATAGATACCCATCGATGCGAGATTGCTGTCAGGGTTCTTAGGCTTTTCGGTGAATTTGACTATATTGCCCTCTTCATCAGCAGTCATGATACCAAACCTGCTGGCTTCTTCAATAGGTACCTCTATTACAGATACTGTCAGATCAGCATTGTTTGCCTCATGCTCCTTGAGCATTTTGTTGTAGTCAGTCTTATAAATATGGTCGCCTGAAAGGATCAGGACGTTATCAGGGTTGTACAGATCGATGAAATCTATGTTGTGATAGATCGCATCAGCTGTACCCTCATACCACTCTCCGCCGGTCTCACCGGCAAACGGAGGCAGGATACTGACTCCGCCGTCAGCTACTGCGAGGTCCCAGGACTCTCCGGTCCCGACGTACTTGTTTAATATCAGTGGCTTATACTGTACCAATATCCCAACTGTATCTATCCCTGAATTGACACAGTTGGAAAGACTGAAATCGATGATACGATACTTGCCGCCGAAGGAAACCGCAGGTTTTGCTATGCTGGAAGTCAGGCTGCCAAGTCTGCTTCCCTGGCCCCCCGCCAGCAGCATGGCAATGCATTTTTTCTTCTTCATGATCACATGCCTCCTGTTTTTTAATCTGAGTTATAACGCTTTCCATATATCTTCCGCATACTCTCTAATGGTTCTGTCACTGGAGAAGAATGCTGAATTGGCTATATTAGCAAGGGACATGCGAGACCATCTCTCTCTGTCGCTGTAGATACGGTCCATGTTTTCCCATGCTTTAACATATGAATCAAAATCTCCAAGCACGAAATACTCATCATTGCTGTTGATCAGTGCATCATGGATACCCCAGAAGCTGTAATCGCACTTTGAGAAGAATCCATCCACAAGCTGCTCAGTCATGCGCTTCAGTCTTGGATCTGCATTGATACATCCTGTAGCTGAATATCCGCCGTGCTTGTAGAAGTTATCGACCTCATCAGATGAGAAACCGAAGATACCCATGTTCTCATCTCCGACGAGCTGGTTGATCTCAACATTGGCTCCGTCCATGGTGCCCAGCGTAACAGCGCCGTTCATCATGAATTTCATGTTACCCGTTCCGCTGGCTTCCTTACCTGCTGTAGAGATCTGTTCGCTGATGTCTGCTGCAGGATAGATAA
>Ga0310695_10008538_pt1 | contig 15784 bp, 13 predicted proteins | sample RumenRJG_04DNA_FD_203882 | JGI IMG/M metagenome (GOLD analysis project Ga0310695, IMG submission 203882) | Bovine rumen microbial communities from Lethbridge, Alberta, Canada - RJG_04 (v2) (version 2) | ecosystem: Host-associated > Mammals > Digestive system > Stomach > Rumen | place: Canada...
CACAGGCTTCGGAGTGAACCTGGGTGTGGTTTCGGCACTAACAGGGCGCGAGGACTACATCTTGTGGGACGAGCAGGATCACGCATCGATTATCGAGGGACGGCGCTTGTCGTTCAGCAACTCGCTCAAATACAAACATAACGACATGGCTTCGCTCGAGGCTCAACTCAAGAAGTGCGAGCCCGACCGTGTCAAACTCATTGTCACCGACGGTGTGTTCTCAATGGAGGGCGATGTGTGCAAGTTGCCCGACATTGTCGAGTTGGCCAAGAAATATGATGCCAGCATCATGGTCGATGAGGCGCACAGCATCGGCGTGTTTGGCGAGGGTGGACGAGGCATCTGCCACCACTTCGGCCTGGCCGATGAGGTCGACCTGATTATGGGTACATTCAGCAAGTCGTTTGCTTCGCTGGGAGGATTCATTGCCACCGATGAGGTCATCACCAACTATCTGCGTCACCACTCGCGCAGTTACATCTTCACAGCCAGTATCACGCCTGCATCGACAGCAGCTGTGAGTGCAGCCATCGATATCATGCTCAGCGAGCCCGAGCGTCAGCAGCACCTGTGGGACATCACGCATTATGCGCTCGAGGGATTCCGTTCGATGGGATTTGAAATTGGCCACACCGAGACGCCCATTATCCCACTCTATATTCGCGATAACAACAAGACGTTTGCCATCACACGCGACCTGCTCAACGAGGGCATTTTTGTCAACCCCGTTGTCTCGCCTGCTGTCGCTCCCAACGACACGCTCATCCGATTCAGCCTGATGGCTACACACACCAAGGATCAGGTGACCTATGCACTTGAAAAGATCCAAAAGGTGTTCCGTGCCTACGGGTTGGTGCCGTGATTTGGGGCCTCTTCATGACTAATAGGGTGTGGAATTACAGGTTTCACACCCTAATTTTTTGGTAATTTTTCTAAAGAAAATAGTTGTGTAGATTATTTTTTTTGCTTGTCGAGAAATTTTTTGCCAAAAAACCTTTGCGCAATGATTTTTTTAGTAATTTCGCACCGTCATTGAAATATAGAATTAATCTTATTTGGCTATTATATAAATATGGTATACAGATTTATCATCGGCTCGGAAGAGTCTGAGAACTTTAAACTCGAAATCGTCATTGATGCTGCCGACACGTTCATGCGGTTACGCAATGCCATCCTCGATGCGGCTGGCTACAGCAAGGATCAGATGGACAGTTTCTTTATCTGCGATGACGAGTGGAACAACGAGAAAGAAATCACCTACATGGACATGGGCACCGACAGTGACGAGGACATCTGGCTCATGGAGGACACACCCCTAGAAGAACTCGTTGAGGATGAAGGTCAGAAACTTAAGTTTGTCTTTGACTATATGACCGATCGCTACTTCTACATGCGGCTCAAGGAGACGATGCCTGGCAAGTCGCTGGTCGATCCACTGTGTGAGCGCAAGGAAGGTCGGCCGCCCAAGGAGAGCGTTGACATCGAGGAATTCGTGCCAGTCATACCCAAAGTCGACACTACCATTGAGGAACTGGGCGAAGAGTTCTTCGGCGATGAGGAGTTCAACGAGGAAGAACTCTCAGAGTTTGACGAAATCTCAAGCGACGACTTGTAGTGAGGAGCAACATCAGGCATTGCCAACGAGACTCTCAATAGGCAGGGTCTCGTTGTTTTTTGGCAATGTTTTTGCATATTTGATGATAATTGTGTAACTTTGCTTGCTCAAAATGCTTGAACTATGAAACAGACGATAATTCAAATTAAGAAGTTGGCCATTCGTTCACTCATGGCTGTTGGTGCAGTGTTGGGCCTGACCTCATGTCCCAGGAGTGCACAGGAGTGTGTCTATGGCCCGCCGCCTGGGGTGGATACGATGCAGAGCAGAGACACTATTCAGGTGCGCAAGTTGGTCTACGGACCACGACCGATGTATCGGCGCGATACGCTACAGGTGGTTGAGGATGTCTATGGTCCGCCAGTTGAGATGAAAGACACTACCGAACATGGCGATGAGGCACTGCCCGAAAACAACGTAGACTGATGACCACGCGTCAGATTATAGAACTAGAGCGCACGCGTCGCGAGCGGCGAGTGCTCGAGAAGTATCATCCGTTGCGGCAACTCTTCTGGGAGTGTACATTGCGTTGCAACCTGGCGTGCCGGCATTGTGGCAGCGATTGTCGCAAGGAGGCCACCGTGTCCGATATGCCACTTGAGCATTTTGAGCGAGTGCTCGATGATGTGGCCACTATAGCACGCCCTGCCGATGTGTTGGTCAACACGGTGGGGGGCGAGCCACTCGTCAGAGAGGACATTGTCGAATGTGGAAAGGCCATCACAAGGCGTGGATTTGCATGGGGCACGGTCACCAATGGCGTGCTGCTCGACCAATCCATGCTTGATCGGTTGCTGCAGGCTGGGCTGTGTACCATCGCGGTGAGCCTTGACGGACTGGAAACTGAACACAACTGGTTGCGAGGCAACTCGTTCGCGGGTGCCATGCGCGCTGTTGGATTGCTTGTGCAGACACAACGCTTGTTGTGGGACGTTATCACATGCGTCAGTCAGCGAAACTTCGGCACATTGCAGCAGTTCAAACAATACCTCATTGACCATGGAGTGCGAAAGTGGCGCATCTTCACTATCTTTCCACAAGGTCGAGCCAAGAAGAATCCCGAACTCTTCCTCACGCCACAGCAATACAGGCAATTGATGGACTTTATCGCCCTGACGCGCCAACAAGGCGACATTGATTTGTCCTACAGTTGTGAGGGATATCTTGGTGACTATGAGGGGGTGGTCAGGAAGCACATCTATCGTTGCGATGCCGGCACGATGACCGCCTCGGTGTTAGCCAATGGTGACATCAGCGGCTGCATGAGCATCCGTGCCCACTATGCGCAGGGCAATATCTATCATGACAGGTTCAGCGATGTGTGGCAGCACCGATTTGAGCAGATGCGCGATCGTCGATGGATGAAGCGTGAACAGTGTGCCGGCTGCAAGGCTTGGGACTGGTGTGTGGGTGGACCCTTCCACTTGCGCGGTGACGATGGCGAGATGTTGCACTGCAATTATCTGACCCTTCAATCCTGACTCGTCACCAATCATGCGATGACAAAACCCCTTCCCTTTCATTCATTTCACAAAGGGGGAGGGGTTTTCTTGTTGTCACTCCAATCCGGTTGCGCTCGGGGAGGTGAACTACTGTCGTGAGAGTGTGGTCTTGGTCAAGCGAAGCACAATTGCACCCTGGCCATCAAGTAGGGCTACCTCGTTATCGTTAATGCGCTTGCAATACTCGGCACGTTCCAGGGCTAGCAACAATGCAGTCTCTGCACCCATGTCTTCGCAACGATTCTCGGTCGAAGTGATGTCTTCAAATTGAATGGCAAAGTCCTTGTAGGTATCAATAGTGATGATGCCATTGATGATGTTGCACCCTGTCTGTCCGTGCAGGGTCTGCATGATCGGGTCTATGACGAGTCGCATGTTTTTTTCCGACACACCCTCGTTGTCAACCTCCTTGACCAGCCATACACCACCCAGCAGATCCAGGTTCTGGCGCTTGAGCGTGAGCAATACAGTTCCCTTGTTGTTCATCAAGTTTAGGTATTCAACACCGTAGAGTTGAGTTACGTTGTAGGTGCGCACCTCGCTCAATGTCTTCATGACGGTCCGCTCGCTAGTGGCATTGTGACAAGACTGGTCGGTGGTGATCATGTCCATAAAGGCGATATTCTGTCCGTTCAGTTGAAATCGCCCATTCAAGTCGTTGCAGCCATTGTTACCGTATACCTTGTGGTTCTGGAAGTCCAGATACAAGTAGGCACGCTCACGCGTTGAGATCGTCTTTTTGCGCATCGACTCCAAATCCCACTCGCCGTACAACTGTTCGGCAGGATTGGTAATGACCACTGGTTGTGGGGTCTGCTCGACTACCTGCGGCTGCTCGATTTGCACCACGCTTTTCTCGTATTTCTTTTTCTTCTTGCGAGCCATTGCTGTGTCGGGTATCAGCAACAGTGCTGCAATCAGTGATATGATAGCCAATTTCTTCATCTTCTCGCTTTGTCTTAAAACAACTTTCAAAATTACTTCTTTTCCACAAAATGTGCAAATTGTAGTACGCATTTAAAGAAAATTTAGTAAATTTGTGGGCACTAACAAGCAATAGAATGACAATCATGGTGAAGATATTTAAATTCGTTTTAGCCCTACTCATGATGGTGGTGTGTGGACATGCCGATGCTTATCAAGTGGCAGGTGATCACATCCGCTCGCCGTGGGCCGATAGCATCAATGTAAACGACGTGTGGAATGAGTATCCACGGCCACTGATGCAACGTGACCAGTGGCTCAACCTCAATGGACTGTGGGACTATGCCATCACTCCATTGCAAGCCAGTAAGCCTACAATCTGGGAGGGGAAGATATTGGTGCCTTTCTGCCTCGAGTCGGCGTTGTCAGGTGTTGGCAAGTCGCTTGATGAGAACCACGCTTTGTGGTATCGCACTACATTTCGACTGCCGAAGAAATGGAGCAAAAAAGACCTGATAAAACTCAACTTCGGTGCGATCGACTGGAGTGCCGAGGTGTGGGTCAATGGCACAAAGGTGGGCAATCACACCGGCGGTTACACGGCCTTCAGCCTTGATATCACCAGTGAGGTTGTCCGCAAGGGTGACAACGAGTTGGTGGTGCGCGTGCTCGATGCGACTGATGTTGGCTTCCAGCCCTGTGGCAAGCAGCGAAGCAAGGCACGAGGCATCTGGTACACGCCCGTTAGCGGCATCTGGCAGACAGTGTGGGTCGAACCTGTGCCTCATGCGCACTTTGAGCGCATCTATTGTCATCCCGACATCAAGGCTGGAACGCTCACTGTCGAGGCCCTGTGCAACAACTGGGACAGTGGCACAAGAGAGGTGCGGCTGCTCGATGCCAAGGGCAAAGTGGTGGCGCGGGCCGAAGCCGATCTGGGGCCTGTGCTGACCCTGCCCAGACCCGTGCGTCTGTGGACACCCGATGACCCTTATCTCTATGACATTGAGGTCTTGCTCAAGGACAGTAAGGGCAAGGTGGTCGACCGCGTACGTTCTTACTTCGGTATGCGAGAGTTTGGCATGGCTCGTGATGCTGATGGTTTCATGCGCTTCACCCTCAATGGCAAGCCCATCTTCCAGTTTGGGCTGCTCGATCAGGGTTGGTGGCCCGACGGGCTCTATACTGCTCCATCGCCCAAGGCTCTCTATTACGACATCGACAAGACACGTCAGTGGGGCTTCAACCTCATCCGCAAGCATGTCAAGGTCGAGCCTGAATTGTGGTATGCACACTGCGACCGTGCTGGCATCATCGTGTGGCAAGATATGCCCAGTGGCGACTACGACCACGGTCAGCCATGGGATGACTGGGGGCACAGTTATTATCGTGGCTCGGTCGTGTGTCAGCGCAGCCAGCCAAGCATCGACAACTACTATAAAGAGTGGGACGAGATCATCAGTCAGTTTGGTGCTTTCGGCTGCATCGCGTCGTGGATACCTTTCAATGAGGCTTGGGGACAATTCAACACGTGGAGTGTGGTTCAGTGGACCAAGCAACGTGATCCGTCACGTCTGGTCAATCCAGCCAGTGGAGGCAATCTCTACTGTTGTGGCGACATCCTGGATGTGCACAATTATCCCGAACCCAAGTTCTTCTTCGCCGACCCCGACCGCGTGTTGGTCATGGGTGAATATGGCGGCATCGGTTTTCCTGTGGCTGACCACACTTGGGTCAAGAGCGATCAGAACTGGGGTTATATCAAGTTTAACAACACGCAGGAGGTGACCGACACCTACGTCCGCTATGCCCAGATGCTCATTGACTTGGCTCGTGAGCACGGCTATTCGGGTGCCATCTACACCCAGACTACCGATTGCGAGACCGAGGTCAACGGCATCATGACCTACGACCGCCGTGTCGTCAAGATGCATGAAAATCGCATCGCCGACATCAACCGTCAGGTCACCACCGTGTTAAAATAAGTGGCTATCCTCCTCCCACGTGTTGGGCTCAGGGTAGGAGTCTAGGGTAGGAGTTAAATTCTCCATTCTCAATTCAATAAGAGATTCTCCATTCTCAATTTTCAATTCTCAATTAAATAATTAAAAAGTGTTTGCGGCAGATGGATGGCTCAACGTAGCCTTGACAGCATTTTGTGACTTCTTGTGGGCCTATCTCTTGATAGGTGCATTGATTGTGTGTGGACTCTATTTTACCATCCGCACCCGTTTCGTGCAGTTTCGCATGGTGGGCGAGATGGTTCGGCTGTTGGGCGATGCGTCGGGCAACAAGCACAAGCGCATCTCGTCATTTCAGGCGTTCGCCGTTTCGGTAGCGACGCGTGTGGGCACCGGCAACTTGGCGGGTGTGGCGACGGCTATCGCTATTGGGGGTCCGGGTGCAGTCTTCTGGATGTGGCTCATCGCCATCATTGGTGGTGCCACAGCATTTGTCGAGTCGACTCTGGCGCAACTCTACAAGCGACGCGACGGTGAGTCGTTCATTGGTGGACCCGCCTACTATATCTTGCATGGTATGCACTGCCGATGGCTGGCGGTCACATTCGCTGTGCTCATGATTCTCACCTTTGGCTTGTCCTACAACTCGATCCAGAGCAACACCATCTGTAGTGCCATGAACCACGCCTTCGGGTTTGATAACTTGGTCGTGGGCATTATTCTGGCTGCCGTGGGTACGTTCATTGCCTTTGGTGGCATCCGTCGCATCGCCCATGTGAGCAGCGTGCTGGTGCCCGTCATGGCGGTGGGCTACTTTGTTCTGGCGCTCGTAGTGGTGGCGATGAACTATGACAAGATTCCCCATGTCTTCGGCCTGATTGTCAAGAGTGCGTTTGGCCTCGAGCAGTTTGCTGGAGGTTCGCTGGGCGTGACCATGATGGTGGGTATCAAGCGCGGTCTGTTCAGCAACGAGGCTGGCGAGGGGTCGGCACCTAATGTGGCAGCGACTGCCCATGTCTCGCATCCCGTCAAGCAAGGGTTGGTGCAGGCCTTGGGTGTGTATACCGACACATTGCTCGTGTGCTCGTGCACGGCATTCATCATTCTCATCAGTGGACTCTATACCGACCCGTCGCTCAATGGCATAGCCCTCACACAGAGTGCGCTCAACTCCGAGATTGGCAACACGGGCACTATCTTTGTTGCCATTGCCATCTTCCTGTTCGCCTTCAGCAGCATCATTGGCAATTACTATTATGGCGAGGCCAACATCCGCTTCCTCACCCACAAGCGTTGGGTCGTTACCGTCTTCCGCGTGCTCTCGGGCACGGTGATGGTGATTTTTGGTGCTGTGGCAAGCCTCGAGTTGGTGTGGAGCCTGGGCGACGTGTGCATGGCGCTGCTCACCGCGTGCAACCTGGTGGGCATTGCTTTCCTGGGCAAGTATGCCTTCAAGTTGCTTGACGACTACCGCCGCCAGAAGTGCCAAGGGGTAAAGGATCCCGTCTTCAAGGCCTCGACGCTGCCCGACATCGCAGTTGACCTCGACACCTGGGACGACTGACCCCCCAACGCGCGGACAGAATCTTCACATCGTTTTGTGCCGGAAGTGGTCGTTTGTGTACACAAAAACATGTGCCAGCGACTACTTTCGGCGTCTTTTTATGAGACTCCTGCTCCGTTACAGGCCCACGGATCGGACAATGCATTCACTCAAAGTGCCACACAAAGTCGAACGTCTCGCCTTTGTAGTTGGTGAATACACCCTTGCACGTCTTTGGATAAGTGAAAATGCCGTGATACTCGCCGCACTGCTCACCCTTGTGGTTGAACTCCTGGGCAAACAGATGCCCGTCATTTTCATCCACCGGGCCGCCGCGCAAGGTTATGCCCGTCTTCTTGCCGTCATAGCCATATTGCCCATGTAACCCATCCTGGGTGAATGTCACAGTGCCATTGACACGATAGGAACCAATCGTCCCATGCATCGTCCACGGGCTCTCCAGAACCATATAGACAGGCAGGTCAAGTTCAGCCGGCGGATCCCCCTCCTCGGCTTTGGTGATAGTTCCCTCATCTTTAGGAGTTGTTAAAGAACTGTTTTCGTCTGTTTCTTGAACTGAAGCAAGACTTTCATTTTTAGTACCAGGAGTTTCTGCCCATGTCAGCTCATCGGCCTTATCCCATTTCTTAGGACTTTGACAAGAGATAAGGAATATTGAGAACAAGATTATGGTGTAAGTTTTTAACTTATTGATTATCATATATAATAGTTGTTTAGATAGGTTCTACATACTAATGTTCATGCTAACATTGATGGGTTTACCATTACGTTTAGCTGGAATGAAGTGTAGCGATTTGAAAATTTTGTGTACTTTTTGTCTCAATTCTTGGTCATGGATAAGCGAAGTGTCAATCCGATAGGTTTCACCATGGGCATTCACACAAAACTCAACATAGATCCTTTTATCTCCAAGACTTCCAATTTGTTTTCTCACGTAGTCAATTACCGCCAGTTTGAAGTGTTTGAAACCTGCATTACCTTCTGATGGGAACTGAGGGTTTTCTTCTAAGGATAAATCTGATAGACTGTATATTTTAGGGTCTTCTGTTGGTGTTAATTCATCGTTTTGTGGTTTTGTCTGGACCTGATTATCTTTTGGAATAGATATCTGCTCTTGGTTATCGGTGGCATTCATATCATCATTGAATTGCGACACGGTTTTACCAGAGTAGTTATCTGTGTCCTTTGTTCTATCGGTAGAGAACACTTTGCCGGCAGAAATTGACGATAGAATGGTGTTTGTCTCATCATCGTAATTCCTTAAATACTGTTTTTTGTTCTCAGAATAGAACCACCATCTACCTTTATTGGCGACATAGTGAAAACTGTTGTCTCTGGCATCAAGATAAATAACATTCCATAACTCATGTTCATTAGGTGCGCTATCCGAGGTTATTAAGAATAAGCGTTGCCCGTCTACTGTTGCTTGTGTCCAGTAGTTGGCTTGGATAGGATGACCATCTATTATCTTAGGTGGGATTAGTTCCGTATCTTGAAAGGTCACAAAATTTCTGCAATTTATCGATAAATAACCATCGGTCAGTAATGAAAAAACTTTCACAATCTTGCCATCATCAATGATGAAAGTTTGCTTCCCTTGCAGCGTCTGAGCATACTCCAAGGCTCTTCCATGAAGCAGATCATTCTGTGACTCATCTGTCAGTGACTCGTCGTAGGTTAGTTCCTGTTTCTTGTAAGGCATAAATTTATGAAATTCTTGATATGCCAAAACAATCAGCACAGCTGCAAATAGACAGAGCAGTATTGTGTTGTATGGGAATCTTTCCATCGTGTTTCGTTTTTTAAGGAGCCTTACAACCTTCAGGTGGTTCAGATATATCTGTGTTTTGGCTGGATCAACGTTGCGAGCATCAACACAAGGTGTCTCTTCTCAAGTCAACTTTACCGTGCTCTCCAGCATCTTGGTATGAGGGTAATATGATTGTGAACCATACGAAGTTAGTTAAAAAGCTCTGCTTACTGTTCGTTTCGATATGTCAAGAATTGTTCTTAAGATTTTAATAATTCAACGAGATCAATTATACCATTTTTACATGCCCACTCCAACTTTGCCCAATCCTTTATGGCATCTGAGTGGCGATAATAGGTTTCACCAACTGTAAATTCACTTTCTTCGTAGCCATCATGCTCACCGAGATCGAGTATGCTGCAAATTTTGTATGTATAAGAATCTGCACCCTTTGCATGGTCAATTTGATAAAGTACGAGCCAAGCATCAAGGTCATGTACTTTAATCTTTTTTTGTCGTATAGCAGTAACACGTGCGCGAGATAAATCCCATAGTTCTTCAATTGGTTCAATCAGTTTGCACACATTCTCGACATATAATTGTGGGTGGGACTGGTAATTGGCGACAATGCTAGCATCACACGAACACACACGGGAGTCAATTTGTTCTTTGATGTGGTTCTCAAGTTCATCACCACTCTCGCTGGTTTCTTGCCCAAAACTCATGTGTTTAACAATCTCTGTTGCCAATTCTAAATAAGCCATTTGATATTCATTTGGTTCGCTAACCATTAAATCGAATCTTGATTTAACGATGTCAATCTGTAAACTTTCAACGTCTGGTGCAATTGCAGGTTTCCAAAACTCCACCAAATCTTTTCTACCAAGATGGCTGCACGATTGCAGCAAAATTAATACCCAAATTATCGAAATGAGTATTCTAATAGTTGTCTGAAAATGTTTCATAGCGTTTAATAATGAGAATTTTTAAAGAATAAACTTGATTGGATAGTGTTTATTCAGAGTTGTAATGTGCTCATTCATTGATAAGATCATCTTCCACCACTGAAACGATGCGTGGTGGAAGATTATTGGAAAAATTTACTTGCTCACAAAACTTGGTTCGCCGATAAAGGCTTTGTGAAACTGGTGCCAGAAGGGCCATGACTTGCCGGTGGGGTTACTGGGGTGGTATACACACATGGCGGGTATGTCCTTGCCATTGATGGTGTAGTGCCATACGCGCGTTGACTCTTCACCGACATCCAGGGTTGTCTCCTTGCCATCCCAGCCAGGCAACAAGTCATAGAGACGAACACCCCAGACGATGATGGCATCGGGCAAAAACTCCTCCAACAACTGACGGAAAGAGGCTTCACTCATCTCTTTTGCCTCCATGTTGGGTGCTTGCCGGGCACCGGTAGTGTCAAGCTGGAAATAGTTGTAGAAAATCACGCTGTGCCACAGTTGTTTGCGCTCATCTTCGCTGATTTCTCGACCAGCCACAGCACATTCAAATGCCAAGAAGGTCTGCTGGTAAGAATCTCCTCGGTAGTCGCTGATAAATTCTTCGACGACATCCTCAGTCTGGCTGTGGCACTCTTCTTTCATGTTTGTCGCATTACAGCCGGGGCATTTGCCCTCTTCCACATCAAAACAGTAATGACTCTCGCCAAGAACCAGCACTTTCTTTTTGAAGACTCCGCCACCAGCAAAGTCTTTCCCGACCCAAGGCCGAATGTTAAATTTATTCATCATCATCATTTTTTAGGGTTTTATTTCTCGCTGTAGGCCTGCTCGATGCGGGCCATGAGGGTGTTGACGCGTTCGATAGCTTCGGCCTCGCTCGCGTAATGCTCAATCAGGCGACCGATCTCGTTGTTAAACTCATGGGTTTGCATGCCCATCCGGCTGATGAAATCGTCACTGTCGTCCACATTGCGCACACCCATCTCCACGCGATAGCTGCCGCCATCTTGTTCTGGCACAAGGTCTATAAAAGGCTTTGAATCATGCTTGAACTGGCTAGCCACACAGAACTCGCGCTCACCAAGATAAGGATAAGTTTCCCATCTCTCATCATCCTTGCCGCTCAACTTGGGCATCAGGGCAAGTAGCTCAATCACATTGTTCATGTAGTGGGCAAACTGCATGAGGCAGCCATAGAGGTATTGTCGAAATTCGGCATTGGCTGTCATCGCTTCGTCCAGCTCTTGAGGGAGCAACGAGCAATATTCTTCTTTTAGATAATTGTACCATCCGTAATCTGCATTTGTGCTAAACCAGCCACCAAACTTCTGACGCAAGGCTAGATAAACGCTGCGTCTCGACTGTGAGTCATATTTGATTTTAGCCAATGTGATAGAGAAGTACCAGTTATTGTCGCGCTCAAGCTTGACTGTGATGTCTTGTTTCTTGAACATCATGGGGTGAGCGGCATCATCACTGTATTTCCAACCCGATTGCTCGAGCTGTTGTATCAACTCATCCCGGCTGCTCACCACATTGACGTTCTCTGGATTTGTCTCACGGCGGTCGTCCAGGCTGGGCTGGCTGTTGCCGTATGACTCGTCGATTACCTTGAAATTCTCAATGGCCACCTCCAAGTTTGCCTTGCTTGTGCCATAGATTTCCTCACTGAACTGATCGACAATATGCAATAACTCTTCTAATTGCACACTCTCTATCTTCAGCTTGCCCGGGCGCTCATTTACAGCTATGAAAATCTTTTTGATGCTTCTGCTGATTTCGTTGATGCGCTGGCCGTCGGTGTGCAGGGCCATCAGCGAAATCTTAAACTTCAGTTTCAAGGCTTCCTCTGGGGTGACAACGCCATCTTCGAGCACTGCATTCAATGTTTCTAGGAAGTCCTGGTAGATTTTCAGCTTCTCTTTGAACACCTGGCTATTGCGGTCTTTGCTCTCTTCAGCCTTGGTCTGACCACGCAGTAGCACAAGCGTGACGACACCGGACATAAACACACCGAGAAATGCTGTGATCATGTTTGGACCCAAATCCTTGTCAGGATAAGGCCAATAGAGGAAAGTAAGCAGAAAACCAATCAGTACTGCAAACAGTATGAAAAACAACCAGTTGAAATAGTTCTTGCTCATGACATGCGGGATCTGAAACTACTTCAGTCTAGTACCTCATAGGTAAAGTCTCCCACACTCAGGCAGGCTTTCTTGATGTCGACATTGTACTCATGCAGATACTTCTCGCGGACCTCTACCGCGCCATTGTAGAATGGGTTCAGACAGTGCTGACGGGTGGTGACGGTGATGACCATCTCGGGAGTGATGACTTGCCCATTGACGCGTCTGGCGCGCTTGGGCGTGATTCTGAAAACTTTGCTCATAGTGATTTGATTTTTAAATGAGTGTTAATAATTGATGTTTTGTTCACGTCGGCAAAGTTAGCCCCCGCTTGTGACGATTTTGGGCACAAGTACAAAAAAAAGTGCGGACTGCTATGCCACACTTCGTAGTCTGATGGTCCTGAGAAAACCGTAATACTCAAAAAGGGGTATTGATGCAGCCCGCACTGTATAGCGCGGTAAGCCGCATGCTTTCCTCTTGAGTATAGTCAATTTGAATTTCTCAGGTTCTCAGACTACAAGAACAAGCATAACGCTATGGGTCAACGATGTCGGTGGAAATGGCTCTAGGTCATTTCCGTCGGCAAAGTTACGCATTCTGCCCGAAACAAGCAACATTTTTGCCCACCAATTGAAATATTTGCACTACTTTTGCAGTTTGAAAAAATGAATACAGCCTACACGTCCTTGTGTTCTTCTTCAAGTTTCTAATAGAATAGCATGGACTCGAGGTTGATGTTCTTGTGTTCTTTTGTCTTGAGCAATGAAGCGAATAACCACATATATCTTGTTGTTGCTGGCGGCTGTGGCCGTACAGGCGCAAATCAACACTGAGCAGGTGATGCGCATCGGGCGCAACTCGCTCTACTTTGAGGACTATGTCCTCTCCATCCAGTATTTCAACCAGGTCATTAAGGCCAAGCCCTTCCTGGCAGAGCCATACTTCTATCGCGCCGTGGCCAAGATCAACCTCGAGGACTATCAGGGTGCCGAAGCCGATGCCTCACTGGCCATCGAGCGCAACCCATTCATCGTCGATGCCTATCAGGTGCGCGGCGTGGCGCGACAGAATCTGCGTAACTTTGAGGGTGCCATTGCCGACTATGACCGAGGCTTGGAACTCATGCCCGAGGAGAAGATCTTCTTGATGAACCGTGCCGTGTGCCACGACGAGTTGAAGCACTTCGACGAGGCGCAGGCAAGCTACGACCGGCTGCTCAAGTTGGATCCCAAGAACGACCGCGCTTACCTGGGATTGGCTCACCTCAACCTGGCCCGCAAGGACTCGACTGCCGCGCTGCTCAACCTGGCGCGAAGCATCGAATTGTCGAAGAACAACGCTAGCGCCTATGTCATGCGCGCCGAGATCGAGATGCGCAGCCAGCGGGATTACGAGGCGGCACTGGCCGACATGAACGAGGCCATCAAGCTCGAGCCTAACTATGCCGGCTATTTTGTCAATCGTGCCTACATGAAGTATCACCTGGATGATTATTTCGGTGCCATGGCCGACTATGACTACGCCGTGAGCCTCGACCCCAACAACATGGAGGCTCACTTCAACCGCGCACTGCTCCAGGCCGAGGTGGGCGAGAACAATAAGGCCATCGACAACTTTGGCAAGGTGCTGGAGCGCGACCCGCAGAACTTCATGGCACTCTACAACCGTGCCATGCTCTATATGCGCACAGGCCAGTACCGCAAGGCCATCGGCGACATGGATCGCGTGCTGGAGAAGTATCCCAAGTTTGAGGCAGGCTACATGGCGCGCGGCGGTGCCAAGCGGCAACTTGGCGACCTCAAGGGCGAGAAAGCCGACTACGACCGTGCACTGGCCATCTTCAAGAGCAAAAAGACCCGAGTGAGTGACTTCAACCCCGCCGAGGTCGAGGCCGAAGCTGCCGTGAAGCGTGCCAAGGAGAGAGCCGAGATGGGATTTGTCGACGAGCCGGAGACTCAAGACGAGATCATGGCACGATTTAACGAACTACTCACCGTCGCGCCCGAGAACCCCATCAAGCCTGAGTATGACAACAAGCAACGAGGCCGCATCCAGAATAGCAATGTCGAGGTTGAGCCTGAGCCCATGGTACTGCTCACCTACTATGTGCGCGACAACAAACTCAATGGTAACACCTATTATATGCGCGAGATAGCCGAGGTCAACGACAGCCGACTGCTGCCTGCCACCCTGTCGCTCGTCAGTGGTGACCAGCGTCTGGCCGAGGCTGAAATTAATCGTCACTTTGCCAGCATCGAGTACTACAACAGTCTGCTGGCGGGTGCCAAGCCCCGCGCCGTCGACTACTTTGCCCGTGCCATGGACTACCTGATGGTGCGCAATCCCGAGGCCACCATCGCCGATGCCGACCGTGCCATTGCCGCTAGTCCCGAGTTCACTCTGGCCTACTTCCTGCGGGCCAATGCACGCTATATGCGCTATCGCATGGCGCAGAGTGGGGCAGAGGTCGATGCACTCACCACCGCCGATGTCAAGGCACAGGCGATGCTCCACCAGCGCGAGGATGCCGAGGCACTGCAGCAGATGGTGGCTGACCTTGACCAGGTGCTCAAGCGCTCGCCCAAGAATGTCTATGCCCACTTCGACAAGGGCAACGCCTATATGCTCATGGGCGACTACACAAGTGCCATCAGTTCGTTTACCAGTGCTCTCGAGGTCAAGCCCGACTTAGGCGAGGCATACTATAACCGTGGCTTGATGTATCTGCGACTGGGCAACAAGCCACTGGGCGTGGCCGACCTCAGCAAAGCCGGCGAACTCGGCATCCTGCCCAGTTACAACGTCCTCAAACGCATGACCAAATAAAAACTGTTGCGTGGGCCTCGGTTCTGCCGAGGCCAATTTTTTGCCGTAAAACCACAAAAAAAACGATAGTATCGCAAATAATTCTTCATTCTGCATTCACAATTCTCAATTTTTTGTATTACCTTTGCACTCAAAGTCGGGTGGAAAATGTGTGCTACTATCCAAAAAGTCGGTAGGAAAATGTGTACAAACCACTTGAAAGTCGGTAGGAAAACGTGTCGATATGTATAGGCGAAAGATAGAAAGCATATTCCAATCTTGGCTGGCTAACCCCTCACACAAACCTCTTGTTGTGAAGGGTGTCAGACAATGCGGTAAAACCAGCAGTGTTGTTGCCTTTGCTAGTAAACACTTCAAGAATGTTGTGTACCTGGATTTTCGTGAGCATCCTGATTATAAAAAGTTTTTCACTCCCAATCTTGAAGTAGATTCAATTGTCATGCGTCTTACTGCGGCAATGCCTGACGTTGAGATTGAGGCACGGAATACTTGCTTTATCTTTGACGAGATACAAGATTGCCCTCGTGCACGAGGTTCACTGAAGT
>Ga0310695_10008539_pt1 | contig 15781 bp, 12 predicted proteins | sample RumenRJG_04DNA_FD_203882 | JGI IMG/M metagenome (GOLD analysis project Ga0310695, IMG submission 203882) | Bovine rumen microbial communities from Lethbridge, Alberta, Canada - RJG_04 (v2) (version 2) | ecosystem: Host-associated > Mammals > Digestive system > Stomach > Rumen | place: Canada...
ATTCATTCTCTCATAACGTAGTTCTTTCACTTTTCAGTGAGATCACTTAGACTAAGCAAAAGCCATAATTACCTTAAAGGTTATTATGGATCGTTTACTTAGATATATTGAACGTCAACAATTTCCATCTTGATAAGTCCGGCAGGAACTTTAATGGAAACAGTATCATCAATTTCCTTTCCAATCAGACCTTTGGCAATCGGAGTATAAACAGAAATCAGATTCTTGGACAAATCAGCCTCATCCTCGCCCACGATTTTGTAAACAATTTCCTTGTCTTCATCCGGACGATAAACTGTAACGGTTGCACCGAACACAACCTTTCCTTCGTTCTTCAGTTTGGTTACGTCAATAATCTGGGCATTTGAGAGCTTGCCTTCAATATCGCGAATACGAGCTTCAATCAGACCCTGATGCTCTCTTGCAGCATGATATTCCGAATTTTCCTTTAAATCACCATGTTCTCTTGCTTCGGCTATATCCTGAACAACCTTTGGTCTTTCAACAGTCTTGAGCTGTTCAAGTTCTTCACGCAGCATTTCAGCTCCGTGAACAGTCATTGGAACTTTATCCATAAATATTATTCCTTCTTGCCTTTACCTTTTAAATCATCAAAGAATTTATGCACAGAATCAAAGAATCCCTTCTGTTTAGGACTGTGATCTACGCTTTTCGCTTCCTTTTTATTCCCGTCGGCTGAATCAGATGCTTTAACGGTCTTGCCGCCGTTAAGTGATTCTTCGAGTTTCTTCAGCAGATCCTTCTGTTCACTGTTAAGTTTTACTGGAGTCTCCACAACCACCTGAACAATAATATCACCAACAGCACCGCTTGTTAACGATTTAACACCCTTGCCTCTCAATCTGAACATCTTTCCTGTCTGTGTTTCAGCAGGAATCTTCAGACTTACAGTACCGTTGATGGTAGGAACATCGACAGTTCCTCCCAGTGCCGCAGTTGTAAAGCTGATTGGTACCTCGCAGTACAAATCGGAATCACGGCGAACAAAAATATCGTGTTTCTTAACAGTGATTAACACATACAAATCACCAGGAACACCGCCGTACATAGGAGCCTGACCCTTACCTGTCAGTCTCATGCGCTGACCGTCTTCAATACCCTGTGGAATGGTTACAGTAATAGTCTGCCTGATACGGGTACGACCCTCTCCATGACAGTGAGGACACGGCTTTTCAACAATCTTGCCGCGGCCGCCGCACTGAGGACACTCCTGAATGGTAGAGAAGAAACCGCGTGTCATCTGGATCTGACCGGTACCATGACATTTCGGACAGGTCTTGAAACTTCCGGATTCAGCGGCACCGCTTCCGTTACATTTTTCGCACTGAACATAGTTGTCGTAGGAAATATCCTTCTTACAGCCGAGGATAGCCTCCTCAAGTGTAATCTCCAGGTGATACTGCATATCTGCACCGCGCATCTGACGTGACTGACGGTGTGATCTTCCGCCGCCGAAAGCATCGCCGAATACACTTGAGAAAATATCACTGAAATCCCCGAAACCTCCAAAGCCGCCGCCACCTGCGCCAAAGCCCTGAGCTTCATTAGGATCGATTCCCTGATCTACCATTTGACGTTTTTGTGGATCTGTTAAAATCTCATAAGCTTCTTTAACTTCTTTAAATTTTTCTTCAGCAGTTTTCGGATCATCACGATTACGATCAGGATGGTATTTCATTGCTAAATGACGATAAGCTTTCTTAAGTTGATCCTCAGTAGCATCTTTTTCAACACCCAAAATCTTATAATAATCTTTCATAATTCTAATCCACTTATGTTTCTATGGTATGAAATTAAAGCGCACACTGTATTCCAATATGCGCTCTTACATTTTATTTATCTGTCAGAATGACAGCAGTCAATATCTGAATTACTTCTTTTCTTCGAATTCAGCATCAACCACATCATCATTGCCGTTTGATGAACTGCTCTGTTCAGCATTAGCAGAACCAGCACCGGCATTTGCACCTGCTGACTGGGCAGCCTGCATTGCCTGAGCAAGAGACTGGGATACCTGCAGCAGAGCATTGGTCTTGGCATCAATTTCAGCCTTGTCATTGCCCTTTGAAGCGGTTTCCAAATCAGCAATAGCCTGTTCAATCTTTTCCTTGTCGCCGGAACCGATTGCAGAACCGTGTTCAGACAGCATCTTGCGGGTTTCGTGAACCATGTGATCAGCTTGATTCTTGGCCTTTACCAGTTCCTCAAACTTCTTATCCTCTTCAGAGTTTTCCTCTGCTTCACGAACCATTCTCTTAATATCCTCATCGCTCAAGCCTGAAGATGCCTTGATGGTGATGTTCTGTTCCTTGCCGGTATTCTTATCCTTTGCAGATACATGGATAATACCGTCGGCATCAATATCAAAGGTAACTTCAATCTGCGGCACTCCGCGAGGAGCAGGAGCAATACCTTCCAGGTTGAACTGACCAAGAGACTTGTTCATGCTGGCCTGTTTTCTTTCACCCTGCAGCACGTGAATTGTTACAGCAGGCTGATTATCTTCGGCTGTTGAGTAAACCTGTGACTTCTTGGTAGGAATTGTTGTATTCTTTTCAATCAGGGTTGACATGATACCGCCCTGTGTTTCAATACCTAATGACAACGGAGTTACATCAAGCAGCAGCACGTCGTTCTTGGTACCTGACAATACACCGCCCTGAATTGCAGCACCGAGTGCAACAGCTTCATCAGGGTTAACATCCTTACGAGGAGTCTTTCCGAAATATTCAGCAACAACCTTCTGAACGAAAGGCATACGGGTCTGACCGCCAACCAGGATAACCTCATCGATTTCACTTAACTGCAGACCGGAATCAGCGATAGCCTGTTTAACAGGTCCGATTGAGCTCAATACCAGATCTTCAACCAGAGATTCAAGTTTTGCACGTGTAATCTTCATGTTAAGATGTTTAGGACCTGTTGCGTCAGCAGTAATGTAAGGCAGATTGATTTCTGTCTGTTCTGCTGAAGACAGTTCAATCTTGGCCTTTTCTGCAGCTTCCTTCAAACGCTGCAAAGCAAGCTGATCGTTACGCAGATCAATGTTGTTTGTGCTCTTGAATTCATCTGCCAGATAATTGATTACGCGGCTGTCGATATCCTCACCGCCCAGGTGGGTATCACCGTTGGTTGCCAGCACTTCGAAAGTCTTTTCACCGTCAACTTCATCAATTTCGATGATTGAAATATCGAATGTACCGCCGCCGAGGTCGTAAACCGCAACCTTCTTGTTGCCCTTAACATTGTTGACACCGTATGCGAATGCTGCAGCTGTAGGTTCGTTGATGATACGCTTTACATCAAGACCTGCGATTCTTCCGGCATCCTTGGTGGCCTGACGCTGAGCATCATTGAAGTATGCAGGAACGGTAATAACAGCTTCGGTAACCTTTTCACCGAGAATATCCTCTGCAGTCTTCTTCATTTTCTTCAGAACTTCAGCTGATACCTGAGGAGGCGCCATTTTCTTGCCCTTTGCCTCTACCCATGCATCGCCGTTGTCGGCGCTTACAATGCCGAACGGCATAACTTTCTTATCACGCTGAACTTCAGCATCATCATAACGACGACCGATTAATCTCTTGATAGCATATAATGTGTTCTTAGGATTTGTAACAGCCTGTCTTTTTGCGGTATCACCAACCAGTGTTTCACCGTCTTCGGTATAAGCGACGATTGAAGGGGTTGTACGATGTCCTTCAGCATTTTCCAGTACTCTGGCCTGTGCACCATCCATAACAGCAACGCAAGAATTGGTTGTTCCTAAATCGATACCGATAATCTTACCCATTTTTAATGTCTCCTATAAATTTTTAATTCTTTTACTTTTAATTTCCCTTTACTTCATATATAAGGGCTTATTTCAGTATTTCAAATTTTTTCTTTAAATTTTTTTAAACTTTTTCATCAAGGGGTGCCGGTTTGGCAACTACAACCATGGCAGGTCTGATATTGCGGCCGTTCAGGTTGTATCCCTTCTGGAACACCTGCAGTACGGTATTCGGCTTCTTGCCCTCAGGCGCATCAATCATCTGGATTGCATGCTGTGTATTCGGATCGAAAGGCTGATCGATCGGGTCAAGCTGTTCCATGCCGTATTTTGTAACTGTAGCCATCATGCTCTTTAAAGTAAGGTTCACACCCTCTCTTACATTCTGGAAAGCCTCATCGGAAGGATCGATTGAAGCCAGAGCCTTTTCCAGTGCATCAATCACCGGAAGCAGATCTCCCGCGAATTTTGAAATCGCATATTTTTTCGCATCATCGATTTCCTTGTCCTTGCGCTTTCTCATATTTTCAACTTCAGCAGCGGCACGCAGATCCGCCTCTTTCAGCTTCTTGTTCAAATCATTGATAACAAGAGTCAGAGCCTCGGCGCTTGCAGGTGCATCCTCGGTCTGGGCATTGTCAGCCTCAGGAGCCTGAGTTTCCGCATTTTCAGCTGCTGTTTCAGCGTTTTCATTCTTTATGTCTTCTGTATTCTGATCTACATTTTCTGCATTGTTTGCAGTATTTTCATTCTGTTCTGCCATTTTTCATTCCTTGTAAAATATGATTACTTTATATATAGAGTCCCATTTTCCGTTTTCAAGTCGGAATATTCATTTTTTTTATTAAGTAGGCGGGAATACGGCCGGGATCCGTTAGAGCCATGATATTCAGCGCAGCGCACAATGCAGTTATCAATGAGGATTTTCTGCAGAGGTTTCTCAGCGCGGATAACATCACAGATACGCAATTTCAGATTTTGCTTTAATTGCTAGCACTGATAAATTGTACTAAAATAAAGCGGATTTTTTCGTTTCCTGTGCGGTCGGCCATGCCTTGAACCAGGAATAATACAACAGGAACAGCATTAGAGAAATTAATTAACCGTAACAATCAGAAACAGATAAATGAAATTCAGCAAAGTCGCAATTCTCGGCTTACCGCGAAAAGGTAACAGCGTTAAACAGACCATTGTCCAGCTGATCGCGTTCTTCAAGCACAACAACATGGACGTGTATGCCGAACCGAAAATGATCAGCGTGTATCATCTTCGCGATGTGGAACCTCTTAATACAGACAGCAACAGCCAGCGGATAGATCTTGCCATTGTTGTGGGCGGTGACGGCAGCATGCTGGGCGCCTGCCGGAATCTTGCCAAATTCAATATTCCGGTAATCGGAATAAACCGCGGTCATCTTGGATTCCTGACCGACCTCAAGCCGAACAGAATAGAGGATGCTCTGTCACAGGTAATCAATGACGGAAAATTCACCGTTGAACGGCGCAACCTCATGGATGTATTCATAACCGAGGACGACATAGTCCTTGAAAAGCATCAGGCATTGAACGAGGCTGTAATCCATCCTAAAAAGGTTGCCCATATGTTTGAATTTGAAATCTACATCGACGATCAGTTCATGAACAGCATGAAGGCCGACGGAATGATCATCTCGTCCCCTACCGGTTCTACAGCCTATGCTCTTTCTGCCGGCGGTCCGATAATGTGTCCCGATATCAGGGCCTACTGCCTGATACCGATGTTCCCGCATACGCTGAACAACCGGCCTATTGTTATTTATGACAAGCACACCATTACCGTTGATTTTCTTGGCGATGAAAGCAGCGAGATTGCAATTGACGGTCAGATTACAGTAAATGTTGCTCCGCACCAGAAGGTGGTTATCAAAAAGAGTCAGACCATCCTGTCTCTGATCCACCCGACCGACTACTCATACTATAATGTACTGAGAGAGAAACTGGGATGGGGAGCAAAATTGTTCTAGGCGGCAGATATGTTTAATCATCTAACCATAAAAAACTTTGCGATTGTAAAAGATCTGAGCATTGACTTCAAAAACGGCATGACAGCGATTACAGGTGAAACCGGTGCCGGCAAATCCATTGCAATTGATGCGCTGGGTTTATGTCTCGGTGATCGTGCCGATGCAAATTCCGTAAGAACAGGTACCCAGAAGGCGGAAATAACCGCTGAATTCGATATAAGCGATGCGCCTCTCGCCTCCCGCTATCTTGAAGAGCATGAAATTGAAAATGAAGATCAGACGGTAATCATTCGCAGAGTAATATCCCAGGACGGGAAATCCAAATCATACATCAACGGTACCTCCGCCACCCTTGCACAGCTGAAAACACTTGGAGAGCTTCTGATCAACATTCACGGTCAGAGCGCCCATCATCAGCTCTTCAAGGAGGATTTTCAGCTGGCAATTCTTGATAACTACGGAGATCTCAACAGCAGGTACGATGAGCTCGACAGACTTGCAAAAAAAATTCACAGCATAAAAAAGCAGATTGAAGAACTTAACGAGAACCAGGAGAAATTCGAAGCAAGAAAAAGCCTGCTCCATTTCCAGATGGATGAACTGCGCAAGGCTGATCCGAAAGAAGGAGAATTCGAGGAGCTTGAACAGGAATATTCAAAGCTTGCCAACATCGACGAACTGATAAACTCCTGTCATGAATCCATGGAAATAATCCGCGACAACGACAGATATTCAATCCTTTCCCTTCTTAACAATGTCATCGGCAGAATGGATTCTGTTGCCGGCATCGACAGCAATTTAAGCAATGCACTGAATATGCTGCACGAGGCGGAAATTTCACTTGAGGAAAGCTATGATGAAATTCACTCCTATGCAGATAATATTGATTCAGATCCTGAAAGACTGAAATACCTGGAAAAAAGGATTTCCCACTATGAAGAGCTGTCCCGCAAATATCATGTAAAACCCGAGGAACTGCATGTTTTTTTCCGAGACATCAGGGAAGAATACGAATCCATGACCGGTCTTGCAGGTTCCGCCGAGGAACTGCAGAATCAGCTGTTTGATGCTCGCAGGGCTTATGTGGCGGCCGCAGAGGAACTGTCAGAACAGCGCCGTAAATATGCTCTCGAGCTTGAGAAAAAAATTACCGACCACATGCATGAGCTTGCCATGCCTTACGGTCAGTTCTCAATCGGCGTCGATTTCGAAAAAACAAAAAATCCGTCAGCAAAAGGCAACGATGTTATCAGATTCATGGTGAGCATCAATCCTGGTCAGGCTCCGGGTCTTCTTGGGGATACCGTATCCGGGGGCGAACTTGCCCGCATATCCCTGGCCATTCAGGAAATCTATGCGGAAAAAGTCAGCACTCCGAGTCTTATTTTCGATGAGGTGGATACCGGTATTTCCGGTCAGACCGCAAATGTGGTGGGAAAACTGCTGCATAAAATCGGAGAAACAACACAGGTTATCTGCGTTACCCACCTTCCTCAGGTTGCCTCCTCCGCCCACAACCATTTCTTTGTACAGAAGAATGTGATAGATCAGAGCACCGAAACCTCCATGACAGAACTTGATCATGAAGGACGTGTAAAGGAAATAGCACGGCTTCTGAGCGGAGACGAAATTACCAGGAACTCTCTGGCAAGCGCAGAGGAATTACTTAATCAGAACAAATAGAAAAAAATGAGTTATAATAGTGGCCATCGGCTTTCTGGATTGTGATTTCCTCAGAATGCGGCCGGATATACAGGACTGAAACCAAAGCTGACCGACTGCAGATCTCAACGGCACAAACTGAAGCTCAGGCTAGGAATTTTGAAAAAAACGGTGAAATAATGATAAAAATATTTACAGGCGCACTGCTCCTGATCTGTTCTCTGGTTCTGTCTGGATGCATCTACCGTGTAGACGTTCCCCAGGGAAACTACCTTGATCAGGAAAAGGTTGAACAGCTGAGAGCAGGCATGACCCGCGAACAGGTACAGTTTATTCTCGGAACACCGATTACAATCGATCCGTTCAACAAAAACCGCTGGAACTATATCTTTCTGATCCAGGAAGGCTGGGACGATCCGGTGCAGAAGAATCTGTTTGTGATTTTTGAGGATAACACCCTTGCAAGAATTGAAGGCGACTATACGCTGAAAAGCGGTACCGAAGAACCTGCGCTGACTGAAAACGAAGATCAGACTGCAGCTGAAGCAGCCGAATAGTTCACGTTTTCCATTACCATATGGACTGCATGTTTGTGCAGAAAGGAAATATTCCAGATCGATTGCTATTCGATCTGGAATATTTTCATGGAACAGAGTAAAAATATTAAGGAACGAACAAAAAAGACAATCAATCAGAGAAAATACTCTCTCTGAAATTTATTGCGGTTGCAGTGATTTTTTCTTTTCAGGTTTTATGTTCAGCCTGATAAAGGCTTAACTAGTTCTTGATTTTTGTCAGGTTAGAATTTATTATTAAAGACTATAAACAAGTTATATCATATAGGAATAGAAGGTATTCAATGAAAGATCAGACAATAGAAGTACGCGGCGGCTACACTACAGAGCCGACAACCCATGCTATATTTACCCCGATTTATCAGACTGTTGCATATGAATTTGATAATGCGCAGCATGCTGCAGATCTGTTTAATCTTGCTGTACCGGGCAACATCTATACCCGTTTGATGAACCCTACCGTTGACGTTCTGGAAAAAAGAATGTGCCAGCTTGAAGGCGGTTTTGCCGCGGTTGCCACAGCTTCAGGCCAGAATGCAATTACCTATGCACTGATTAACGTTGCCAAATCCGGCGACAACATCGTTTCTGTTCCTCAGCTGTACGGCGGCACATTTACTCTGCTGGACAGCATGCTTCCAAGCTACGGTATTCAGGGAAGATTCGCCAAAACTGATTCTCCTGAAGACATTGAAGCACTGATTGATGAAAACACCAAGGCGGTATACTGCGAAACCATCGGCAATCCTGCAGGCAATATCGTTGATATTGAAGCCCTTGCCAATGTTGCCCACAGACACGGAGTGCCTCTGATTGTGGATAACACCGTTGCCACACCTGCACTGTGCAAGCCAATCAGTTTCGGTGCCGATATTGTGGTTCATTCATTAACAAAATTCTGCGGCGGTCACGGCAACACCATGGGCGGTATTGTAATCGACAGCGGCAACTTCGATTGGACAAAGTATCCTGATAAATTCTCCCAGTTTACCAAACCGGAAAAATCATATCATGGCGTGGTTTATACCGAAAGCTTCGGACGTGCAGCTTTTGCCGCAAGGATCAGAACAGTGGCATTAAGAAATACCGGCGGTATTCTTCCTGCAATGAGCAGTTTCAATATTCTAGTCGGTCTTGAAACCCTGACCCTGAGAATGAGACAGCATGTAAGCAATACATTTGCCATTGCCGATTTCCTCAGAAAACACCCTAAGGTTTCATGGGTTAACTGTGTAAACGATCCGAACAGCAAGTATTACAAAAATGCCCAGAAATATACCAAGGGAACACAGAGCGGTATGCTTACCTTCGGTCTCAAAGGCGGTCTCGAGGACGGAATCAAATTCTATGACGCACTTAAACTGTTTAAACGCGTGGTAAATATCGGTGACAGCAGATCATGCGCATGCCATCCCGCAAGCACCACCCACAGACAGCTGACAGAAGAACAGTTAAGAGCGGCAGGTATTACTCCTGAACTGATCCGTCTGACCATCGGCATTGAAGATCCAGAAGATCTGATTGAAGATCTGTCTCAGGCTCTGGATGCAATTTAGAACAGACCTTCCGTACTTGTAAAAAATTAATTCTCATTAAATGATGCAGGCACTGGTATACCATCCTGCATCATTTGTTTATGGTTGAATTGTCCGCAGAATAAACCAGAATGACCGTCCGTCGCAATCAAATCCTTTTGACAGACTCCAGAGCGATAATAAGAATATTTACCATTCACAGCTCATGAAGACATCACCATGTATTCATTCTTCTGACTATCTGAATTTCAAACAGTGTCCATCCTGATGCACGCGGATGAAATTTCAAAACGCGGGAAAAATCTAAAAATCCAGAATCGGCAGACATACCGCATCCGTCATATGATTGCTGCGGGTCGGTTCGTGAACTGTCATGGTTTTAATTGAGCTGTGATTTGATTTTTAAAATATATTTTCAGATTTTTTCTGAATCAAATCATGAGTATATCCATCAGGAAAGGACACTTTAATTATGCACGGCTGTTCATGCTGTGAAAATACCGTCTCTGCCGTGCACATGTAATATCAGACAACAGTGAGAAACTGATTATTTTTTAACTGCATTGCGCGGATTTGCAGTAACGGGACGGTAAATTTCCACCCGATCGTACCTGGTTACCTGATCGCTTAATTTTCTGTTTTTGCCGAAACTGCCGATCTGCAGAGACTGCAGCTCAAGTTCAGGGAAAACCTGAAGAACTCCGCTTTTTTCAATCACGGCCTGAAATGTATCATTCTCCTGCAGTTCAACCTTATGAACAAACTGACGGCGCGCACATGCATAAATTACCTCTATCTGTTCAGCCATTTTACTTCTCTCCTTTTTTAATTAAAAAAGGGGGACTTCAATGAAAATCCCCCTCACTGTATTGCTAATCACTGTTTACAGCTGTTACTTGGCAAATTTGCTGGCAAGCTGGGCAATCATCAATTCTTCATTTGTAGGAATTACAGTCACAACACAGCTTGAATCAGGAGTTGAAATCACTCCGCGGCCGCCCTTGAATACACGGGCTTCTTCATTTCTTGCTTCATCGAATTTAACGCCTAAAGGTGCCAGCCATTCCAGTACGCGCTTACGCATCAGGAATGAGTTTTCACCGATACCGCCGGTAAATACGATGGCATCAACACGGCCAAGAGGAATGTAGTATGAAGCAATATATTTTGCCAGACGGTAGCAGAACATTTCATAAGCCAGGGTACAGCGAGGATCATTGCTTTCCAGACCTTCTGTAATGCCTCTGAAATCGGAAGTCTTTTCAGAAATAGCCATCAGACCTGATTCCTTGTTAAGGATCTTGCTAACCTCTTCAGCTGTCAGATTAAGATTCTTGCAGAGGAAGAAAATAACAGAAGGGTCGATGGAACCGCAGCGTGTACCCATAACCAAACCATCAAGAGGAGTCAGACCCATGGAGGTATCAAGACACTTGCCGTTCTTTACAGCGGATACTGACGCACCGTTGCCCAGATGGCATGTGATTACATTGAAATCATCAGGATTTCTCTTCAGTTCCTCGCATGCAAGCTGTGAAACATAGGCATGACTGGTACCGTGAGCACCGTATTTGCGGATATGATATTTGGTGTAGTATTCCTCAGGGATTGCATAACGGTATGCATAATCAGGCATTGTCTGATGGAATGCGGTATCAAAAATACATACATGAGGGATATTCTTGAAAATCTTGCGGGCTGCTCTGATACCCTGCAGGTGTGCAGGATTGTGAAGAGGAGCAAAAGGAATGCACTTTTCAATACCTGCCTCCACGGAATCGTCAATCAGTGTAGGCTGACTGTACAAGTCACCGCCGGACACGATACGATGACCTACCGCAACCAGTGAGTTCAGCAAATCATCATGACCTGCCAGAATGGTATTAACGATGAAGTCGATTGCCTTTTCATGATCAGCGCCGGCTCCCAGGCTTTCCTCTGTTTTTTTCTCGCCTTCAAATGCCCAGTTGATTCTGGCATCCGGCAGAGTCAGGGCTTCAGCCAGACCGCTTACAAAAACCTCACCTGATTTCGGATCTACAATTGCAAATTTAACTGATGAACTGCCACAGTTAACAACCAATACTGTTTTACTAATCTGAGAAGACATATATAATCCTTTAACGTTTCTAGTTTGTTGTTCAAATTTCAAATAATTGTCCGTAATTTTAGCACAAAATCCGATTAAATACGATAAAACGAACAATCATAAGATGAACTGTGCAGCATTGTTTTTTATGATTATTTCCCGGATACCGGATTCAGAGACACCGAAAAGCCTTTGATGTCAGCAGTGGCATAAGCTGAAAGCTCCGGTACGCATGCAGTTGCCCGGATTCTCCTGAAATCATCCTTTTTCAATGAAAAAATCCAGCGTATTGATTTCATGGGGAAACACTGTTCCGAACTGGCCCGGCAAAATATATTCCTAGGTTGCAAAACCGGCATACTGCGTTTTATACAGTTCGTAATATCTGCCGTGAGCCATCAGCAGTTCAAAATGATTGCCGCTTTCGGCTATGCGGCCGTGATCCAGCACGACTATCTCATCTGCATCCCTGATGGTTGACAGGCGATGGGCAACGACAATGCTGGTACGGTTTTTCATGACCTCCTGCATGGCATCCTGAATATTCTTTTCCGTTCTGGTGTCAACATTGGAGGTAGCCTCATCCAGGATCAGGATCTTCGGATCGGCAATCAGAGCTCTGGCAATGGACAGCAGCTGTTTTTCACCCTGACTGATATTTGCTCCGGAATTTGACAGTACGGTATTCTTTCCCTGCGGCAGACGCGCAATCAGATCTCCGCATCTGCTGAGCTGCAGGGCCCGGTCGATTTCCTCATCTCCGGCCGACGGATTGGCAAATTTAAGATTATTGTAAATCGTGTCTTCAAAAAACTCGGTATCCTGCAGAACAATGGCCATGCGGTTTCGCACGCTAGAACGCGAAAGAGCGGAAAGTTTCTGATCGTTGAGATAAATCTCGCCGCCGTCCGGATCATAAAACTTGAGCAGAAGATTAACCACGGTGGTTTTGCCGCTGCCGGTGGAACCTACCAGCGCAACCTTTTTTCCTGCCGGCACGTCAAGAGTGAATTTTCTCAATACCGGATGATCCTTTTCATAGGAAAAATCAACGTCTCTGAACCGTATATCGATGGTTTCGCTTTCATTCAGTTCCTCGCCTCCCTGCTCCTCGTTCCTGCAGTCAAACAGTGCAAAGACCCGTTCAGCGGCAGCCACGGCGGACTGTAGCTGACTGTAAATCTGGGCAAGTTCGTTTACCGGACGGCTGAACTGTTTGGCATAAATTATAAAAGCAGCAATCAGACCTACAGATATAAGCCCGTTAATGGCGAATACACCGCCGCAGGCGGCAATAATCACAAAACTGATATTGCCGATTGCATTCATTACCGGTCCCATTATACCGCTGAAAATTTCAGCTCTGATGCCCACATGGGTCAAATCGTCGGATATTTTCTCGAAATCCCTTATGCTGCTTTTCTGATGATTAAAGGAAACAACCGTATGGTAACCGGTGATCGTCTCCTCGACACAGCCGTTTAAACTGCCGAGCAGAGCCTGACGCCTGCGGGAATATTTCCGGACGGACGAGGCGATGAACCTGGTTGCAAACACTGTCAGCAGAATGGTAATCATACTCAGGAAAGCCAGCTGCCAACAGAAGAAGAACATTACGGCCGCCGTTCCTGTCAGCACCAGAACACCTGAAAAGAATGAAGGAATCGACTGGGATACGGTCATTGCCATGTTTTCAAGATCGTTCGTCATTCTGCTCATCAGATCTCCATGGGAGTGAGTGTCGATATATCCGATCGGCAAATCGGTGATTTTGGCAAACAGTTCAGTTCTCATCCGTTTTACCATCCGCTGGCTGAGATGCGCGCTGCACAGTCCCATCAGCAGATTCATAACCGAATTTATCGCATAGGCGGCAAACATGAAGGAGACAACCTCCAGCAGCAGTCTGTATTCATTGTCCGAGGCGATAATGTCGATGGCTTTGCTCTGCAGACTCGGGGCATAGATACTGCAGATCGTGGCAACGAGAACCACGGTGAAAACAGCCACAATAAGCAGTTTTTCCCGCAGAAAATAACCGCTAAGCCTTCCGAGAGTTCTCCATGCGTTGTCAGCCCTATCCTGATCCTCAAGTCCCGGTATTCCTCTCATCCGTCCGGGCATTCCCGCAGGTCTGCCTCCGATGTTATCCGCTTTTCCCATATTTTCCCTTTCTCTCTTCAATTCCGCCTTCATTTCAGTTTTTAATCAGTCAGGCTGAACACAATTATTCCGGTGCCGTGCCACATTGACAGTACCTACAGGATTTTCTCGTCACCAATCTGAGAACGGTAAATATCCTGATAAATTTCACAGTTTTCCAGCAGTTCTCTGTGGGTTCCCTCCGCGGCGATTCTTCCGTGATCGAGAATGAATATGCGATCTGCATTTGCAACGGAAGAAATACGCTGTGCCACAATAATTCTGGTGCTGCAGGGATTGTATTTCCCGAGAGCCTGATAAAATCGGCTCTCGGTAGTCAAATCCAGCGCACTGGTGGAATCGTCAAAAATCATGACAGGCGCATTTTTTATGACTGTTCGGGCAATGGCAAGACGCTGCTTCTGACCGCCGGACAGACTTTTTCCCTTTTCCGCCACCACGGTTTCATAGCCGTCCGGCTGTTCCGAGATAAACCCGTCAGCCTGGGCGATTTGCGCCGCCTGTCTGACCTCGTCCATCGATGCATCCGGTCTTCCCCAGCGGATATTGTCGGCAATCGACACGCTGAACAGTTCGGTTTTCTGCCGGGTATAGGCTATCTGACCGCGAAGATATTCCAGCTGATAATCCCTGAGATCTGTTCCGTCAAGCAGAATTCTGCCGCTGCCGACATCATAAAAGCGGTCTATCAGACCGGTCAAAGTGCTTTTCCCAGAACCGGTACTGCCGATAATCGCCACGGTTTCCCCCGGATTTATGGTTAAATCAATATCCTTCAGGGTATCTGTTTCATCGCCGGGATAGGAAAAGCAGACCTTTTCAAACTGAATTCTTCCCTCAAGCGGCCGTGACGGAACATAACTGCCGTTTTTTAAAGTACTGCGGCAGGACAGAATATCCCTGATGCGTATTATCGATGCTCTGCCGCGGGAAATTCCCTGAAACAGCATGATCATCATCAGAATGGAATGAAGCAGCTGAGTCAGATAGGTAATGCCTGCCATAATCGCGCCGGGGGAGGCCGTGCCTGCTGCAACATCCGCCGAACCGATCAGCAGAACCACCGACACCAGAACCGCCATCATGATATTAACCACAGGATCTATGAAGGCGAAAAGAGTCATTATCGCAAGCTGGGTTGCAACAATGGCGGCATTGGCCTCGCCGAATCTGATTTTCATGTACATTTCACGGACACAGGCCTTGATAATGCGGATCCCTGAAATATTCTCCTGCAGCAGACTGTTTATGCGATCCAGCTGCGCCTGCATCAGCATGAATCGCGGAGTCAGTTTCATCAGGAAAAAACCGAGAATGCCTGCAACCAGAGGAAACGCCGCCAGAACAATCAGACCGAACTGAACATCAAGCCTGAACATGAAATAAATGCTTCCGACGGTCATGAACAGTGTTCTTACCATGCCTCTGACCATCATGGAGATAAACATCTGAATCTGATTTATATCACTTGTCATACGGGTAATCAGAGGACCTGTGCCCATTGCATCAAGCTGAGGAAACGAGAAACGCATGATTTTTCTGTAGCAGATTTTACGCAGATTGTTGCAGATATTATGAGAGGCAAGGTTCACAAATACATTGTTGAAGGAACCGCACAGCCCTCCGACAATTACCAGAAAAATCATCAGAATGCCGTAATTTATGACAAGTCTGAGATCTCCCGTACCTCCGGCATTTACTCCCAGAACACCGTCATCGACTATTCTGCGCATTATTCCGGGCTGAATCAGATCCATCAGCACCTCGCCGACCATTAAAAGAGCGCCGAACAGCGCAAAATGAAGGTATTGCTTAACAAGTTTCCACATACAGAACGTAAACGCTCCATAATAACCTTTGATGCTATTTAAGATTGTTTAAAATCAACAATCCATCCTTTTCTTTTTTCAATAAGACTTAACTTTTTATAAGAAATACCACTTGAAATAATATTTCCATCAA
>Ga0310695_10008542_pt1 | contig 15780 bp, 17 predicted proteins | sample RumenRJG_04DNA_FD_203882 | JGI IMG/M metagenome (GOLD analysis project Ga0310695, IMG submission 203882) | Bovine rumen microbial communities from Lethbridge, Alberta, Canada - RJG_04 (v2) (version 2) | ecosystem: Host-associated > Mammals > Digestive system > Stomach > Rumen | place: Canada...
AGGATCATATCTTTGTGGAGAAGAACGGGCGCGTTGTCCGCTGGGACCGTTCTTTCAGAAGCAACGAGCAGTTGGAAGACATGATCCAGCAGATCGTGAGCCGCGTGAACCGGGTCGTCAACGTATCCTCCCCCATCGCGGACGCACGCCTGGAGGACGGAAGCCGGGTCCACGTCGTGCTTCCGCCTGTCTCTCTGGGCGGACCGGTCGTTACGATCCGGAAATTCCCCGATCCCATCACGATGGAAAAGCTCATCGGCTACGGCTCCGTCACCCCGGAAGCCGCCGCCTTCCTTAAGAAGCTGGTGAAGGCCGGCTACAACATCTTTATCAGCGGAGGGACCAATTCCGGTAAGACCACATTTCTGAACGCCCTTTCTTCTTTTATCCCTGACGAAGAACGCGTCATCACCATCGAGGATTCCGCGGAGCTGCAGCTCACCCACATCCGGAATCTGGTGCGGCTGGAAACGCGCAGCGCCAACACGGAGGGTGAAGGCGCAGTTACCATTTCGGACCTGATCCGGGCCAGTCTCCGCATGAATCCGGACCGGATCGTCGTGGGCGAGGTGCGCGGCGGTGAGGCACTGGACATGCTCCAGGCGATGAACACCGGGCACCCTGTCTTCCCATCTTGCCTACACCCTCCTCATGAGGCTGGTTGTCCTTGCTGTAGTCTTCCGCGGGTTTGATCCGGGGAATCCTGATCGTGCTCCCTGATTTCAGGATCATGTCCATGTCTCCCGTGGAATAGACTCTGATGCGGTCGATGTAGTTGAGTACACGCTCCCTGGTTATCGTGGTGAAGCTGCGTAGTTCAGTAATTGCCGCCCTAATTGCCGTGATTCTGCTCTCGATGGAATCTTCACCAATCGTCTGGGCTTCCGTGTCTTTTATCGAGGCCGTAAGCTCTGCGATGCTGTTCTCGATGCCGTTGATCTTTTCCTTAATGCGTTGTCGTGCGGCATCCGCGAGCCCCCCTTCCGATAAGGCCTCAATCAGGCAGTCGATCTGCTTTTCCTTGCCAGCTTTCTGTTTCTTGAGCTTCTCCGCGGTATCGGCGTTTCCTTTCGAGGCCCTGACACACTCCACGAGGATCTTCTCAAGAGCTCTGCAGGCATCTTCCTGTCTGTCGACAACTGCCTTCAGTGCTGCACGGGTGATCTGTTCGATATCTTCCTCATAGAGTCTGTTCATGGGGCTGACGCAGTCGCCATGCGACTTAATCCTGTAGATGGGAACCGTGCCTTTCCGATCAGCGTGCCCGAAGTGGAATGGCTTGCCACACTCAGCGCAAAAAATTTTGCCGGCGAAAAGATGCGACCCCTGAAAACGGGCCTGCATTGCTCCTTTCTCTGGCTTCTCGTAGATGGTCTGCCGCGTCTCTCTGATCTTCTGGGCAAGGTCAAAAAGCTCCGTATCAATGACCTGCAGATCAGGACGTTCTACCAGAACCCACTCTTCCTTCGGAAGTTTAATCCTTCGGGATTTGGCTTTTCCCGTCCCCAGCCTGGATGTTCGTTTGTTAATGAAAAACCTGCCCACATATCTCTCATCCTGAAGGATGCTGGAGATAGTCTTTTCACTGAGGTGAATATCTCTGGAATCAAGCACTTTCCTAATGGCTGCCGGCGTGCTGCTCTTGTAGACATATTCCTCGAAGATGAATGTTACCGCTTCAGCTTCACCCTTATCGATGCTGATGGTCTTACTCTCCTTGTGCCACCTGTAGCCGAAGGAGATGTCCTTTGCTGTCAGTTCTTTTCGCTCGCACCGGAGCTCCTGTGTTTTGTGGCCGTTGATGCTCTGGCGCTTGACGTATTGCGCATCTATCGCGAAGCTGAGGCTGTGGATGAGGTCGCTTCCGATGTCTTCGAAGTCGTGAACCTGCCCGTCTTCGAGAGTCAGGACGGTGCATTCATGTTCCACAAGGACACTGGTCAGCATAAGTGCGTTGAGTTGGTTACGGTTGAGGCGTGAGAGGGATTTCGTAATGACGAGATCCACTTCTCCTGCTTCAATCTTTTCGAGCATTGCATTGTACTGGGGTCTGTTGTAGTCGCTCTTGCCGCTGATGCCATCATCAACATAGACTCCTGTCGATACAATGTTTCCGTGGTCCTGTATGAACCGTTTTGCAAGATCTACCTGGTTGGAACAGCTGTCCCGCTGTCCCTCGTTGTCCGTGGAGACGCGGGCATAGATGACAACGCGAACAGGGGAGACAGAATGTCCCGAGAATATTCTGTTTTTGATTTCTTCCGCGTAGCTCATGCTGCCTCCTGAGTGTATTTCAGATAACCGTCCTGCAAAGAGTAGATATCCAGTTTCAGTCGCTCCCTTATCCTGAAAAAGTTCGAGGTCCGCCAGTGAATGTCGTTCAGGGTATGTACAAGCAGCAGGTCATAGCGTTCTCTGTTGTTGATGAGGTTTTCGAGGTTCTTTTGCTCTCCGTTGGCCTGGTGCTCTGTCTCGTCGAAATACTGGTCGATGACTTTCCATGCGGTTTTCTTCGAGGTGAAGAGTCTCAGGACTTCATTCTGGACCGGTACGATCTGCTTGAGCTCCGAAGGTGTGCCGAACCTGCTATTGTAGGTGGCTACTCGAAGTGGTCTGCCCAGCGGTTCCTCTTCGAAACGGATGATGCCGTTCTCCATGGTCAGGACAACGATTCCCTTGTTAAGGAGCTCCTGAAGGACCTCCACGCACTGCCCTGTATTCTTATTGATGTGCCGGAAGTCCTTGACAATCAGAGCGTCGAAGTCTTCACAGAAGGAAAGAAACCTGTCAAATTCGACCCGCTCATGTCTGAGAATACTTGTGTCACAGAACACTTCTTCGACGTCGAACCCCTTTGAGAGCGCAAATGCCTTAAGAGCCTGCAGCTGATTTCTGCAGACTCCAGGTCTCTGTATGCCTTTGTCCGTAAAATGATAAATGGCTGCTTTTCTGGACACTGTCGGGCTCCTCAGTGGGGTGTAAGTAGCTGGTGATATCAGGCTGTGGCCAGGCTGGCCGCTTCTCCGCTCCGTCTGGCGTCGTTGCTCTGGATCTTCTGGGCCGCCATCGAGTAAAGGTGTTCATCAATTGCCTTCATCCGAAGCAGATCGTTCAGCATCAGGAGCTCGATCGAGAGAGCTGTGTTTTCTTGTTTCATGTCTTTTCTCCTTTACTCTGCCGGGTACAGGAAGTCCTCAAGGTTCTTTTTCGGAATCCTGTATGACTTCCCGATCCTGATCGATTTGATAGTCCCGGCTGCGAGGTATTTGTAGATGGTGCTGCGGCCCACGTGCAGGATTTTCTCCACATCCTTAGGGAGAAGAATCTCGCCGTACTCAGCCAAGGTGGTTTTCTTGTCCATGGGTCCTCCTCCTGTTCATGTTCAAGGCACTTATATGTACTTTTAAAGCACTATATTGTTCTTTTTAGTATTATACATAATTATTTGTGCTTGTCAAGAACAAATTAGTGCTTTTTGGCGGTAGGCTGTGTTTTTCTGTCCACCCCTTTAATATGGAAAAAATTGAAAAGACATTTTGGGATTGCACAGCAATTCCGGTTCGAGCGGGTCTTTTGGAGAAAGGTCCTTTTCCGTGCTTTTCAGCACATTCTGAGAATGGTATGATGTGGTACAGGAATAAGCGGAAAAGATGCCGGTACATTTCAGATGTGGAGGAAAAAGATGCTTGTCATAAACAATCCGTTTGGAGAAGATCCCGCCGAATTCAACGAAGCCACTGAAGCGAAACGAATCGGAAACCGGATAAAGGAGATAAGAGCTGCTGCAGGAATGTCCCAGAGCGAACTGGGAGAAAAGGTCGGACTGACCGGAGACCGCATACAGAAATATGAAAACGGGGCACGACGACCCAAAATAGCCCTGTTGAAAAGTATAGCGGCAGCTCTCGGGGTAGAGACGCTTGCCCTGACGGATCCGGTTGTGGTCAGTTACCTCGGTGCCATGTACGCCTTTTTCGAGATGGAAAGTGTATACTCCCTGAAACCAGAAAAGATCAATGGAAAGCTGTATCTGATAGCCGGGGACGGGAAAACCGGAGAACTGAACAAGTATATCGATGAGTGGTATCTGAGAGAACAGGCGTACACAGCAGATCTGGCTGCCACACAGGATAAAAAGGAAAGGCTACGGATCGTCAAGGAGTACAGTAACTGGGAGAAGACCTTCCCGCGGGCGATAGTCGAAAGAACGGAAAGGCATCTCATGGAGCAGAGAAAAGCTCAGCTGGAAGAACAGATTGCAAAGCTGAAACGGGAGCTTTCAGATATGGAAAATGGGTAAGAAGAAAGCGGTTCCCGAGGATATCGGTAACCGCTTAACGTTTCTAAGGTAATCTTATGGGGGTGATTAAGTTATTCTGCTATCGCTCCAGAGCACAGAATCACGACTCCTCCAACGGTAACGCAGCCCTGGACACCCCCGTATTCGACCAGCATCCATCCTTCCGGATTACCCTTGAGGATCCTCACAACAGTCCCCGAAGGGATTTCTGCCAGCGCGGGCGAGGAAATATCCGGTCTTTCATACATGACGATAGAAGAGCCGTCATCCTTCTGAAGCTTATAAGTTTCGAGTACCCCTTCATAGCCGCCTGCTAACACCGGCGTTGCCGTGGAAACAGCAAGAACAGCAGACAACATGATCCCAGGAATCTTCCTCAATCAACACCTCCTTGCGTTAAATGCTTCTCGTGGCCCGCAGGAGTAATGATATCGGGAAAGGGATCTCCTTGCAAGTGTGGATCGCCGAGATAACCTCCTCGCCACCGATTACGGCATAAACGACAGCCTCACCGCCGACCATCTCAAACCGGTCTTTTGCCGGGCTGATCCCTTCCACGCCCCTCCGAATAAGGTAATTATTAAGCTGCTTCCGCCGGCCGACATCCGCCAGACCTTCGCTCCTTAAAACAAGATCGGCGTCCCACTTGGATTCGACAATCTCGCGCATCAGGAGCTTCCGGCGACCGTCGAGATGCTTTAACAGGTACTTCATAGACCACCTTCCTCCCCTTCCTGTTCAGCGCCGCCTTTAAGCACCGCCTGCTCGAAGATCATCTCTTCGATGGCTTTGACACATTTATCCAGGGATTTCGTGATCTCAGAGTCCCAGAAACGGACTACAGTCCAGCCCATGGCCCGCAGCCGTGCTGTCACTTCCCTGTCCCGTTCCATGTTTCGCTGAATCTTCCGGGTCCAGTATTCGCTGTTGGTTTTTACCGGCTTCTTTATATCGTAGTCCTTTCCATGGAAAAACTCACTGTCGCAGAAAACGCAGATCTTATGCCTGGTCAACACTATGTCTGGGGTGCCCGGGAGCTTTTTCCAGTTCTTACGGTACCTGTGCCCGGCATGGTAAAGAGCCTTACGGAGCCTTATCTCGGCTTTCGTGTCTTTTGACCGGATGCTGCGCATGACCTTCCTTCGTTGATCCGGAGCTAAAGAGCCCATCGCCCCTCCCTTTTTCTTTCCATTTCTGCAATCATTCGTCCCACGAATGGGTATTGACGTAAGTTGACGGCGGAAGACCCTCCAGCTTGACATCCCATGCCAGGCTTGTCGGCTTGGCTACCTCGTCCTTGTTGTGAAGGCGCATTGATACAGCCCATCCCTGGTCGAAAGTCAGGATGATCGTCGTCTTCGACTGTCCCTGCTTGTCCACTTTAAAGGCTGCATCGATTAGCCTGGTCGGCATTTTAATGACTGGGACCCTGGTCATTGCCTTGATCTTCCCGCAAGGCTGGTTCAGCGTCCCGTGCATATTGAAGCCCTCTATTGTTGTGGTCCTGGACGCACTCTTCATGATAACCTTATAGAAATCGTTAGCCCCGAAAAAGTACGAAAGCAGCTTCTCTGGGACTTTTTCGTTGCTGTCGCAAAGGCGCCTGATTTCCTTCAGGTAGGCGCTGAGGATAGGAACATAGTACCTGTCCCATTTATCTGGGATGGTGTTCCATTTGGTCCTGCTGCCGCCGTATGACACCAGAGTGTCTGTTATCGGCGTGATTTCCGACATAAATTCCTTGCTGCAATGAACTCCTATCCAGTCGGCACCGAAATCCTTGCCTTCAGTAACCCGTGGATGCCGAAGCGCCTCATGGTTATGCTTGCAGGAGATTCCGATGCTCCAACCCGGGAACTCCCCTTCCTCGGGGCGCATACAGAAGACGTCGCGGACGTCCCCACCCACGCCAACAGCAAGGGAGTCTGCCGCAATGCTCAGCTGCAACACCCCCTTGCCATAATAGAGCTTCGGCTCCAGCGGAATAAGCAGGTCAATTGCCGTTGCCGCAGCGCTGTCGAGCCTTTCCCGCTCTTCTGGGCTTATCATCATTTCGTATGCCCTTTCAGCCGTGCTAAGCGCAGGGCTTGCAAAGGGACTGGCGGTCCTGCCTTCTTCCCGCAGCCTTACCAGCAGTGCCTTAAGGCATGCATATTCAAAAGCTTTCCCGTTAATCGTGTTCGATGCCTTTTTCTGCGCCATTGCTCTGAATAGCGTTTGTGAGCACCCCATATAAGTGTGTGGCGATAATTTCTGCCAGTTTCACAGGCACCGCGTTACCGATCTGCTTGTAAATTGACGTCAGGTCCCCCTGAAACTCGATCTCCGGCGGGAATGTCTGGATGGCTGCAGCCTCGCGCCAGGAAAACCTCCTGGTTATGCCATTATCCCCGAATTTCCAAAGGTCTGTCCCCAGCTTCTCCATATCCGGAGAGCCCGGCCAAAGCGTGACCTGCTTCGCCATGGCGGGGATAGTATATGATACATCATCCCAGCCGCGCTTTCGGTTCCGGCTCATGTACCGGCTGCTGTAAGGCGCATTGCAGATCTCCTCCGGTTTCGGGTCCGCCAAGTTCTTCAATGCCTCACGCATAGTGACACGGAATTTCCTTGGGACAGGATATTCGAAGTGTTTTACACCCAGATCCTTCCGGAAGCCAACGATAATAACCCGCTCACGGTCCTCCGGCACTTCATAATCCCTGGCATTCAGGAGCTGGTAATAAACATCGTATCCGCATTGCGAAAAGTCCTCCACAATGGCGTCTATGATGCGCCCATCTCCCATCGTAAGCAAGCCCTTTACGTTTTCACCGACGAACATCATCGGCTTCTTTGCCTTCACGATCCTCACATAATGCTTGTAAAGCACATTCCTTGAGTCATCGATCTTCCTCGGACCGCTTAATGAAAACCCCTGGCAGGGAAAACCGCCAAGCATAATGTCGGCATCCGGGATATCTGCCGCGTCAATTTTCGCGACGTCACCGCACACTACTTCTGCTGTGCTCCACTGCTCGTGAGTTTTACAAGCATCCGGCTCAAAGTCGTTGGCCCAGATCGTCTTAAACCCGGCACGGTCAAAGCCAAGATCCAGCCCTCCAGCACCGCAGAAAAGACTTATTGCTGTAAATTCTCTCACTGCAAACGTACTCCTTTCTTTTATTATTATTCGCCGCTACACCCATAGTCGGTCGTGCGGTCGTTATATAATCAACAGGGCTTCCCCTGAAGATTTCGCTGTTTACGACGGTCTCCAAAACCGTTAACGGGAGAACCACCTTCCTTTAGTATGGCAGAATAGTTCAATTATGGTATGCTTTTCGCCGTTTGGATCTAAAGCTCAAATACCACCCCTATTTTACCAAAAAAACAGCTCACCACAACCACCATCTACGGCATACCCTATTTAAGCGCTGTCGTCCTGAACATGAACAGGCCTCTTCCAAACGGCCAGGATTAAAGTCAGGACAACGAAAATCGTTACCGATAAAGCACCGACCTGAAACCATAAGCCTGAAAGACACATCAGGGCGATGAGACATGCTACTCTCATCCAGTAGGAATTTTCCTTGATCCTGCGGTAGGCCATTGATTCGGCTGCCTCATTGACTCTTTCCAGAAAAAGCGCCCTTTCTGATTCAAGATGCTCTCTCTCCCTGTTTAGATCCTCCCGGCTCTTTCGCAGGATCGTATCACGCCTCTTAACGTTCGAATTCCTGGCTTCGATGCTGTTTTCTCTTTCGGTCAGCTCGCTCTCTTTCCTTTGCAGCTCGCTCCTGATTTCTTCGCTCCGGCTCACGAATAGATCGCTCTCTTTCATCATCGCGATCTGCTCGTTCAGCCTCACGATCTCGTCGCTCTTGTGCTGCAGTTCTTTCCTGAGCCCGGAGTTCTGTGAGGAAAGCCGTTGTATCAGTATCTGCTGTTCCTGAAGCAACTGTTTCGATTTCTCTGTAGTATCCGTCGAGTTCTTCGGCATCTCTTCGGCGGGCATAATTTCTTGCAAAGTCATTTTCCAGTCCCTCCTTCGTGGCGTCTATCTGGAAGGTTTTCCGGATGTTCGAATCACGGACACGGTGTCCTTCCCCGTCAATGAAGGTTATGTGCTTCTTGGATTCGTTCCATACAGTTTCCCAGCCACGCTTCTTCATCTGGTCTATGAAGTCCTGACGGCTTTCGGCTTCTGGTAGGGTCTGCATCACCGCCATGCCGCATTTGGCCAGATAACTGGCCGGACCTATGTTTTTAAGGACCTGGAAGGCGTCCTTCTTCCAGGAAGTAATCTCACCTGCTTCGATACGGGATCCATCGAAATGCCTTCCCTTTTCGGCAACTGTAAGTCCGCGTTCCTGGCAAAGGGTGTTAGTGAACTTCTTCTGACGCTCAAGGTCACGTTTCGTCTGGTGCAGTTTGTGTCCGTCCTCGAAGGAAACGGTGTTCGTGACGATATGGCAGTGCAGGTGGTCTCGGTCCTGGTGGACCCCGATGACGCACTGGTAACCGGGGAAGAACTTGCTCACGAATTCCTGACCGATCTGGAGAACTTGCGCCGGTGTAACCGTCTCGTCCTTATGGAAGCTGATGATGTTGTGTGCGTACATCCGACCGGAGTCCTTGTCCCATAACCGCTTTTCATCAACCCAGGACCTGTAGACGTCATCGTAGTTGATGGTGGCGGCGGCATAGGGGCCAGTGACGTCGACGTAGCCCTCTTTTACCTTGTCATCTCTGAGGACGTACTCGATTACGTTCCGCATCGCGCCGTGGGACGATGTTTTGCGGTTAACGACCTTATTGATTGCCATACGGACTCACTCTCCTTTCTGTAGGTGTCGAGCTGGTCGGACAGTCGTTCCAGATTTTCGGCGGTGGGTAAGTCTCCGCCGGAATTTGCGATATGTGCCATCTGGTTTACGTTGGTTCCGAGACCACGAAGCTGTCTTTCGAGGCTGGCGAATGTCCTGCTGATTTCCCGGATTGCGGCAATCTCGTCGGACGGGGTGATGGTAGCTCCCCGGACCGCATCAATAACAAATGCCTGCTGGGTAAGCCCGGACTCGCTGATTCTGTCCTGAAGTTCCGCGAACTCTGCTTCGCTCATGCGGATTGTAATAGCTTTGTTTCGTTTGCGCATAGTGTGCATGCTCCTTTCTCAGTGGGTGTAGCAGTGGGTGCGACACTCTGCGTGCGGGACTGGTGCACCGGGTGTTGCATGGGGTGTGTAACTTGGTGTGCTGTCCGATGCTCATGGACTGCCGCACTGTATGATGCGCTTGGTGTGTCCTTTGGTACACATGGACTGCCGCACTGTGTTGCACAGGGTGTGACAGGGCGTGTGTACTTCGGGGATTCCAAAGGGGCGGAGTCCCGTTGGCGGGGTGCAGGGACGGCGCCCATAGACGGTCGGACAGGGGAAGCCTCGCCATCCGGAAGGGATGGGAGAGACTGGATCCCTGGAAGACCGGCGGGCCGGTGTGCAGAGGCGGGGAGCCTTTGCTGGGGGATCCAAGGGGGGAACCCCCTGGCAAGTTTAGGGAGGCCGCAGGCCGACCGGTGACATGTGGCTTGCCACATGGCGAAACTTGCCTAACCACTCTGTGGTTGGTGGGCTTGCGATTTGCCCTGGGATGAAGCAGCTGATGACGGAACTGAAGAGATGCGAGCATCTCTGAAGGCCGGCAAACGGAGATGCAGAAACAGTCCGCGGAGAACTGATTCCGCATCGAAGTGTTCATGCTGCGGAGTGCCAGGACAAGTCGCCGGATGAAGAAAATCAGATTTCAAGCTCAAACTTGATCTTCCCAGACCGGACATCCTCCATGAACCTGCGAAGGGCATGCCCGAGCGTAACGGATTTGTAAGGGACGTTCTTGTTGAAGAGCCTCCATTCTTCGGCAATGGATTTTTCAAGCATGAAGGACTGACGGCCGACGGCTTCAGCGGACTTCTTCATCAGGATAAGCTCAGGCTTCTGAACAGTGATCGTATCTTCGCGGACCTTGTGCCAGCCGTTCTCCCAGCCTCTGTCCCGCAGAAGCTTTGTCAGATAGCTGTAGGAAAAATCGCAATTCATGAAAGTCCCGAAATCAGTACCGGTATGCCCTTGTGCTTTTTTGACCATCTGAAGCAGCTCATCGTCTGACTTCTGGAAGCAGGCTTCCTTGGTGAGCTTGGCTTTCACAGGTACTGTCACATCCTGTGCTACAGACCCTGTGCTTTCAGATGACGCTCCATGTACCACCGTCTGCGTATTCATATAGAAACTCCTTTCTCAGTGGGTGTTGCAGTGAGTGAAGCACAGGATGCGCAGACAGTGCATCACCCCATGTATCACCGGGTGCAAAGCTGGTTAATCGCTTGCGTTTATGAGCTCCTGAAGCTTGGTTTCCAGCATGTCTCTGGGAAGCATGTTCGCCTGGCGCTCGTTCCGGCCGGCATTCTTCCAGTCGGTCGGCTTGAACTTTTTGCCGCTGTCATTGTGCTGGTTGATCCAGGCACAGCGCTCTTCTCCGGACAGCTCGTTGAGTCTGGGAATGGTCCAGAATCCTGCCCGGTGTCCGATGATGCAGGAGAAAAGGATCGACCACTCCATATTGCGGGGTTTTGCCTTAGTGCTTCTGGCATCGGTCTTGAACCAGAAAAGATCCCATTCAGCCATTGTACGGAGGCAGGCAACGGTTTCCTTCCGTTGGCGGTACTCCCGGAATTCGGCCACGCTCTCGAAGGGAACCGTAGTGAAATTGGCTATCTCATACACTTCACCGTCGAGTTCAACAAATTTCTGTTCAAAGCTGTCCCTGTCAGGACGGCGCTTCATGTCGAAATCCATCCGAATATGGCGGGTGACTTTCCTCACTCTGAAGTCCTCTCCCAGCGCCAACTCCTTGAAACCGGTCCATTCCTTGTCGGTATAGTCGACCGTGGAGGTGCGGGATAGGACGGCTTTCATGAGCCACAGACGATCTTCATAACTGTCCGAGGGAAAGCCGGACTTGCTGCTGTTGTGTGCACAGACCCCATGGGACAGGAGGCTGACGTTGCCTCTTGTGGTAAAGTTCACAAGGTCATCCTGCCAGTGCTTCGCTTCCCAGATCTCAGGATCCTTTCCATCTGTGAGAAAGAGTCGGGATCTTTCCATGTACAGCCGGATCCCATAGAGGTCGAGACGCTTGAGCACGTCCTCTGGCACGTTGCTGATGAAGCCGTCAGTGGTTACCGAGCAGGCCATGTAGCCGAGGTCGTAGCACTGGTTCTGCGCCGCCAGAAGTTCCGCACGAACGATAGAAGTGATCATGCAGGCGCTGACGGGATTCGTAATGGCGGAGGGGCCGAGATCTTCCATGGAGTCTTTAAGGGCAGTCCAGGTGTACTTCTGGACAACGTCCTGGGCATTTTTGCCGTACCCCGAGTTGACCATTGTCTTGAGGATCAGCTCCTCAAGAGACTTCTTGCCGTGTTCGGCCTTGGCCCTGTTCCTGTCCGTGACGAGCTGCCTGACGGCCATCCGAAGAGAATATGAAAGCTCCCCTGTGTCCGGATCCGTGAGGGAGTTGATGAAGAACCCGCGCTCGCAGAAGACCTCCGCTCCGAGTCTGAGAGCGAGGAAGATTTCCGGACCGCAGGCGTAGACACCGTCGAGTCCTTCGGACGTCCTCGGATAGATGGGGATGCCGTCCACATTGACAGGGATGCATGGGTACTTAACGGACTCAGGAAACCGGAACCTTACATATCCAACGAACATCGACAAAGGGTTGAAGCCTCCGATAACGGGGATCGTGAAGTCTTGGAGGGTCATAGGACGGTTGTTAATTTCGCTCCGGATAGGATTCTCCCAGTCAACATCGGAGACGAGGCACATGGCCGTCGGATACGCGTTCTGGAGGTCGTAGTCCCATGTCGTAAAGGGGAAATAGCCGATGTCCGACGAGGAGTTGTAGCCTCCGTGGTACGCATGGGAAGCGTAATACTGAATCGTATTGGCTTTGTCGGAAATGGGTTCCTTGGAGGTCGATTCGACATATCCCGGGCGATCCTGTCTTGGGACGAGTCCATGACCGACGGTCTTCAGTCCTCGGTACCTGAAGTCGAATTCCTTGCTGTTGCGGCAATGCAGATAGTCCATCATGATTCCTTTCATTACGCGCGCAGTTGCGCTCGTTATTGTGACCGGCAGGCTTCGGTTATATCCGTACATGGAAGCGGCATACAGGAGGGCTACTACACTGTCATTGCTTGCATACTCGAAGTACCTCTCAGGGCTGGTTATGAGAAATCTGTTCATTGCTGAGATGACTCCGTCTGGCAGTTCGATTTTTTCCCAGCCCACGGTCTTTCCGAGGGACTTCAAAGTCTTCTCCCCAGCGGGGGCGTGACACATGGTATCAGCTACTTGGAGGCTGACCGGGTAAGCGTGCGGATAGCAGCTGTGCCCGTAATAACGGGGATTCAGGCTGTCTGGGAAGATCATCACAGGCTGCAGGCTGATCAGCCCGCCCTGCACTTCAGAGCAGCACTTTAAGATGTTCCTGTTGTTCTTGCCGGACTGATCCAGGGAGGAAACATCCACCTTGCCGGTGTGGCAAAGGAGCACGACGGGGACTGAGTCCACAAGAGACCAGTCCCTGCGGGGATGGACCTTTTTCCCGTCAGGGTACGGCACTACGGAAGCATCCAAAGCCTCCCGGCTGGATGAAAACCACCTTTCGACGCGGTCTCCGGTTTTCGGGTCGATATCTCCCAGAGATGTATAGCGGCGGATTCTGGAAATGTCGGTCGGTTCAGAGTGGATGCTGTCCATAATCCTCCCGATGGCGATTTCTAGGGTGAGTAAGTGTTTTGGGGTTTTCCTAAGGAAAACGAACTCATGAAGGTTATCGTCTCTGATAACGGCGAACTGCCAAGAGAGTATCTCCCGGGGACCGGATTCGTCACCGGCCTCATAAAACCACTCGGAGTCGAAAGCTATGACGATGGCGGGCTTTCCGGTACGGGCCGCACGCAAAGAAGGGTAGCTGTCGAAGTCGCTAAGAACCGGCAGGTCAGAACTGACGGGGATCACCTCTGACGGTGTCAAATCTCTCGCTGGGGGTCCCATAGCGGCTTTTGACACCACCGAAAACCCGTGGATTTCTGCGGTTTCCGGAGATGGCTCCCGGTAAACATTTTCCGGATGTTTAGATTTCGCCCCCGTCAGGGAAGCAAGATTTCTGACTCTGATGTAGAGGTCGAACCGACCGTCATAGTCAATTCGGTAGGAACACCCCATGCTGTTTTTCTTCCAGCCGGCGGCTTCCAAGGAGGTTCTGATGGAAGACAGCGACAGAAAGACCTCCTCCAGCTGGGAAGCAGGTTCGATTAAGGGATGTATGGTTATGGTGGGATCTTGAAGCTGAAGTGCTGATGTGCCTGCAATCATCACCGTACCTCCTCCGGCTGCTCGGTTCGCAGGCAGCACCTGATGGTGACTGTCCTGTCCGAGGTTCTGCCTCGCTGAGGAATGGTGTATGTGATTGCCGTCAGGAAAACGGCTTTACTATTGTTGTCAAGATGGGAATCCAAGACACGACGGTTCTCTTTCCACCGGACATGCCAACAGTCCGCGGGACATGCTCTCCCGTCTTGAAACGATGGTCCTCTGTGCTGCGGAGCTCCCACTGGCCGCGATCCGGAGCCAGATCGCGGGGGCCCTGGACCTGATGATCCATCTGGGGCGTCTCAGGGACCACAGCCGCCACGTCCTTTCCATTACAGAAGTAGGAGACTGCATCAATGGGGAAATTCAGCTTAACGAGCTTTTCAGTTTTCAGGAGCAGAAAGCCTCCGGGCGGAGAGGCCGGGTCGAAGGGTCCCTCGTCCGGACGGGCGAACTCAAAAACAAGGCCAAGCTCCTCGCCGCAGGCATTGATCTATGACGAATACCGCCTCACACCGAAGGAATATCTGCTGCATGCCATGAAAGCCCTGGCGGCAGACGCCCTCTTCTCTTATGTCTTTTACCGCAGTCTTCCTGTCTTTCTTGCCTTTCTTCCGGCAGTTCTTTTCTACCCTCTTTATATAAAGAAGGATCTCATCCCCCTAAGAAAACGGAAGCTTCTTCTTCAGTTCCGGGAAGGGCTCTCAGTCCTCTCCGGTTCCCTGAGTGCGGGCTATTCCCTGGAGAACGCCTTCGCGGAAAGTCTCAGGGAGCTCCAGCTTCTGTTCGGAAGCGACGCCCTCATCGTCCGTGAATTTGACCAGATCGCCAGCCTGATCTCGATGAACGTCCCGGTGGAGCGGGCTATGGACGATTTCGCTGAACGCTCCGGCGTGGAGGAGATCCGGAATTTTGCCCGTATTCTGCGCATTGCCAAGCGGAGCGGAGGTGCCCTGGTATCGATCATGCGTCACAGCTGCGACACCATCGGGGACAAGATCCAGGTGAAGGAAGAGATCCTCACCATGACCGCCTCCCGGCGCTTTGAACAGAACATCATGAACATTGCCCCCCTTCTGGTGGTGGTGTACATCGACTTTACGAACCCTGGTTTTTTCACCGTCATGTACACCACCGCCGTCGGCAGGATCGTCATGACAGTCTGTCTGGCGGCATATCTGTTTTCCGTCCGGCTGTCCATGAAGATCCTGTCCATAGAGCTCTGAAAGGTCACTTCCCATGATCTCCTCTCTTTTGAAGCGCGCAGAAAAATGGCGCGCCCAGATCCTCTGCCTTCTCGGAAGCATCCTCCTTTTTCTTGCTGCGACCTTCCTGGCTGCCCCGAAGACTGACCTGGCTCAGGGCCGGGTCCTTCCCCGGGACAGCTACGGAGGGCGCACGGAAACGTACAGCATTATTGTCGACGGACTGTCGGAACAGCCGGTCACCCTGGATATTCCCGTGATGCCGCGCACCTACCGCGAGGACGAGATCGATAATGTTTTTGAAGCCTGCATAGAGGTGCTGTCGTCCACGATCCCGGGAGAGAATTCTTCTCCCGCGGAGATCCTTACCGATCTTGATCTCCCCTCCTCTCTTCCTCAGTACGGTGTCCGGGTCACCTGGCTTTCTTCCGATCCGACTCTTTTGTCTCCATATGGGGAGGTCAGCAATGAAGACCTGCTGTCGCCGGAAGACGTACAGCTTTCCGCCCATCTGACAGACGCGGAAGGCGTTCATTCCGCGGACTATGTGATCCCTCTCACGATCCTCCCCGCCCAGTTCAGCGAGGAAGAGCAGCTGAGACGCTCCTTTCTCCGTTTTCTCTCCGGAATAGACAAGACCCAGGCCTCGGACGAAAGCTTCTCTCTTCCGCAGGAATACCGCGGAAGGCGGCTGAATTACAGACAGAAGCCGAGAGAAAACTATTATATCCTCCTTTTTCTCGGCCCTCTTCTGTCTGCACTCTTCTACCTCCGCGACCGGCAGAACGCCGGCAGCGAGGCGAAAGACCGCAGGAACCAGATGCTTCTGGACTACCCCGAGATCATCTCGAAGCTGA
>Ga0310695_10008543_pt1 | contig 15779 bp, 13 predicted proteins | sample RumenRJG_04DNA_FD_203882 | JGI IMG/M metagenome (GOLD analysis project Ga0310695, IMG submission 203882) | Bovine rumen microbial communities from Lethbridge, Alberta, Canada - RJG_04 (v2) (version 2) | ecosystem: Host-associated > Mammals > Digestive system > Stomach > Rumen | place: Canada...
TTTCGGTTTTCCTTGTTGTAATCCTGCATAATTCATGCGGGCTTGCGCTGGGATATCTGATCGCCGCCGCGCTTCGCCTTGCCGAGCCTAAGCGAAGGGCGCTGTGCATAGAAGTCGGTATGCAGAACTCGGGGCTTGCGGCGAGCCTCGCCGCCGCGCATTTCGCCGCTTATCCGATGGCGGCCGTGCCCGGCGCGATTTTCAGCGTATGGCATAATCTGAGCGGCGCTTTTGTCGCGCGCCTTTTTACGCGCCGTGACGCCGCCCGGCGGAATTGAACGCGGACAGGAGCGGACAAATGCGGAACGGCAGGAGGAAATCTTCATTCCACGGCGGCGGCCGGTTCCGCTGGCACGGCGACGATGCGCGCCATGGAATGCCCGGAACGGCTGATGCGGGAACGGGTCATGTGCCGGTGAAGCTTGCCATCGTCGGCGGCGGCGCGGCTGGAATGTTTGCGGCGGCGGCAGCGGCGGAGCTCCGGATTCCGTGCGTTGTTATCGAACGCAAGGTGCGTCTCGGGTCGAAGGTGCTTATGACCGCGAACGGACGCTGCAACTTCACGAAGGATGTTTCGCCCGAACAGTTTCTCGCAGATGTCGGTCCGGCCGCCCCGTTCGTCGCCAAGTCAGTCCGCGAATGCCCGCCGCGCAGGATCATGGCGTTTTTCAAGTCCCTTGGAGTAGGGTTGCGGCGCATGGCGGACGCCCGGATGTTTCCGGCGGACGGCAAAGCCGCGACTATCGTCCATGCTTTCGGGGACTTGCTTCGCGATAAAGGAGTGCCGATACTGTCCAACTGCCCGGTGACGGGAATCCGCCCGGAGAAGCCGGGCTTTGCCGTTGCGGTGAAAAACTTCACGCTCGCGGCGGAGAACGTCCTTCTCGCCACCGGCGGCGCGAGCTATCCAAAACTTGGCTCGGTCGGCGACGGGCAGCGTTTCGCCGCCGGTCTCGGCCACGGCATAGTTCCGTTCCGTCCGGGTCTGATCGGAATCGAAACCTCTAATCCCCGCGTGACGCGCCGCGCCGGGCAGCGGTTCGAGAATGGATATGCGCGCGTTGCAGGGTGCGGCGGCGAAACGCTGTACGAATACCGGGGCGAAATCGATTGCGAGACGTTCGGGCTGAGCGGGAGCGCGATATACAATTGCGAGCGCTTTATCGAGCATTGCCTGCGCGAGAGGCCGGATCTGCGGATCGCGGACTTGTCGCTGGAGGCCGTGTTCGGGCGCGAGACCGTCATCGTCGAATGTCCGCGTCCGCGTCCCTTGAAGGAGGCGATCGTCACCATCGGCGGCGTCGCGCTCGACGAAGTCGATCCGGCTACAATGGAGTCGCGGATCGTGCCCGGACTGTATTTCGCCGGAGAAGTCCTTGATATCGACGGACCGACCGGCGGCTACAACCTGACGCTTGCTTTCGCGACGGCACGGCGCGCGGTAGAATCAATCGCGGCGCGGCGGGCGCGTTGACGCATCCGCCGCGCACTGCGGTTCGTTCCGCCTTGTCACATTTCTTCGTAGGCGATCTTTGCGTTCTGCAGCTTTGTTATGAAATCCTGCACCACCGGAGATTGCGAACGCACTATAGGAATGAGCGTATACGAACCCATTATATTTATCGAAAAGGCGTAGCGGTCGGGATAGCAGAGCCAGCCGAGAATTGCGCCAATCGCGGCGAATGCGATGTTGATGCCAAAGATGAGTCCGGCGTCTTTGCCGGGCGAATCGAAAAAACAGGGTATAAACGGTTTTGCTATGAAAAAAAACGCAACCCCTGTTATGATGGCCGACACGACGCGCTTGAAAAAATTGTTTTTATGCTCTATGGTATATCCCGCGATGCCGCTGAGAAGGATGTCTACCTGGTCTTTGATTAGGGTGCGTCCATCCGCAAGACCGTGTCCGTCCACAAGACGAAGCATCTGGCCTCTAAGATGCTTGTTCGTCAATGTCAGGAGGCATCTCCTTCCAAGATTCAGGACGGCTATCGTTCTCTCTGGGACTTTTTGATTAGGCATGGTTTCTCCTTTTTTTGTTTGTGCTGCTCTTATTGTCATGGACGGCTCCGCCGTCCATGAAGCGGTTCAAGGATGATAAAGCCGTCTTGAAGATTCTTCGCGACGACAGGCATTCCTTCGACGGCATCGGCGGGAGGGTTTCGTATCGGCCACAGTTCGTCGTCTCCATCCCTGCGGAACATCGGCTTCCCCCCGGCGAAATGTATCTTTCCCGCTGCGCTTGCAATGGCGGATACTGTTTCAGGAGGAGCGTTTTTCATGACCAGGCGGGCAAACGCCCTGCCGACAAAAGCCCGGAAGACGAAATAGTACAGCGCGGAGAAGAGAAGTAGCGACAGAAGAAACACCAGGACGCTCCACTTGAACGGCGCGTCGATGCGCCATGTCAAGTAGCAGGAAAGCGACAATACGCCCCACCATGACAGTATTTCGGTTTGCTGGAACAAATCCGTCACGAATAGCGTCAGCGCCAGCGCAAGAAGCCATTCCGGCAGCAGGAAATCCATCACGCAGTCTCCTTTTTCGCGGCGGGCGTGTTTTCGGACATCAACACGGACGGAAGTGTTGAAAGCGGCATGAACACCTTGCTCGATGGGCTTTCCGAGATCTGCCTGTAGGACTCGAGCGTTTTTTGCGCGATGAGTATCTTTGCGGCGGCCTCGCCGCCTACAAGTTCCCCGATCATATTGAGATACTCCCTCTCGCCCGCCGCAACGAGCTTGATCGCCTCCGACGCGGCTTCGGCGCGCATTATCGCGGCCTTTTTGGCCGCTTCCGCCTCCTGCACGACGGCAAAGGCCTTCCCCTGGGCTTCAAGTTTGATCGCCTCGGCGCGGCGCGACGCTTCAAGCTGCTGCCGCATCGCATTGCGCGTTTCCGCTTCGGCGGCCAATTCCTGGACCTCGAGTCCGGTAAGATTCACGCCCCACCGGCGGACTGTCTCGGAAACTACCGAGACGACATGTTCCGACATCGCCGCGCGCGTGGCGACTACCGTGTTCAAGTCGTTTTGCCCGACATACGCGCGGACCTCGCCGAGAACCGCCTCGCGTATAGATTCGTGCAGTTTGTCGACTTCGTATACGGCTTTTATCGGGTCGGTGATGCGCCATCTGTATGCGCAGTCCACCGTGAGTTTGACGTTGTCATGTGTAAAACAATCGCGTTTGCGGGTGTTGTCGAATTGTTCAGACAGCTCGATATACCAGCCGCCATCCTTGTTTGTGTCGCCGCCCCACATGGGTCTTACGTTCTTCAACTTGTCAAGAAAAGGAATGAAAAAACGAAGCCCGCTGTGTGCGACTCTCACCGGCCTGCCGAACCGTTCGACAATCGCACAATGCGACTGTGGAATTATTCTCCAGAATATAATCATGATGTTTTCCCTCTCGCCCGTTGTTTCGATTGCGGGAAAAGAAAAAGGGCGCAATCCCGTCCCGCATTCTTGGGAGGCCCTGGAAAAGCCCTGTCTGAACACGAAACGGGCGCACCCTATGGGCGCGTCCACGCTCGCCGGCTCAGACTGTGAAATTTTCCAGGTTTCCCAAGGTCTCATATCATACTGTGCAAAAATTCCGTAATGTCACGCGGAAAATGAGAACGGCGGTATTTATATTTCAAGTATCGCCATTTCCGTGTTGCCTCTCAGCCCGGGGCTGGTATCACCGCGCCTTTTCTCATCTTTTCGCACTTTCTCAACTCTCGCTGCATTAATCAACAGGTGTCAAGCAATCCCTGCCATTGTTGGTGCGTTTCAGCCCCGTGCGAACGAGAATATGGGTAAAAAACGCCAAATTTTCCAAAAAATGGTCGAAAAATTGACTTTTTTCGCTTTTTTTCGTTTTTTCCATTGACTTACGGTGGGGGAAAGTGTTTACTATTGTCACGAAATGTCACGGTAGTAGGTATGAAGAACGAAATCCAAAGCACTGAACAAAGAGGCAACCGGTCGGGGGTACTCGTCGGTCGTTTCGATCATGCTTTGGATCCTAAAAAGCGGCTTACCATTCCAAGCGAGTGGCGATCCGCTCTTGGCCGCCCGGAGTACATCTACGTGTTTCCGAACCCTCACGAGGAATGCCTTGACCTCGTTCCGCGGGAGGAGATGGAGACCCGTTTGGAGAAGCTTCGCAAAGCGGCGTTTTTCGATCCCGAGATGGGAAAGATCCTGCAGGCCATCGGCGAATCCGCGCAACAGCTCGAATTCGACGTGCAGGGACGAATCCGCATCGGGGACAAGTTGCTCAAATACGCGGGGTTGTCCGGCCAGGTGGCCATGGTCGGCGCCATTAACCGCGCTAAATTGTGGAATCCGGAGAAATTGCCGCCGGAGGAGAAAGTGGATACGGCAAAACTGCGCGATGCGCTGTCCAAGTTCGCATTTTGAACGCATGACAGGGATTTGAACGGATGCACATACCCGTAATGCTTGAAGAAACGCTGCTCGATCTCGCTCCGGGACCGGGCGGGGTTTTCGCAGACGGGACGTTGGGGTCGGCCGGACATTCACGCGCGATACTGGAAAAATGCGGATCCGGCGGAACGCTTATAGGAATAGACCGGGACATGGAGGCGATAGAACGTTCGCGCGCCGCGCTTGCCGATGTCCCGGGACGGAAGATCCTGGTTCACGGCAGGCACGGGGACATCGCGCGGATCGTCCGCGAGAACGGTTTTACGCAGGTAGACGGCGTGCTGATAGACTGCGGAGTGTCTTCGGACCAGCTTGACACGGCGGAGCGCGGATTCGCGTTTTCGAAAGACGGGCCGCTCGACATGCGCATGGATCCGTCGGCGGGCGAAAGCGCGGCGGATTTCATCGCAAACAGGAGCGAAGAGGAGATCGCGCGCGTACTGCATGAATTCGGCGAGGAGCCTTTCGCGCGCCGGATTGCGCGTGCGATATGCGAAGAGCGCAGGCGCGGACGCATCGAAACCACCGGCGCGCTTGCCGCGACGGTGGAGAAGGCTGCGGGGCGGCACGGAGCGAAGCATCCGGCAACGCGCACGTTCCAGGCGCTGAGGATGGCGGTGAACGGGGAGATCGACGAGCTTGTTTCGGCGTTGCGCGGCGGACTTGAAATCCTCAAGCCGGGCGGGCGTTTCGCCGTGATAACGTTCGAGAGCCTGTGCGACAGGACGGTCAAGCGTTTTTTCGCCGCGCATACGGTGCGCGAAAGGTCTCTTCCGCAGGGCGGAAGCGTGAAGGAGTTCGAAAAACCCGCAGTCAGGCTTCTGCGGAGCAAGGCGCTCGTCCCTTCTGCGGAGGAATCCGCGGCGAACCCGCGCGCGCGGAGCGCGAAACTGCGCACGGCGGAGAAAATCGATTTCGAGGTTTGAACCTGATACTTGGAGCAGACAAAAAGGATTTGGAAAATGGGGAAACGGAAAAACAGGAAAATCGTGAAAAAATCGTCGGGCGTGAGGTTCGGCGCATTCGTGTTTCCGATGATTTTCTTCTCCGCGATCGGCGTGGCGTTGATCTACTGGGTCGCGGACCAGCGCGGGGCGAGCCTTCAGCGGTCGCTGAACGAAGAAGAAACCGCGTTGAAATCGCTTGAAGAGGAATACGCGCGCGAGTGCGTGAGGTGGGATTCCATGGTAAAGCCCGACAATCTCGACAAAGCCCTTTTGAAACACGGACTCGCGATGGAGAAGCCGCGTCCGGAACAGATCGTGCGGCTTGATTCCGCAGGCCGCCCGAAACCCGGGCAGACTTCCGTGGCGTGGATAAACACCCGGCGTTCGCGCACGGCGGTGGCGATGCGCCGCCGCGACGGATTCCGCGGCGGGCGCAACTGACGGCGGAGGCCGCAGACATGGCGGGAGCGAAACGCGCATTCTTCAACTGGCGGCTTGCCGTCTGCCTTCTTCCGCCGCTCTCGCTGGGCGCCTACACGGCCCACAGGCTGCTTGATCTGCATCTTGGCGGAAAGGCGAGCGACACGCTGTACTATTTCACGCGCGAAGTTCCCGGACTGCGCGGCGGGATATATGCCGGAGGCGAAAAGAAAACGCCTCTTGCCGTGTCGACGGTGGCGTGGTCGTACCACTTCGACCCGTTTTCCATAACGAACCCTCCGCCGGGAATCACGGCGGAAAGCGTGGCGCGGGAAATATCGCAGAGACTCGAACTTCCGTACGAAGAGGTGCTTGCCGTCTGTACGGCGACGAACCGGGGAAAATACGTGCCGCTGCGTCCGCGCAAGGAAATAGCCGCTTCCGATTCCGTCCACAGGGCTTTGACGGCCAATCCGGCGATCGCCGGGCTGATAGTCGAAGATGATCAGGTGCGCACCTATCTGTGCGGCGGACGATTCGGTTCGATAACCGGATACGTGAACAAGGAAGGCGATGCATTTTTCGGCGTGGAGCAGGCTTACGATGCGCAGATGCGCGGCATCCCGGGCAGGATCGAAGGCCAGCGCGACGCGAAACGGCGCGAAATACCGCAGAAGCGGGTTTTCAAGAGCGACCCCATTCCAGGCGCGGACGTCTACCTTACGATAGACCGCGACATACAGTATGCGGCGGAAGACGCCGTCGCCGCCGCCGTGGCGTCCAACAGCGCCAGATCCGGTTTCGCGCTTGTCATGGAAGTCCGGACGGGGCGGATACTTGCAATGGCGTCATGCCCGGAATTCGATCCGGTGGAATTCCGTTCTGCAGACGCGGATGCCGTGCGCAACCGCTGCGTTTCGTACAACTACGAGCCTGGCTCGATGATGAAAGTGATCGCCTGCGCGGCCGCGCTGAACGAAGGGGCGGTCACGCCGGACACGAAACTTGACGTAGGGATGGGAAGCTGGAATTTCGCCGGATTCACTCTGCACGACCATCCGACGGGCGTAATCGACTGCCGCGACGCGATAGCGAAATCTTCGAACATCTATTTCGCGAAAGTCGTGGTGGGCGACGACAAAAGCGCGTTCCCTGGAATAGGCCCGTCGAAAATGTACGATTACATGAGGATGTTCGGATTCGGTGAAAAGCCCGGCACGACAATGCCGGGGGAACAGAAAGGGCTTTTGCGTCCGTGGAAGAAATGGAGCCGCGTGCAGGCTTCCCGCGTACCGATAGGCCAGGGCGTTTCCGTGACCGGACTGCAGCTGGCGAGCGCATACGCGACCATTGCGAACGACGGCATCCGCATGAAACCGTATTTCGTGGAGAAGGTCGTTTCCGGCAGGGGCGAGACGCTTGTGGAGAACAAGCCGCGCAGGCTTGGCCGCGTCATAAAGGAAAAGGCCGCGCGGGATCTGCGGGAAATGATGAAAGGCACCGTGTCGAGCGAAGGAACGGCGCGCCGCGCCGCGATACGCGGCTATTCAGTCGCCGGAAAAACGGGCACTTCCCAGCAGGTCGTGAACAGGCGCTATTCGCAGAAGGACTACTGGGCGTCGTTCTGCGGAATGATTCCCGCCGGAAAACCGGAACTTGTGATACTCGTGACGATTGACCGCCCCAAACCGATACACACAGGCGGGTATGTCGCCGCTCCGGTTTTCAAGGCCATTGCGGAAACTGCGGTGCGGACGCTTGAAATACCGCCGGACAGGCCGGGAGAACTGCTTGAGGACGAGGAGCGCAGATGGCGCGAGAATCTCGTCAAGCGTGCAAGGGGAAGCCGGTGAAGGGTGTTTGCGTTTCCGTAGCGCGCGTCCTTGAACGCGAACTGTCCGCCGAAGCGGGATGCGACGTCGAATGCGCGGCGGTGGAATGCGATTCGCGCAAGGTCTCCCCCGGCTGCGCGTTCGCGGCGATTCCAGGAGTGGAAAACGACGGAGCGGCGTTCGCCGCCGAAGCTGTCGCGTCCGGCGCAAAGTGCATAATCGCCGAAAAGCCCCTCCCCCGCGCCGGAGTGCCGGTTTTCCAGGTGCGTGACGCCCGCCGGGCGTGGGCGCTTCTCGCGTGCGCCGTCGCGGGCGATCCTTCGCGCGCAATGCGAGTGTGGGGCGTTACGGGAACGAACGGAAAGACCACGACGGCCTGGACGCTCGCGGAGATGTTCCGTAGATCCGCACCATGCGGACTTGTCACCACGGTAGAGACTTCATGGCCGGGATTTTCGGCGGAATCCGCGCACACGACTCCGGACGCCGGGGAACTCCAGGAGATGTTTTCTTCGATGCGCGCTTCCGGAGCGAAGCGCGCGGTGATGGAGGTGTCTTCGCATTCCACGTGCCAGCGCCGCATCGACGGAACGCAATTTGCGGGCGGGATTTTCACCAATCTGTCCGAAGACCATCTTGACTACCACAAGACGATGGAATCGTATTTCGAGGCGAAAATCGCGTTCTTCCGCCAAGTCGCCGAACTCTCCCCCGGCGCGCCGGCGGTCGTATGCGCCGGCGGCGGGTGGTCCGGACGGATGGAGCGCGAAGTGCGCGCACTTGGGCTGGAATGCGTGACGTGCGGCTTTGCGCCGGACTGCGCGGTGCGCGGGGAAAATCTTGAAATTTCTGGCAGGGGGAACAAGTTCGACATTTCCGCAGGAGGAAAGTCCGTGCGCGTGGAATGCCCGCTCGCGGGAAGGTACAATGCGGAGAACGTCCTGTGCTCCGCCGCGGCCGCGCTTTGCGAAGGCGCTGCGCTCGGGGAGATTGCAGAGTCGATCCATGCCCTCCGCCCCAGATGGGGGCGGCTCGAACCTGTGGAAACCAAATCCCCCGCCGCCGTGTTCGTGGATTTCGCGCACACGCCGGACGCGCTCGAGAAAGTTCTTGCGGCGGCGCGCGAGTTCACGCGCGGGAAAATCCACATGGTGTTCGGCGCCGGCGGCGACCGCGACCGCGCCAAACGCCCCCTCATGGGCGCCGCGTGCGCGGAAGGCGCCGACCGTCTGGTCGTGACTTCGGACAATCCGCGTTCGGAAAATCCGGCGGACATAATCGCCGACATCGTGCGCGGCATCCCGGAAGGAACTCCGTTCGCCGTGGAGCCGGACCGCGCGGCGGCAATCGCGCTCGCCATATCGTCTGCGCGCGCCGGCGACACTGTGATTATTGCAGGCAAAGGCCACGAACGCACGCAGACGTTCGCCGGCGGGACGATTCCTTTCGACGACCGTGCCGCCGCCATGGCTGCTGCAGAAAGACAAGCGCCGGAGGCTTAGCCCCCGGCGCTTCCGTTTTGCCGCTGCTATGCAGCCGTTATTCCGCCGCGATGGCGGAAACCGGGCACTGCCCGGCGCACGCGCCGCAATCGACGCACTTGGAAGAATCGATCACGCACTTGCCGTCCTTCTCGGAGATTGCTTCGACAGGGCAGCCGGACATGCAGGAACCGCATCCAACGCAGAGTTCAGGGTTGATCTTGTGTGCCATTTTTTTTGACTCCTTTTTTTCGGTGGTGTGAAAACGACTTGAATAGGCTATCAAACGCAGGCGGACTTGTCCAGCCTTTGAGTTTAGGCTTATTTTATTCCCTTGGGGTAATGATTTCCTATATGCGGCGTTCGCCGTTCACGAAAACGGCTTTTACGTCGAACGTTTTGGGGTCGAGCACGGCGATATCCGCCGTATAGCCCTTTGCGATGCGTCCGAGCGTTTTGCCGAGCCCCAGTTCGATCGCCTGGTTCCAGGAAGACACGCGCACAACGTCCTTCAGGGGAAGTTTCACGACATCCACGATGTTCTTCAGGCCTTTGTTGATCCAGAGCGTGGAGCCGGCGAGATTGCCGCCTTCCACAAGGCGCGCTTCGCCGTTCTTGAGCATCACCTTCAATCCGCCCATTTCGAAGGCGTAGCCGTCGGGCAGGTGCGAGCAGCGCAGGGAGTCCGTTATCAGCTGGATGTGCTCCAGCGGGCGTTTTTTGAAGACGAGACGCAGCATGTCTTCGCAAAGGTGTATCTTGTCGCAGATGACTTCGGTGTTCAGATCGTCGATCAGGAATCCCGCGCCGACCATTCCGATTTCGCGGTGGTGGAGCTTTGTCATCTGGTTGCAGAAGTGCGTCATGTGGCGCAGGCCCTTTGCGTAGGCCGGGGAGAATTCCGCAAGCGTGGCGCCGGTGTGTCCGCAACTCGGGACGATTCCGTTCTTGATGCATAGCGCGGCGAATTCCGCGCCGCCTTCGCGCTCCGGCGCGAAGGTGACCATTTTCACCGGCGAGATGCGGTTCAGCGAAAGCACCTCCCCCATGTCCGGCTTGCGCACGAATCCGGGATTCTGCGCGCCGCAGCACGCGGGGTTGATGAACGGGCCTTCAAGGTGGATGCCGATGACTTTTGCGTAGCGCTGGTTGCGGCGGTAGCGGGCGACGTTCCTGGCCGCCTTTACGAGCGTTTCGTGGGAGACGGTCAGCGTGGTCGGCAGGAAGGACGTGCAGCCTTCCTCGAGCTTCGCCTTCGCGATGGCTTCGATCGCCTCCGGCGAATCCTCGTCGCAGACGTCGTAGCCGCAGGCTCCATGCAGGTGGACGTCGATGAATCCCGGAACGGCGAGCGCGCCTTTCGCGTCATAGACGTCCTTCACGGACGGCAGTTCGTCGCCGTTTGCGTACACGGCGGACACTTTCCCTTTGCGTACGAGCACGGCGGCCTTGCGCATGTCGACGCCGGGCGAAACGACTCTGGCGTTCTTGACAAGCAGATCTCCCATGGCATTTCCCTTTCTTGCCGGTTTGCGGGTTTTCAGAAAAACAGATCGCGCGAACCTTTGCAGGTCGCTTCGTACTGTTTGAGAACGGTGGGGTAGAACTTGGGCAGCCATTTTTCTATGCCTGCCAGCTCCGACTTCAGCAGCGGTTCGCACATGGCGACGGACTCCGGCGACGCGAAGTCGTCGAGCCATTCGCGGAAGGTGAGAACGGCGTTGATTTTGCAGAATTTCCCTTCGCGCCCGGTCTTGAGCGCGTCCATGATGCAGCCGCCGGTGCGGCCGCATCTGTAGCCTGCGGTGCAGAAGGAGGTTATTATGCCGCGCGACGCCATGTAGCGCACGACTTCTTCGAGAGAGCGGTTGTCGGCCAGCATGAACTGCTGGCGGCTCTTTTCCTGGTCCGATATCTTCGCGGAATCGGAATATCCCTTGATTGCGATGTTGGAAGACGCGTCGAGCTGGGTCATTCCGGCTTCGAGGCAGGCGTTGCGCGATTCCGGCCGTTCCCTGCATGTCACGATCATTCCGGTGTAGGGCACGGCGAGGCGAGTCGCGACGAGTATGCGGCGGAACGTGGCGTCGTCTATGAGATACGGGGATTCCTCCGGCACGCGCGTCCCGCTGGCCGGTTCGAGGCGCGGGAACGATATCGTGTGCGGGCCGATGCCGAACCAGCGTTCAAGGTCGCGCGCGTGCATCACGAGCGCGAGCACTTCGTACTGCCAGTCGTAGAGGCCGAACAGCGCGCCCAGCCCCACGTCGTCCACGCCCGCCTCCATGCACCGGTGGAAGCATGTGGTGCGCCAGTCGTAGTTGCCTTTCACCGACCACGCCGGGTGGAGTTTTTCGTAGGTGGGCCTGTGGTACGTCTCCTGGAACACCTGGAAAGTGCCGATGCCGACATCGTGCAGGACGCGCAGGTCTTCGACCGGAAGCGGCGCCGCGTTCACGTTCACGCGGCGGATTCCCGCCGGCGCGCCGGTTTTCGGCGCTTTGCACGCATGGCCGTACACGGTGCGTATCGTTTCAGCGATGTATTCCGTGGAAGTGGACGGATGTTCGCCGTACACGGCGATTACGCGCTTGTGGCCGATCTTTCCGGCGAGGACGTCGACTTCCTCTTTGAGTTCGTCCATCGAAAGGACGCGGCGCTTCTGGCTGCTGTTGCCTTCGCGGAATCCGCAGTACGTGCAGCCGTTTACGCACAGGTTGGACATGTACAGCGGAGCGAACACGACTATCCGGTTGTCGTAGACCGCGCGTTTGATGCGATCCGCGGCCGCGCGCATTTCTTCGAGGAGATCCGGATCGTCCACCTGGAGAAGCGCCGCTGCGTCTTCCGGCGGAAGCGTCGCGCGCGTCTCTTCCGAGCGCGCGATTATCTCGCGGATGCGAGACGGATCCGGCGGCGCGGAGCGGGCTTTCGCGAGCAGGGTTTCTATCAGGGCGCCGTCGACGAAATGCCTGCCCCCGGGCAGGTATTTGTCGATCTGCTCCTGAATTACGAAATGCTCGCGGTAGTCTTGCGCGTCTTTGAATTTCCGCAAACCGTTGACTGTGGTCATTTCCGCCTTCTTGCTTCTTTACGTGCCGGCCGGCCCGTCTCAGGATTCCGCGGAAGAATCGAACTTCACCGGTTCGATGTGCCAGATGTTCTTCGCGTATTCCATGATCGCCCTGTCGGACGAGAATCTGCCCGAGCGGGCGATGTTCACGAGCGACATGCGGTTCCAGCGGTTCCTGTCGCGGTATGTGCGGTCCACGCGGTCCTGCGCTTCCGAGTAGGAGCGCAGATCGGCGAGCAGCATGTAGTAGTCGTTGTAGTCGATGAGCGTGCGGATTATCGCGTCGAAGGCGCCCGGCTCCATCAGGCAGAACACGTTGCGGCGGATCATGTCGATCGCCTGGCGTATTTCCGGGTCGTTCTCGCAGTATGTGCGGGAGTTGTAAGTGGCGCGCGCGGCCGCCACGTCTTCGGCGCGCATTCCGAAGAGGAACATGTTTTCGTCGCCGACTTCCTGGTTGATTTCGACGTTCGCGCCGTCGAACGTGCCCAGCGTGAGCGCGCCGTTCATCATGAACTTCATGTTGCCCGTGCCGGAAGCCTCGGTCCCCGCGAGCGATATCTGCTCGCTGACTTCAGCCGCCGGAATGATGCGTTCGGCCAGCGAGACGCGGTAGTCCGGCATGAACACCACGGTGAGCTTGCCGCGCGTGCGCGGATTGGCGTTGACCACGTCCATGATTCCGTGTATCAGGCGTATGATGAGCTTGGCCATGTGGTAGCCGGGGGCCGCCTTGGCGGCGAAGATGAACACGCGCGGCACCGGATCGTACGACGGATCGGAAACGAGCCTGTTGTAGAAGATGATGATGTAGAGCGCCAGCAGAAGCTGCCGCTTGTATTCGTGCAGGCGTTTCACCTGGACGTCGAAAATCGCCTGCGGGTCGGCGGATACGCCGAGCGTGCGCCCGATGAAGTTGGACAGCGCCTTCTTGTTGTCGCTCTTGATTGTCGCGAGCGAGCTCAGGAACTCCAGGTCGCAAGCCTTGTCTTCCAGCCCCTTCAGCAGGGAAAGATCCGAAATCCAGCCGGGGCCCACGGTCTTCGTGGCGAGGTCGGCAAGCGCGGGATTCGCCTTGAGAAGCCACCTGCGCGGCGTTATGCCGTTCGTCACATTGTGGAAATGGTCCGGCATGAGCTCGTAGAAATCTTTAAACAGGTTTTTGCGGAGGATTTCGCTGTGGAGTTCGGCCACGCCGTTTACTGACGACGAACCGATGATCGCCAGATTCGCCATCCGCACGTAGCGTTCGCCGTTTTCGTCGATCAGCGACATGCGGCGCAGGCGGTCGGAGTCCGCCGGGTAGAGCGACGCGATGTGGCGCAGGAACCGGCCGTTGATTTCGTAGATGATCTGCAGGTGGCGCGGGAGGAGGCGTTCCATCAGCGGGACGGGCCATTTTTCGAGCGCTTCGGGGAGGATCGTGTGGTTTGTGTAGCCTGTGGTGCGGCAGGTTATGTCCCAGGCTTCGTCCCAGTCAAGGCCTTCGTGGTCCACGAGAATGCGCATGAGTTCGGGGATGACGAGCGCGGGATGCGTCTCGTTCAGGTGGATGAACGCCTTTTCGGGCAGGAGCTTCCAGTCGGAGTTGAGGCTGCGGAAGCGGCGCAGGATGTCGCGCAGCGAGCAAGTCACGAAGAAGTATTGCTGGCGCAGGCGCAGTTCCTTGCCGGCGGACGTGTTGTCGTTCGGGTAGAGGACCTTGGTGAGGTTTTCGGCGAGAACCTTGTTTTCGACGGCTTCCACGTAGGAGCCCTTGTTGAAGTCGTTGAGGTTGAACTCGTCGGTCGCGCGCGCGCTCCACAGGCGCAGCGTGTTCACGGCGTTGTTCCAGCCGATTATGGGCAGGTCGTATGGCACGCCTTGCACCTGTTCCGCGCCGACCCAGCGCCAGGTCTGGCGTCCGTCGTCCGCCGTGTGGCATTCGACGTGCCCGCCGAAGTTCACTATCTGGGTGTATTCGGGGCGCGCAAGCTCCCATGGATAGCCGTCTTTGAGCCACTGGTCGGGTTCTTCCACCTGCTGGCCGTTCACGATGCGCTGGCGGAATATGCCGTAGTCGTAGCGCAGTCCGTATCCCATGCCGGCCATGTCGAGCGTCGAGAGGGAGTCGAGGAAGCAGGCGGCGAGGCGTCCGAGGCCGCCGTTTCCGAGCCCGGCGTCGACTTCGAAGTCGCGCAGGGAATTCCAGTCGATGCCGTAGTCTTTGAGCGCTTCGGCGCACTGGTCTTCTATCTTCAGGTTGATGACGTTGTTGCCGAGCAGTCTGCCGATGAGGAATTCAAGGGAGAGATAGTAGAGGCGGCGGGTGTTTTTCTTCGCGTACGTATCCTGGGTTTCGAGCCAGCGCTCGATAAGTCTGTCGCGTATGGCGTATGCAAAAGCGGAATACCGGTCGCGCGGAGTGGCCGAGGCCTCGCTCTTTGCGCACGTGTAGCGCAGATGCCATGCGTAATCGGCCTTCAGACCTTCGACATTCATTTCGACCCTGCGGTCGCTTTTGGCTGTTCTTTTCTTTTCCATTTCTGTTTCCGTGATGCTATGCGGTCGTGAAAGGCGCAATTATACCAAAATATTGCGCGGATTCCCCGCGAAATCGGGGACCGGCGCCCGGCGGCGGGGGCGGCGGAACGATGGCCGGCGGAAATCCGCCGGGTATTGGCGTTGCGGGACGGGCGGTCCGTCCCGCAGCGCCGGAGGAACGCGTGAAATCACGCCGGGCGGCGTAGCCTGTGGTATTCCTGCAAAGTGCGGACTCCCGTGCCGCCGAACGCGACTTCCTCAGCAAGGCCGCCTACGGCGGCGCGGAATCCGTCCAGCGTGGTCGTGAGCGGAACGCCCGCCGCGACCGCGCCCGAACGCAGTCTCGCGTTGTCTTCGGTCGCCTCCTGCCCGTTTTCAGTAGTGCAGACTATCCATTTCAACACTCCTTCGCGGAGCAGGTCGAGCGCGTTCGGACGCCCGCGCGAAATGCGGAAAACGGCCTTGGACGGAATCCCGGCCCCGCGCAGGCGCGTCGACGTGCCGCATGTCGCATAGATCCCGTAGCCGAGCCTGACGAGTTCGCGGACGGCTTCGATGCCTGCGGCCTTGTCTTCGTCCCGCAGGGAGACGAAGACTTCGCCGGATTTCGGCAGCGGGCTCCCGGCGGCGATCTGGCTTTTGAAATAGGCGATTTCCGGGTCTTCGTCCATGGCCATCACTTCGCCTGTGGATTTCATCTCCGGCGTGAGCGCGACTTCCGCGCCCGGGAATTTCACGAAGGGGAATACCGCCTCTTTCACCGAAGTGTACGCGGGGACGGTCTGGCGGGTGAATCCTATGGCGTCGAGCGTTTCGCCGGCCATGCACCTTGCGGCGATGTCGGCAAGCGGAACTCCTGTAGCCTTGGATACGAACGGCACCGTGCGCGAAGCGCGGGGATTGACTTCTATCATCCAGACTGTTTCGCCGCCGGCTGGATCCTTGTCCTTTGTCACCGCGAGCTGGATGTTCATCAGACCGACTATGCGAAGACGTCTCGCGAACTCGCGCGCGATTCTTTCCACTTCCGCGATGGTCTCGGGCGAAAGGGATCGCGGCGGTGTAATC
>Ga0310695_10008544_pt1 | contig 15778 bp, 8 predicted proteins | sample RumenRJG_04DNA_FD_203882 | JGI IMG/M metagenome (GOLD analysis project Ga0310695, IMG submission 203882) | Bovine rumen microbial communities from Lethbridge, Alberta, Canada - RJG_04 (v2) (version 2) | ecosystem: Host-associated > Mammals > Digestive system > Stomach > Rumen | place: Canada...
AGGGGGTGTCCAAAAAGTTCAAAAACTGTCATTTTCGGGCTTGACCCGAAAATCTATTTGCTTATAATGCAATAGATTGCCGTGTCGAGCACGGCAATGACATATACTTATTAGACATCCCCTTTTTGCTAACCGCTACCTGCTAACTTTACTTCTCACCTTCAATTACGGCATCCATGTCGCACTTTGGCGGGATTCCGTCCACAAGCTCTTTTGAGCCTGCATTTGCATACATATTGAGCAATACAGTACCGGCTTTTGGATTCATGATTACGCTTGGACCCGCGATACAACCGCCCTCACATGCCATGACCTCAATGAGATTCGGACAATCCGGCGGAGTAGGAACTGTGCCTGCGTTGATTTTGCCATAGTTCTGCAAGTTTTTGACACCAGCCTTGTCGAGACCGTTGATAACGACAGGGCGGAGAATCGAAGCATCCTTGAGACGGATTTTAACGCTCTCGGCAACGCCACCAGTCTTTGCGAAATTGCGTGCAGAAACCGTTGGATTGTATTTACCAGGTTTTGCTTCCATCTTGGAAACGTCGATTTCTTTTGCTGTCAAAAGCGCATTGACTTCCTCAACAGAGAGAACATAATCAACCAGGTCATTATCATATCCCTCGCGTTTTTTTGCAAGACAAGGGCCGACGAAAACTGTGATACAGCCAGGATCTGCCTTTTTTGCAAGCTCGGCAGTGTAAATCATCGGAGATTTTGTCTCTGAGACACAATTCTTAAGCTCTGGGGCGTGAATCTGAACGGCACGGACGTAAGCCGGACAGCAGCTGGTTGTCATCATTTTGTCACCGCGTTCCATTCGCTCGGCAAACTCAGCGGCCTCACGGTCAGCAGTGATGTCAGCACCGATTGCGACTTCCCAAACACGGCTGAAACCAGCCTGGAGCAAAGCACTTTCCAGCTGACCGACTTTTGCGCCCTTGAACTGAGCGCCGATTGCAGGAGCGTACATTGCGACGACTTTTTTGCCGCTCATAATGTGCTTGATAACATCAACAAGCTGAGACTTTTCCATTACGGCACCGAACGGACAGCTGCTCATACATTTTCCGCAGAAAATACACTTGTCGTAATCAATCTGCTCGTGACCAGTCTCTTCGTTGCGGGTGATAGCTCCAACCGGGCAGGCCTCTTCACAAGGGATAGGGATTTTTACGATTGCGTGATACGGACAGTTCTGAGCACAGAGACCGCATTTGATACACTTTTCTGGGTCGATGTGAGCGCGATGATCGTAGATTTCGATGGCCTGTTTTGGACAGTTGACCTTACAAGGGCGGGCAAGACAAGCCTGACATGCATTTGTAGGAACGAACTGAGTTTTTACACAGCCGTTACATGCGTCATTGATAAAAGTAAGGATTGGCCAGGTAGGTTTTTCGCGGTTCAGAGCCTCTTTTGCAAAGTCAGAAAGGCGTTTTTCTTCATCGACATTTTCTACAGAAAAACCAAGGCGAGCCATAACACGGTCACGGACAATTTCACGGTCATGATAGACACAACAGCGGATTGACGGACTTCCTTTTGGAACCATTTCTTTTGGAATTGAGTGAACGCCCTCTTCAAGCTTTCCTTCCAGCTGCAATTTTGCAATTCGGACAAGGATGTCCTGCTTCAAGTGCGAAGCATTGTTGTTGATATTAAGCATTTAGTACCTCTTAAAGTGTGTGATTTGACATTTCCTTTCAATTTTAACACAGTTTTGCTAAAATTGCATTATGATTTCAGAGTTTAAGAAAAATTTACGGAAAAAAATGCGGGAAACACAAAAATCTTACCTCGCAAACCTCACATACAAAGAAAAACACTCGCTGGCCGAAAACCTGTGCGAAAAAGTCACGGCTCTGCCCGAATACAAGGCGGCAGATTTGATTCTGGCATATATCCCGGACACGTTCGAAGCCGACTGCACGCCAATCATTCTGGACGCGCTGGAAAAAGGCAAAAAAACCTGCGTGCCCAAAGTTGATTTTGAAGCGATGAAACAAGGCCAGAGCAAGATGGATTTTTATTTTCTGGACAAAAGCAAGAGCCTTGAAGAGCAGCTGGAAACAGGCACTTACGGAATCCGCGAGCCAAAAGCAGGATTAGAAAAACTGACTTGGGGCGTTACAAACTCCCCCTTTATGATAGTTCCGGGAGTCGCATTCACAAAAGACGGAAAAAGGCTTGGACACGGCAAAGGATTCTATGACATTTATATAGAAGAAATATGCAAACAAGGCGCGAAACCATTTTTATGCGGAGTATGCCTGCCATGCCAGGTTGTTGAGGAAATTCCCACAGATGAGCATGACGTGCTTATGAACTGCGTGATTTTCTGATATGCAAGATATGATTCTTGCAAACATAGCACAGTTTTTCATACAATATGAATTATGAACGAAGCACCCCATTTTATTGACAATCTTTTTTTTACACTGAACGCCGTCATGCCGATTGTGGCTGTAATCGGAACAGGTTACTTTTTGAAACAGCTCCGAATTCTCAAAGAAGATTTTTTTCCTGTACTTAACAAACTCTGCTTCCGTTGCTGTCTTCCTTGTCTTCTCTTCTATAATGTATACAACGTTGACAACATTTCTGAAATCGCTGATTACGCAAAAATGTGTGTGTTCGCGGTAATATCAATCCTTATAATTTTTGCAGTGGCTCTCGTTGCAGTTATTCTTCTCGTAGAAGACGACAAACAAAAAGGCGTGCTTCTCCAATGTGCATACCGGTCAAACTATGCGATTATCGGCATCTCCCTTGCCACATCAATATGTCAGGGAGACACAAGACCTGTTGTTGCGGCCTCAATCCTTTCCTCAATTTCGATTCCCCTTTTTAATATCCTTGCAACCATCTCACTTTCGATTTTCGTCAAGGATAATGGGAAAAAGGTCAGCATAACTTCCGTGCTAAAAAAGATCATCACAAATCCGCTAATTCTTGGAGTAGCTTCAGGCTTCGTCTGCCTCTCGATAAGATTTATAATTCCAGTGAATACAGACGGAACAAAATATTTTACGATAAAGCAAAGTTTGCCGTTCGTTTACAAGTCTGTCTCAATGATTGCCCTAAGTGCCAGTCCCATTGCACTTATCGCACTGGGAGGCAATTTCAGTTTCAGCGCGGTCAAAAAATTAAAAAAGCAGATTCTTGCAGGAGTAGTTTCAAGGACAATCTTATGCCCCCTTCTCTGCCTTTTTGCGGCATACAAACTAGGTTTCTCATCCCTTGAATTTCCGGCACTCATAGCCCTTTACGGCACCCCTATCGCAGTCTCAACGGTTCCAATGACTTCGGAAATGGGCAGCGACAGCGAACTTGCAGGCCAGCTCGTCGTCTGGACAACCCTGTCAAGTGCATTCTCTCTCTTCGCGATAATATTCTTCTGTGCTCAGACTGGCATTCTGTGAGCTTTTTGGGGCAAAATGACACATTTTTCGGAGAGGGACCTTAACAGCAAGCTAGGAGAGGGTGCTTAACATAGCTGGGAGAGCGGGAAAGATGAGCTAGGAGAAAAAAGTCATCCTAGCCCCCGCATCTGTTCGACACAAAAACCGAAGCTACCAACCACTCACTTCTTACTATCTTTACTGTACAACCTGAGCGGAGCTTTTTCTGCGAAGTAACTTTCTGCAATCAAAAAATAATCCTCTGGCTTTGCTCTGGCAATTGCGGCGTATTGTTCCAGGTACAACTTTGGATTTTTCTGAATCTCGCCGCTTTGAATTAATCGGGCAGTTCCTTCCTGGCTTCCGGCTCCTGAAATCACAGCCATAAGCCAGTTGTTTTCGAGGCGGGCAAGCAAGTCACTTTTTTCAAGATCAATCACGCCCTCGGTCTTAATTTCAATCTCGCGGGAAATGTCTTTTTTTATAGAAGAAATTGAATCGGCATAAAGTGAATCCACTTCTGCTGTGTGCTCAACGCTCGTAACGACAATCCGTGCAAAAGGCAAATCGTTTTCGGGAAGAAGGGCTTTCACCTTAATTTCGGGATATTTTTCGGAAAGGCGAGCTTCCATCCTGCGGGCAAGCTCAATCAGAATTGCGTCAAAAAGTGCACAATCTACGCTTGCAAGGTCTGGCGAGGGAAGGCAATACAAAACCGGGTCCAAAAATTTCATGGTCGGGATGAGAACTGCCGGTCTTGGTCCTGCCTTATCCTTTGAGATGTCAGTCAGAAAAAGATGACGCAAAGAAATGCGTTTTTCGGATGTTTTCAGGCGGGCAAAATCTGGCGCTTGAATCCTCAAATCAGTCGAGCGTGTCTCCTCAATGCTCCCCAGATTTCCAAAACTTGAATCGAGACTTTTCTGCAATTTATCATCTTCTTTGAGTCCGCCGGAAAGAATCAGCGAAAAGCGTGTCGAATCCAAAAGAACAGGATATGCTTCCAAAATGCGGGTAAATTCAAGATTCTCCGCTGGTTTGTCTTTTGTGTCGCGGTAGAGTTTTGGATATTCCGTACCGTCGTACAAAAGCCGGACAGCCTCGCACAAAAGCTGGAATTCCGTGCTGCCAGTTTTGAGCCGCCACTGGGTGCGCTCGTCATAAGTCACACCGTCCGCCGTGGCAGGGCTTATGTCGCAATAAACCAGAGCCGTGTAAGCCGCCTGAATCGCAAGCTCCATCTCAGAAGAAAGACAAGTTACAGTGATAATCGAATGGGTCGAAAGCGTTTGCGCACACACTTCATAAAATCCAGAAATCGCACCGTTTTCCGCGAACAAATCAAGCTGTCTGTTGATGTTCACCGCAATTGAATCCGCCACGACAGCAGCAAGCCCCGGAACTTTGTCGGCAAACAAAAGCTCGCCGCCCGCAATCGTGAGCGAAAGGACTGCCGTTTTTGAATTTTCGCTTCGTTTGACAGTGACCGGGATTCCGTTTTTGAGCGCAAATGAAGAATATTCCGAAAGATTTTTAGAAATGAACCTGTCAGCCGAGGCCGAAATTTCTTCGAGAAGATTTTTGCGGCTGTCATCTGACTGTTCGGTGTTTTTTAGGATTTTTTTATAGAAATTCTGATTGTACCAGGCCGCTTCTTTTTGATTTATCGCCTCAAAGCCCGCTTTTTTGAAGTCGGCAGCATATTTCTGGTAAACTGCGGAATTGACGAAAACAAAGACAAAAGGATCTTCCGATTTTATTTTTTGCTGTAAGTCCGCGATTTCGATTTGAGAAAGGCGATCGATTTTATTGAAGAAAGACTCTGCGGCTGTGGCTGAATTCTCGGAAAGTGATACAGTACGCGAAAATTGCTCCATCGTGGCATCGCTGCTTTCCGAAAGACGGGTAAAAGACGTGCGTGATTTTTTGAGGGCTTTTTCAAGTTCCTTTTTTGAAAAAACATCCTCATCGCGGCTCATCGAAAGAAACAAATCTGTCTGGACAATCGGAGAAACCTTCGCAGCTCCCAAAAGAGACTGAATTATGAGCCTGGAAGCAGATTTTTCTTGTGCGGAGCTGACATCAATATACTCATCGCCAAGAATTTTTAGATTCCGCTGCTTTAAGAGCAATTTTTTGAAGCTCGCGCCGTCCTGATTCCATGCAAAAGAAAGAGAATCCGCCTCATCGCGTTCAAGGCTCGTGTACTGCACGACAATCTGAGTCATTTCATCAGAAAAATCATTGTGAAAAAGCACGAACTTGCGTTTTGAAGCCGCTTTGTTTTCTTTAAGGAGCGAACGGATTTTTTCGGAATCTTTATTTTGCACAGTTTTCGCAGAATAAGACGGAAAAGCCGAAAAATATTTTTTAACCAGGGCTAAAATCGCAGTTTCAGTGATGTTTCCGTTCACAAAAAGAATCGAATTTGACGGAATGTAATAATTTTCAGAAATTGAAGAAAGAATCGAACGAACCTGCTCAGTTTTATGTGATGCAAAGCCCAAAGGAACAACACCGCTCTCTCGGCTCCACGGATTTTCGGCAAAGATTTTTGAATCAATCGCAGAATTGATGTAGCCCGCCGCACTCGCCGAATACTCCCGGAGTTCCGCGTTCATTGTCTTGATAATCGAAGAAAGCTGAAAATCGCCCGGATTCAAAGGCTTTAACTTTGAGGAAAGCGAAATAAGTTCCTTTTCAACCGCACTTGGTGCAACGGACGAAACAAAACGCACGGTGTCATTAGAAATCTCGCCGCCCGAAAGCCTCGCGTACATCGCAAAAAAACCACCGTTCTCCTGATTCTGGTTGGTAAAGCCTGCGTTCACGCAGAGTTCCAGCCGAACAGTTGGCGAAGAAGAATCTTCAAGGAAGTAGATTTTGAGACCGTTTTCAATAGCAAATGATTTAATGTCAGATTTAGTGAATGCAAAAAGCGAAAAAGAAAAGAAAAAACAAAATATCAGCGAAGAGATTCTATATTTCATAATAAAAAAAGCTCCGGTTTAACTCGGAGCTTTCCGACCCCTGCTGGGCTTGCTTTCCATTCGTTCGCATCCGTGCTCACTCATTCCAAGCCGCGTCCACTCGCTGTCGGCGCATCCATGCGCCTTTTCGCTGGCGCGCGCTCGTTACCGTTCAAGCCCAACAGACTTTAGCGTATAAAAAAAATATCCTTTGGAAGGATTAACTTCCAAAGGATAAAACTTGCGACCCCTGCTGGGCTTGAACCAGCGACACACGGATTAACAGTCCGTTGCTCTACCGACTGAGCTAAGGGATCATTGTTCGTTCGGAACGAGTGTTATATTATATCAAACGAACAAAAGTGTCAACAGGTTATTAAAAAATTTTCAAAAATTTTTTATTTTTTTAATTGGGCTAAAACATGAATTTATTACAGCAAACGTTTAAGAAGGGAAACACGAAAAGAATAAAAAAAAGACTGCCTTGAAAAAGACAGTCTTGCGATTCGGGAGCGAAGGGGCTCGAACCCTCGATCTCCGGCGTGACAGGCCAGCGCGATAACCAGCTTCGCTACGCCCCCAAAAGGTTGTTATAGTATATAGAAAGTGACTGAGTACGTCAATAGGTTAAGAAAGAATTTTTTGAATATTTCATCACTTCGTTCCTCCCCTGAAATTGCTAATTCCTAATTACACATTGCTCATTGTATCTCTTTTCACTATAATATCTTCCATTCTATTGTAAAAAAAGAGGAAACTTATGCTTACTCTCAAATTCGGTGGCACTTCAATGGGAAGTGCAAAAAGGATTCTTGATTCTGTTGAGATTATGATTGGTCGTGCCAAGTCAGACAGAATCAGCGTAATTGTATCTGCTGTTGCAGGCGTTTCAAACAGTTTACAGGCCGCAATTGACGGCTGCATCACCGGCGGGAACGCTACCACCTATGTCGAAAGCATAAGAAAAACACATGTTGAGATTTGCGGTCAGATTGAGGCCGAACTTAAGGGCTTTGACGCAAAGGAAGTTCTCAAAAAAATCGAAATCAACTTTACTGAACTTGAAAAACTGCTCGCTGGCGTGGCTTCTTTCGGTGAATGTCCAAAATCAATCCACTGCCGTATCATGGGAATGGGCGAACTTTGCTGCGTTCCAATCGTAAATGCTGTTTTGCAGGCAAAAGGCCAGGATGTAATCGTCCTTGACTCACGCCGATTCATCTTCACAACAGGAAATCAGGCTGAGGGCGACGTTGACTACGGCCGTACTTCAATCGCCTTTGAATCTTACAAAGACGGTGGCAAAAACGGCTCCAACAGAATCGTTCTCCTGCCGGGCTTTGTCTGCTCATGGAGCGAGCACTACGACGACGAGCCAAAAATGGGCCTGCTCGGACGAAACGGCTCTGACTTCTCTGCAGCTGTCGTTGCAACCTGCCTTGATGCAAAAAAATGCGAATTCTGGACAGATGTTGACGGAATCTACACGGCTGACCCGCGCGTCGTAAGCGATGCAATTCTCGTAGACGACATGACTTACGAAGAGGCAATGGAGCTTTCTTTCTTCGGAAGCAAAGTTCTTCATCCAAAAACACTTGCCCCGCTCGCTTCAAAAAATATCGAAGCATGGAGCTTGAACAGCCACAATCCAGAGGCACGCGGAACAAGAATCGGTCGCGGTCCATTCGAAAGCGAAAAGAACGTAGGACCTGTACGCGGCATTTCCTGCCTCAAAAACACAGCTCTGGTCAGCGTGAGCGGAAGCGGAATGAAAGGCCGAACAGGTTTTGCTTCACGCATTTTCGCAGCTGTAAGCCGTGCCGGAATCTCAATGCTTCTTATTACACAGTCTTCTTCTGAATATACAATCTCGTTCTGCGTAAAGCAGGCAGAATCACAAGCCGTTGAGGATGTTCTTAATCAGGAATTCTCTCTCGAAATCCGCGAGGGCGTAATCAATAAAATCAAAGTTCAGGAACACACGGCAATCGTCTCAATCGTAGGCGACGGAATGAAGCAGAACTGCGGTGTAGCCGGCAAATTCCTTGATTCACTTTCTGCACGCGGAATCAACATCCTTGCAATCGCGCAGGGCTCAAGCGAACGCTCAATTTCTGTCGTAATCTCAGGAGAATTCGGAGACACAGCCGTAAAAGCCGCTCATCTCTTCTTCTTCAACACAGCTCAGCCAATCGAAGTATTTGCCTTTGGTGCAGGAACAATCGGCGGTGCCCTCATCGACCAGATCCGCGACCAGCACGACAAACTTCTTGAGCAGAACATCGACATCAAAGTTTACTGTATCGCAACAATCGACGGCATGATTCTTGACGGAAACGGCCTCGACCTTTCAAACTGGCGCGAAGATGCCAAAAAAGCAACCGAAGAAGCAAGCGTTGACGAAATTTTGGAATTCGTTCGCGACACAAAGCCGCTCAACCCGGTTTTCGTTGACTGTACGGCAAGCTACGACCTTCCGAACCGCTATCTCGACATCTTCAAGGCCGGCATGAGCATCGCAACACCGAACAAACGCGCAAACTCAATGAGCATGGATTTCTACCACGAGCTTCGCAAAGTTGCCAACGAAAATCACTGCCGCTTCCTTTACGAGACAAACGTAGGTGCAGGTCTTCCAATCATCGACACATTGCAGAACCTCTTCAACTCAGGCGATAAGCTCACAGGCTTCAACGGAATCATGTCAGGCTCGCTCTCATACATCTTCGGAAAGCTCGACGAGGGCAAAAAGTTCAGCGAGGCTGTAAAAGAAGCAAAAGAATTGCGCTACACAGAGCCTGATCCACGCGACGACCTCAAAGGAACAGACGTTGCACGAAAGGCACTGATTATCGCCCGCGAGTCTGGAATGGACATCGAGCTTGAGTCAATCAAAATGAACTCAATCTTCCCGCCGGACTTCTCAATCGAAGGAACTGTGGATGAATTCATGGCAAACCTTCCAAAAGTAGACGCATACTTCGAAGAAAAAATGGCAAAACTCAAAAAAGAAAACAAAGTTTTGCGAATGGGAGCTTCAATCAAAGACGGAAAAGTCTCTGTCGGTATGCTTGAAGTAGGCCCTGACGACCCGCTTTACGGTGTCCGAGGCGGCGAGAACGCATTCGTATTCCAGACAGCCCGCTACACACCGATCCCGCTCACAGTCCGAGGATACGGAGCCGGAGCCGGAGTTACGGCAGCAGGTGTATTCGGAGATATCATGAGGACGGTAAGCTTCAACCCGACGAAGTAAAATAAAGCAAAAAACAGCTTTAGCCTCGCATCCGTGCGAGGCATTTTTTTGAATTAATCCAGCAAGCTGCCCTCTTGAGTTTCTTCCAGCAACCATTTAATTACGTTTTTATGGATAATGCCCTTCTGTGAAAAATCAAAATCATCAAGAGAAAGAACAAGAAGTTTTGAGAGAGTTTTTCGGTATATCGAAAACAATTTAAGATATACAAGTAACCTTTCGATATAGCGAAAAAGGATATTATTTTAGTGATATTAGTTCAATGAGTTAGAAATTGACCGGAATATGTTTATTTAGGTTCGGCAACTTTGATTAAGCCATAATTTTCTGGGATTGAATATGTGACAAACTTTTTTGGCTCTTCATCAAAATCAGCAACATTATCTGTCCAAAGTTCGCACTGACTGATAACTGTCTTCAATGCATCTTCCTGGCCTTCCGGCGGATATTTGTATTTCTTCAGCAGCTTTTTTACAATCATGCGCATTTTGGCACGGGCTGATTCTTTTTTTTGCCAGTCGATTGTTTTGTTTTTACGGAGAGTTTCAGTGAGCTCCTTTGTGAGTGCAACCAAGTCTTCGTTGGAATAGAAATCCTTTACTGCTTCCGGCTTTGTAAGAGCATCATAGAAGGCAAGTTCTTCGTCTGTGAGGCCGAGTTTGTTTCCTTCTTCGCTGGCGTTGAGCATTTCTTTTGCGAGCTTCAAGAGTTCCTGAATTACTTCTTCGTTTGTAAGCATTCCGTTAAGGTATCGGTTTAAAGTCTGCTGAATGAGTTCACTGAAGTCTTCTGATTTTACAAGGTTTGTGCGTTTGTAAACTTTTACCTGTTCTTCAATCAACTTTTTGAGCATTTCTACGGCGAGGTTCTTTTCTTTCATCTTTGAGATGTTTTCAAGGAAGGTCGGATCAAAGAGATTTACTTTTTCGCCAACATCAGAGAAAAGATTTATTACTCCATCAGATTTTACTGACTGTTTAAGAAGTTCATTTATTCTGTCGTTTATTTCTTTGAGGGAGAATTTCTTGCCGGATGGATTATATAAGATGCGCATTACAAGAACGCGGACAGATTCAAAGAAGGCGGCTTCAAGACGCATGTGCTCTTTTACCATAGATGAACAAAGTGAAAGTGCTTGCTTAAGCATGAGGGCTTCTTTTATAAATGCCTGTTTTTGCTCTTCTTTATCTGGAGCAACAATAAAGTTTACTGCCCCGCTGATTGTCATACCGCGCTGTAAGTCTGAGCCTTCGTAGAAAGGTGTGTAATCATAACCAAAGAAAAGATTACGACAGATTTCGAGTTTTTCCTGGAACTTAGGGAAGGCTCGTTTTGCAACATCCATCTCACCATAGTTCTGACGGTCACGGACGGTGTAGTCGTTCATTGCCTGTTTGAGGGCACTTGCAATTCCAACGTAATCTACAACAAGGCCACCTTCCTTATCTTTGAATACACGGTTTACACGGGCAATTGCCTGCATAAGGTTATAGCTTTCCATTGGCTTGTAAACGTACATTGTTGCAAGGGAAGGAACATCAAAACCTGTAAGCCACATATCAACTACGATTGCAATTTTAAGAGGGCTGTCATTATCTTTGAAGCGGGTTGCGAGTTCCTGTTTGCGTTGTTTGTTACCTATGATTGCACGCCATTCTTCCGGATCTTTGTTGCTTTCGGTCATAACAACGGCAATTCGGGCGTCATCACCAGGAACCGTAATCTGCTTTGAGCCGACTGTGACCTGTGAAGTTGACCCCGCCCAGCCTGGCCGCAATTCCAGAATGCGATTGAAAATCTTCATTGCAATAGAACGGTTATAGGCAACAATCATTGCTTTACCGGTATAAAGATACTGGCGTTCGTTTTCGTAGTGATTAAGAATATCATCAACAAGAGAGTTTATTGTTTTTTCGTGACCAAGGATTTCTTCCATCTTGCCAAGCTCGTGCTTACTTTTTTCGATTACTTCTTCATCAGCATTATTTGCAAGCGCGCTGTATTCTGCATCAATCTGGGCAAGAACTTTATCGTCAAGCTTGAGTTTGATAACACGGCTTTCGTAATAAACAGGACGGGTTGCTCCATCTTCAACAGCCTGAGTCATATCATAAACATCGATGTAGTCGCCAAAGACTTCGATTGTGCTGCGGTCTTCGCGAGAAATTGGAGTACCGGTAAAACCGATATAACTTGCGTTTGGAAGACTGTCGCGAATTATGCGGGCGGTACCGATTGTGCGGTGGGCAATAAGGTTGCCCTCTTCGTCACGGCTGGTTTTGATTTTCTCTGTAAGTCCGTACTGTCCGCGGTGTGCTTCATCCGCCATTACGATGATATTTTTGCGGTCGCTGAGAGGTTCATCGCTTTCTTCAAACTTCTGCATAGTTGTAAAGATGATTCCGTTTGCTTTGCGACCTTCAAGAAGCTGTTTCAAATGTTCCCGGCTTTCTGCCTGAACAGATTCCTGACGTAAGAAATCTTTACAATTACAGAACTGACCATAAAGCTGATTATCCAGATCATTGCGGTCAGTAATAACAACGATAGTCGGAGAATCAATTGCCTGCTGCAAAAGATGAGCATAGAAAACCATAGAAAGAGATTTCCCGGAGCCCTGAGTATGCCAGAAGACACCGATTTTACCATCGCCACTTACTGCAAGCTTTGTACGTTCAACAGCCTTTCGAACTGCAAAATACTGATGATAGCCCGCAAGAATCTTATAAGAATTAATTCCATCATTATTAAAGCAAATAAAGTTTTTGATTATGTCGAGCAGGCGATCTTTTTGGAAAATGCCTTCAAAGAAAGTTGTAAAATCTGCAAAGGAGTTGGATTCGATATTTCCATCTTTTGTCTTCCATTCCATAAAGCGGTCTTCACCACTTGTGATGGTTCCCGCCTTACTTGTAAGCTGGTCGCTCATTACGCAGATACAGTTGTAAATAAACATGGAAGGAATTTCCTGCATGTAATTGCGAATCTGAGTATAAGCTTCACTCGCGTCAGTCTGTTCGCGGCTTGGAGATTTCAACTCAAAAAGACAGACAGGAAGTCCGTTTAGGAAAAGAAGAATATCCGGGCGTTTATTTGAGTTTTCTACAAATGTCCATTGATTAGCAACGATAAAGGAATTGTTTGAAGGATTATTAAAGTCTGCAATATAGATGATATCAGATTTTGTTTCACCATTTTGATGATAGCTTACCTCGATACCATTCTGCAGGTAGTCCATAAAAAGGGCATTTTTCTTTTTTAGCTCGGCGTTTTCAAAGTGTCGGAGTTTAAGAAGTGCCTCGTCAATCGCAGCAGGAGTTGCCTTTGGATTAAGTCTGCGGATAGAATCTTCAAGAACAGAATCATACAACGGAGAATGCCAGTCGCGTTCAACATCAGGCCCATAAACATGCTCCCATCCCATATTTTGGAAAAGTTCAATTAACGCATTCTCGTAGGCTTCTTCGTTGTAATCGGACATAAACAATTCTCCTTATTCTTCTATCAGCCATTCAATTATATTCTTGTGAATAATACCGTCACGCGAAAAATCAAACTTGTCCATAGAAAGAACGTACTTAGGATAGTTGTCTTTTACGCTTGAATATGCGCCAAATTCACGCTGGACAGTTTCATCAGTGGCAAGAAGGTAACAGACTTGAAAATATAATTTTTCATCGCCTTTTTGTGCTATAAAATCAATCTCTGCATTTTTTAAGATACCGATTTTTATTTCATAACCACGACACAATAATTCATTGTACACTATGTTTTCTAAACTTGCACCAATATCAAGCTTTGCAGAATGAATACGACTAAAACTTACATCCGCAAGGTAATATTTTTCCAAAGTTGAAAGAGATTTTTTTCCCTGAATGTCATACCGAGGAGCTTTGTTCAGAACACATGAATTAACAATGAAAGAAAGATAATTATACAAAGATTCTTTTGGGCAATCGCGTCCCTGAGATTTTAAGTAATTCACGATGTTAGTGCCCGAAAAAAGCTGCGACATATTTATAGAAAGATATTCAAAAATTCTGTTCAGCAAATCGATATTCTGAATCTTGTAGCGCGAGATAATATCTTTCAGCACGATTGAGTTGTATAAATCTGATAAAAACACCCTAAGCTCTTCATCAGTTTTCATTGCAAAACGTTGAGGCATTCCGCCCCATTTTACATAATCCATAAATGCGTTTTCATCAGCAGATTTTATATTCTGAATTTCAAGGCATTCCTTGAAACTGAAAGGCATAATTCTAAATGAAACATAACGACCCGAAAGAAGCGTAGCAAGTTCTCCAGACAGCAATTTTGCATTTGAACCTGTAATAAAAATGCTTGTGTTCAAAAGCCTGAATGAGTTGATTGCTTTTTCAAAGTTCGCAACATTCTGAATCTCGTCAAAGAAGAGATAATATTTCTTGTCATCGCTTATAAGATTTTTTACATGGACATAAAGTTCTGTTTCATTGGTTAAGGCTGCAAACTGCAAATCTTCAAAATTGATGTAGATTTTGTGGCTGGCATCAGCTTGAATTTCGTCATAAATCTGCCGGAGAACGACAGACTTTCCACAGCGACGAATCCCAATGATTACTTTTATAAGTTCGCTTTCATAAAAGGGGCGGATTTTCTTAAGCCAATTTTCTCGCTTTACCATACGTATATAATAGACTAGAATGAAAAATAATGCAACTTGTACGGCTGAAACGAACTAAAATTGATTTTTAGCAATTTGTTTCGATGTGTCGAAAAGAATTGTGAAATTTTAGGACTTTTTTATTTTACTTTTGAAGAAAAAACTAAAAATACAGATTGGCTCAAAAAAAGGTCAAACTGTAGAAGAAATTTGCTTAATTTTTGGTGTTTTTGCGTTGATTTTGCATGATTTATGCAAAATCAATTAATTATTTACTATCTTCAAGAACATCAATAAAATCTTTCATCATAGAAAAAGGTTTGTCCGAGTTTTGTTCCTGCTTTATATTTTGGCTGGCAGAAATGCGGTTTTCCCATAATAGTTTCTGTTGCTCAAATGAAAGGTTCCCTTTTTTATAGTCTTTCCACGGATTTTCTTTTTTGAGTAAATTTACACATTCTTCACTAGAAATGTTTTTGTCAGGAACTCTTTGAGTATGCGCTAAGAACCAAACTTCAATACAAGGGTGAGATAATAAAAGTTTTTCTTCGCAGGTCTTAAGATTATCTACAACTGATTGGACATCTGCATCATACATTAAAAAACAATTAATGTTTTCTGAGTTTGTTAATGCCAGTTCTTTTTTATACCGTCTGACTAACCTTGTATTAATTTTACTTCCTACAATTTTAGAAACAATTTTTATAGGTAAACGATATTTCTGTTTTAGAAAATCAATATAACACTCTTCTGTTTCACCTTCACATAAAACGAGAATAACAGGTTTCATTTTTCTACTTGGACGAGTATTCTTTGGCATAATCACTCTCCAAACAGTTTTCGAATTGATTCAACAGAAGATGCCACATAAGGAATAGCATCAAATCTGCCCTGCAGATAACCTTTTTCAGCATCCATGTTTTCACGGAAATCCTTAAAATCAAAAAGAGAATAGAAATCTGTAGAAGCATCCTCTTTTTTATTTGTGAAATAAATCTGATCTTTGCGGAATTTTTTTGTGCTAATAAGATTTGTATTATGACTTGTAAAGAGTATCTGCGCATTTTTAGAAGCATGAACAAGATTCATAATGAATTCTGCAAGTTCTGTATGAAGACTCAAATCAAATTCATCAATAACAAGAGTCTTGCCATGTCTGCAAACATCAAGAAGTGCAAGAAGCATGTAGAAAAGCTGAACAGTACCAGAAGATTCTTCAATCTCCAAATCAAACTTTATTTCAGGATTTTTCTTGTGTGAAGTTAAAAATCGTATATAAGTTTCTGTCTGCATTGCAGGCATTCCGGGAATAACTTCTCTCCTTGCATTTAAATATGCCGGCATAACAGGAACTGTAACCTTTTCTTTTTTTGCTTCAATATCAATAATATCACTATCTGCCATTTTAAGAGCCTGTAAAAGCAATGGCTTGTTTGTATTAAAGAGGTTTACCGCATAATCATTTGGAATTAATGGAATATTCACAAGAAGATTTTGCATA
>Ga0310695_10008545_pt1 | contig 15778 bp, 13 predicted proteins | sample RumenRJG_04DNA_FD_203882 | JGI IMG/M metagenome (GOLD analysis project Ga0310695, IMG submission 203882) | Bovine rumen microbial communities from Lethbridge, Alberta, Canada - RJG_04 (v2) (version 2) | ecosystem: Host-associated > Mammals > Digestive system > Stomach > Rumen | place: Canada...
TTCACGATGTCGCCGTTGGTGCTGAGGCTCTTCACCACCTTGTTGATGATGGTGCTCTTGCCCACACCGTTGATGCCACTGAGAATGTTCACCTGCCTGTCGAGGTTCCACACCACGTGCTTCCTGCCTCCCCAGAGCGAGTCTATCTCTATCTGCTGAATATAGTCTGCATACTTCATAACGCTCTCACTACTTATGTCGGTTGGCCCGCTGCTGGCGGTATTTGGCCTTCTGTCGGGCCGAGCCGCTGCCGTGGGCACCTGTGATATACTTCTTTTTCTTTGCCTTGGTCTTCACTTTCCCCGAGTCGGCGTCACGGCGTTCGCCGCCACGTCCGAAGGAGATGCCGTTCTCAAGGATTCTCTGAAAATCGTCGTCCATATCTTAATTCTTCATTCTTCGTTCTTCATTCATTAATGGTGGAACAGTCTGACACCGGTGAAGGCCATAGCGATGCCGTACTTGTCGCACGTCATGATGACATGGTCGTCGCGCACCGAGCCACCAGCCTGTGCGATATACTCCACGCCGCTCTTGTGGGCGCGCTCGATGTTGTCGCCGAAGGGGAAGAAGGCATCGCTGCCCAACGACACACCGCTCAGTTGGTCTATCCATTGGCGCTTCTCCTCGCGGGTGAGGGGTTCGGGCTGCTGCTTGAAGAACTGCTGCCAGGCACCGTCGCGCAGCACGTCGTCGTGTTCCTCACCGATATAGATGTCGATGGTGTTGTCGCGGTCGGCTCGGCGGATATTGTCTACGAAGGGCAGTGCCATCACCTTCGGATGCTGACGGAGCCACCAGGTGTCGGCCTTCTGGCCTGCCAGACGGGTGCAGTGGATGCGACTCTGCTGACCGGCACCAATACCGATGGCCTGTCCGTCCTTCACGTAGCAAACGGAGTTCGACTGCGTATACTTCAGCGTGATGAGGGCTATTATCAAGTCGCGGCGCGCCTCGGGTGTGAACGTCTTGTTCTGCGTGGGGATGTTCTCGAAGAGAGCCGGGTCGTCAAGACGTATCTCGTTGCGTCCCTGCTCGAAGGTGATGCCGAACACCTGTTTGCGTTCGATGGGAGCCGGACGATAGTCGGGGTCTATCTTAATGACGTTATACGTTCCCTTCCGTTTCTCACGCAGTATCTGCAGCGCTTCAGGAGTAAAGTCGGGCGCGATGATGCCGTCGCTCACCTCACGTTTCAGTAAGAGAGCCGTTGCCTCATCGCAGGTGTCGGAGAGAGCCACAAAGTCGCCATACGAGCTCATGCGGTCGGCACCTCTTGCACGGGCATAAGCACAGGCGATGGGAGACAGCTCGAAGGTGAGGTCGTCGACGAAGTAGATCTTCCGGAGCGTGTCGCTCAGGGGCAGTCCTACAGCGGCTCCTGCAGGCGACACATGCTTGAACGATGCTGCTGCAGGCAGCCCCGTAGCCTGTTTCAGCTCGCGCACCAACTGCCAACTGTTCAGAGCGTCAAGGAAATTGATGTAGCCAGGACGCCCCGACAGCACTTCGATGGGTAACTCGCCTTCCTCCATAAAGATACGTGAAGGCTTCTGGTTCGGATTGCATCCGTATTTCAATGCCAGTTCTTTCATTGTTAAGAGAGCTTATTGATGGTTGGTGGTAGAAGTTTTAATTCTTTAATTTTTTATTCTTTAATTTTTCAACGAACGACGTATTTGCGGCCATTGACGATGTAGAGTCCCTTCGAGGGCCGACGATTGATGGTACGTCCTTGCAGGTCGTAGACGGTTGACGGGTTTTGACGGGTGGCGGTTGATGAATGCTGACTGATACCCGTTTGGCCCATGATATACTCAATGCCCTTGGCAGCGTTGATCTTACCGTAGCCCCAGCGGATGGTGTTCTCAGCAGTGAACTCGTCGTTGACAGCCGAATGACTCATCACGTTCTTCACGTCGTCGAGCGTCATTGACGGATCGGCCTGCAGCCACAGGGCCACGATGCCTGTCACGACGGGGGCAGCCATCGACGTGCCGCTCTCTGCTCCGTAGGCCCCGTCCATCCACTGCATCCCTTCTGCCACCTCACCCGTGATGACGGAGCTGTTCCACGACGATACGATGTTCACGCCCGGAGCCGTGATGGTGGGCTGGGTGATGTCGTTGAACGAGGTGCCGTAGCTCGAGAAGGTGGCGATGTCGTTCAGCACGTCGGGCTGTTCGTCTTCGTCTTCCGTCACCGAGGTGTCCTTCACCGAGCCGTCGTAGCTGCGCAGGCTGGTATTGGCACAATAGGCCCCGACGCTGACGACGCGGTCGGTACAGGTCCAGTCGCCTGCCGACATCTCGCTGTCGCCGTCCACCAGTCCGGGCAACCCTAAGAACTGCGTTCCGGCAAAGCCGACATAGTCATCCCAGAGGTCGATGGCAGTACCGTCGGAGCCGCTGACTGTCAGCCGCAACACGGCCAGCTTCTTCATGCCTCCTTCGGCATGGAGGCCCACGGAGAGTGTTCCGTCGCCATTGTCGGTCGCCGTCAGCTCTATTTCTCCCTCATAGGTCTTGGCCAGCGTGGCGTCGTCGTCGCTCGAGACATAGCAGGTGACATCGTCGCCACCTGTCGTGGCTGTCACCTTCTCCGAAGTCCATTGAGCGTTCAGCTTGCCCATCATGTTCACGGTGCATACCGACAGCTGCAGGCTCACCTCGTCGCCCTGGCGTGTGCGTCCGTAGACGTCAGCCACGTTGACAAGCTCATACTCACCCGTCTCGTCTTCCATCATGCCACCAAGCACGGTGTTCACCGACTGCTTCTTATCCGTAAACTCCTGATACAGGTGGATGGGGAATCCGCCCTCGTTGCCTGCCGAGAAGACGGGTATCAGGCTCTCCGATAGCTCCCCGATCATCTCCGTCACGGTGCTTGTGCCGTCGTGCGGTCCGCCGTGGCTGTTCATGCTGGCGTTGAGCACCACGGGCTTGTCGCTTTGCTCTGCATAGGCTGCTACGAAGCCAAAGGCTATCTCCAGATATTCCTCCAGCGTCTCCACGCCCTCTACCTCGTCGTCGGCCAAGGGGATGAGCACGATGTCGGCCTCCGGGGCCATGCCTCCGAAGCCTTGGGGCGACAGACTGCCGGCGGCGATGCCTGCCGTATGCGATCCGTGATACTCGTCGATGCCGTCGTTGGTCAGCGTGGCGATGAGCTCAGGAGTGTCGTAGACGGAGCCGGGGAAGGTATATTCGCCGGCCTCGGGATCGTTGACGGTGAACTTGTGGCCGCCATCATCATTGATCCTGTAGACGCACTTGATGCGCGAGCGTCCCTCGCTGTCCTTGAAGGCAGGATGCTGGAAGTCGAAGCCTACGTCTATCAAGGCCACGACGACATCCTTTCCTGTATAGGGCGTTGCATCGGCAGAGAGCGACGGTCCGTTCAGCAAGTTCACGCCCGACACCTCGCGCGTCACGTCGGTCTTCAGTCTTCCTTTATGACCCGTATCGATGCGACTGATGCCCTCTATCTGCTGCAGGGCGTCAATACGGCTTATTGGCACGCTGACGACGGCTTGCCGTCCCAGTTTCGACTTCACCTCGATGCCCATCGCCTTCATCTGCCGGAAGGTGGCAGCAGCATCTTTCTCGCCGACCTTCACCACCAGCGTCAGCCGCTGTTCGGGCTGCGGAACGTTGGCGCGAGCCGACTGTCTCACGGCTTTCGCCTTGCTGCGTTCTACACTCATCTGCGCCTGAGGCGTCATCTTGCTCTGCGCCATTGCGGTGAAACAGAGGGCGAAAAGCATTGCCAATGTAAAAATTCTTTTCATTCCTTTATTCTTTAATATTATCAATTGTCAATTATCAATTATCAATCGTCCAAGTTCAAGCTGCAAATATACGCAATAATCCGCGAACCGCCAAACGATTCGCTGAGATTATGCCTTTTTTCAAGAAAATTAAGCATGCATCCGTATTGTCGAAGTTGCCGCAAATCATACTTCAACATGCCATCCGTCGCCATGCAATTTGCCGCAAACGGCAACACTACCTTATTAATGTAGTGAGACTACTTTATTAATGTAGCGAGACTACTTTATTAATGTAGTGAGACTACTTTATTAATGTAGTGTCGCAATATGCGGCAGATTGCATCGTTGTTTGCTGCGCAACACCTGCCACAAATGCCAATGTAGGAGGTCACGCTTCCCAGCGTGACACCTGCCACTTATGCGCTGTTGCGACGCTGGGAAAGGCTACGGGTCGGCGAGCTTGCTCGGGAATGGCGTCGCCTCCTACGTTGCCACCTATGCGCTGAAGCTAAAGTACACGCATGCGCTAATGTAGGAGGTCACGCTTCCCAGCGTGACACCTGCCAAGTTCCTGCCACTTATGCGCTGTTGCGACGCTGGGAAAGGCTACGGGTCGGCGAGCATGCTCGGGAATGGCGTCGCCTCCTACAGGTACCACGTGGGGATCCTCCCCTTGGGGAAGCAAGGAGCGGTTCCCTCTGGTGAGGTCTCTGGTGAGGTGTGTGGTGAGGTGTTCGGCAAACATCTCACCACACAAAACCCGCTGAGACAAAGGGGTTCTGGTCATTTTGGTGAGGTGTCAGGCTCTTTTGCGCTCACATAACTCAGGCAGGTGAAGAACAAGGTGGAGGCACAAAGCCATACACTTTTTAATACGGCTTCGCCAACGGATTCACCCTGAATCATGGAGCGCATCACGACACAAACTGCCGCAGAGGCATAAAGTGCGAAAAGTCCCATCGATTTGCGCCATAAAAGCAGTCTGACGGACAATGCCATGAGCAGTAAAGTAGACACCTTTAACCAGACCTCATGGCTGCCTCCTGATATGAGTTCAATCATGGCATGGACGGCACCCCCCAAACAAGCGGCTATCATGAGCTTCATCATAATGGATGATGCAGTATGCAGTAAATTCAGTCCTGCCTTGTGCCTCGTCATTATCATCATGCTGCCTACAGCGAACAACAAACTTATCACTGCTCCACAAACAGAGGCCGTGCTGACACCTTCTTGATACACCAGATGAAGATGATCGAATGCTATCAGAAGGGAAAAATACATGACTAATTGGAACGCAATTAGTGAGAGAAGATAGAACAATCGGTTGTAATTCATTTTTATCTGTGATAGTGAAAAGCAGTTCGGCTAAATTTGACAGCAAACACCTTCCCGACGAAAGCTGCCACGATTATGCCCAATGCCACGAACGACAGAGTCCGCCAAGGTTCGCTGAAACCGGGCATAAAGCCCAGCCATTCGACAAACACAAACAGATAAACAACTCTCAAGACAACCGAGAACACATTCCTTCCGGATGTCATTCTCTCAAAAAACAAATCTCTATTCATAGCTCATATTTAGAAATCGGACGTATTTCATATTGAAAAAGAGAATTTAAACACTATTTCGCTCGGACGAAGCCCCGTAAGTATAAAATTTTGCTTATAAGGTGAGGTATATATTTTGCTGAAATGACTTTGGCCAAAAATATTATTCCACTCGACGGAAGCTTCCCAAGTTTTTGATAGATACGAAACGGACAAGTCAGAGAAGAAACTATTGCTGATTGTGTTGTCATTGCTATGATACAAATTGTTTTTCCATTCAATCAACCAATTTCTGGGCATCACGAATAAACTAAGTTGATGTTCAAAATAACTATGGCTATACAGTTTTATGCTTTTGTCCGAGTTCTTTTTTCTGTCATAATACCAGGAGGAGCGGCCTTCTAAAGAGAGAATCTCAACAGGATGATATGACATATTCATTTCAACATGCTGCGAAAAATGCTTCACTTCAGCCACATTTCCACTAACGATTAATTGATAAGAATTCCATTGTGACAATGTTTTAACACCATAATGCAATTTCCCCCATCCTACTGATTTCCCGATGTTTACATTCAGAATACAGCTTTTGTCGTTTCCGATGAATTGCGTTGCCTTCTGTTCGTAGAAACCATTATGAAGACTTCCCTCATACAAGCTTAAATTAGTCATACAGACATAGGTTCCCCCCACATTCATAAAAAAGCCTCGTAAAACATCACTGAACTTCCAGTTATTCGCGATTGTATGGGTTGTTATGTTTTTCATATCGTTGCGTCCATGGAATTTTGTATAGTAATTGACATAAACTGGCGTGGGAATCTGCTTGCTGAATGGAGTTGGACTTGTCAGACAATTATACGAGAACGTCGAATTCCACTTTCCTGTCAGTTTGTAGTCGACAAAAGCAATGGGGTTCATCAGTACACAATATTTCCTCTCACTATTAAATCCCTTATACATCATGACCAGCCGAGACCCAATATTCATCTTGAATACAGGTGTCTTATAGCTTAAGTTTGGCATCAGGAAAAGCTCAGATTGCGTGAATCTGTCTTTTCGGCAAATGTCTTTGTTCTCTGTTGACAGAGTTTGTCGCTTTGTTGATGCTCCAAACAGGTATGTAACGTATGTGCCAGCTACTTTATGACGAAAACTTGTAGAAAGAAGAAACTCCTGCTTGTGTTGTCCGAGACGTTCCTCGGTTCCGTCGTTAAGCAACAAGTAGCCAGGAAGATAATTGAACAAGACATTTGAGTGCAAAGAAAAAGACTTATCCCCTGAAATAGTTTTTATCCATTCTGTCTGATTGGAAAGGTATCTTTTTCTGGGTTTGGCTTTTTGCTGGATTGAGCGGCTGTTATACACATTTATACCTTTTTGAGAATTGAAATCGACAAAACCTTTCAATGTATTGCTGATAAAGCAGTTCTCATTGTTCAGGGTATAAGTGTTCTCAATTGCCCATTCATTCTTATAGTTTCTTGTGTCCTGCTCTTCAGTAATTACACTTCCGTCATTTCCGATGTTAAGAAGCGTTATTTCTGAGTGTTCTTTTATGTTTGACTGATCCATCACTCCATGCAACTGTAATCTAAGTTCACTATCTTTCTGTGTCTTAAACAACCAATTCGTTGCCAAGACATGTGAGTTGTTGAACGAATAACGATTAGAAGCGAGTGAAGGAATACTCACTGTTGCATCATCAATCAACGATTTATCCGGACTAAGTCGCCCTGAAGCAATACCCAAATCTCTTATTTCGTGTTGGATATCCTTACCCGTATTATTTGCCTTGTACATCGAGACACTTTGCATTCTTTTTGTAAAGAGCATTTCCATCAGTTTGGTATCGAATAATGCCCTTCTCTCAACAGAACTTCCTGCACCTATCTCTGCCAATCCTTTCCATACCCCTTTAGCTTCGTCTTTCAAGACTATATTCAAAGCTGCATGGTCACTGAAGTTAATGTTTTTCAAGACTTTCAGTGGTTGGTGATTCTGATAGACCTGAACATCCTTGACCATGTCAGCATTCATATTCTCACTGGCTAACGCGTACGAATTGCCCAATAGGTCCATTCCTTCGATATAAAACTTGTTGATTCGCTTACCCTGATAAGTGATTTCGCCATTGGGCTTCACGTCCAATCCTGGCATTTTTGAAATCACATCAGCTATGCTTCTATCCTGTTTTTGCCGAAAAGCCCTCACGTTATAAACGAGAGTGTCACCACTTTGCTTGATTTTCTCTGGCTTGACTTCTACCTCATTCAGCAAAAAAGGCTCCTCGTGCATGGTTACAACTTGGCCTTGTTCATAATGAGATAAAGAAACTGTCACAGGCTGAAAACCAACTCTTTTGAAAAGAAGTTGATTCGCACCACTTCCTGCAGGTATTTCCAAGACAAAGACTCCCTTGTCGTCTGTTTGTGTATACGCAACAGGGCGTTGACCTTCTGCGCAAGCCAACACATTGACAAATGCCATAGCACATCCACTTTCGTCAAATATCTTACCCCTGTATGTCTGGGCACTGCACGGTAATGAAAAGGCGAGCAACAACAGTTGTATATAGCAAACCATACTTTTCATAGAAAAAAAATCAGAATCTTTCTTTGAGACATATCGTAAGGGGCATGTCCAACTTCATGGGCTTACCATTTGTGTCATAATGTTGGATACGCGTGCCAGTGGCTCTGTAAAACAATTCGTCCAGATCCTTGCCTTTCAACAACAAGAGTTTGGCCATTTGTCGTGCATCACATTGGATATATCTTCCTCCTCGCAACCTGATTGGTTTGGACAGACCAACTTTTATACCGACACAATCATACTTAAAGTAGCCCTGGCTGTCTACAGCATACAGGATAAGACCAGGCAAGCCGCACAACTTCCAAGGACCATCGTTTAGTGCTATGTCCGGGGCATAACAAACCATCCATGTTCTCCCTCTATATGTGGTGGAAGCCCTGAAACACCTATACCCTGCAATGACTGTATCACCTTCTTCAAGAATCCAATGGAGCTTTGGCATGTATTCATCATATTTATACATGCCTGCCAGATACTCGGTTACTGTTATCTTCCCTTCTTCAGGGTAATTCTTATATACATTCGTACTCGTGGTACTGGTGTTCAGTCCCTCTTTCTTCTTGGCACTGATTACCTCAGCAGCAGACATGCCTCTACGCGACAAACTGTCTGTCAAGTCTGAGCTCCTTTCGAAGTCCTTGCTATAGAAATGGGACATGGAATTCGTCATATCCAAGACACACAACTCTTCTGACTTGCCCGGTACTTCCTCGCAGAATCTATATGAATGTCTATATATGACCGATATGGAATCTTGGGCACACGAACAGATAGCCATGACCATGCAATAAAGTATCAATACGCTTTTCTTCATCTTTTGAATCTTTAATTTAGTCTTTTTAAATTTGTTTAAATCAAGGGCTCGCCAACCTTCATATTATTGTTGAAAGATGAATATGCCCTAGCAAGCCCTTGAATAAGAATGTTAAAGGGGTTTTGGACGATTGTCACCACGCACAGCACGAATCATTTCTAATTCTTTTTCATATAATTCGATGTACCATACTATCAACTCGATTGGAGTATCTGCAGGAACGTAATGCTCTACACCGTCAGAATCAATGATCACCTGAAAATTGACATCTCCTTCATCAGCCAATGCTTCGTACGAGAAAGTCAAACTCAGGAAAATTAGTATTGTTTTGAATACAGCTGACTTTTTCATTTGAAATAAATGTTAACAATACTGTAAACGAGGGCTTTTTTCATACCACTCTTTATTTCGAGATAATATTCATATTCTTCAAGAAAATGAACAATAACATCAACACTCAAGTCAGCTGGGAAAATGTGCTGGGAACCATCACTTGCTACAACGACTTGATAATTAGCGTCTCCACTGTCTGCTCTCACATTAGCAGTATACATTAAGCAGAGTCCAAATGTAACACACAAACTACGAAATAATAATTTCATATAAATTGTATTTTTAAATATCAATAATTGTAATTATTAGCTGGCCAGCTATTATGTTCTTACTTTTTAGAGTGTTATCACGCCTACGTATGCGTTTCCTTCTGCGTTAACGAAACGGATGACGTAGTCGCCTGAGAGGATAGAGGGCAACTCGATGCTGCATTCGCCATCGAGGATGAAATGCTGATAGGTCAATTCACCGTCTTGATATAATTCAAGGGTGTAGCCTTCAAAATTGTTTCCAATACTTAACACTCCCTGATCAAGATAGACATAATGAGGAGCTATTGGTGCTTTAGGGCGTTGCGAAGCACCGCTTTTTACATCAAAAATACTCCACGTCAGCTGGATTTGCTCACCGCTACTGACTGGCTGATTACTTTGCGCCTGCATACTCCCTGCAAATAACACGAGGGAGAATAATGCTACTGCGATTCTTTTTCTTTTCATGGTGAAATAATTTAGTTACCTCCTTTTGCTCATGGCAGTTTGCCAGGCTCCGGGATTCGGGGTGCAAAGGTACGGCTATACCAGACTATGTACCAAATTTTCGGCTTACATCATTTACATGTGTTTTAAACCCCTTTCCGAAATGTTTATTAGAAATACTGACTATCAACAAATTAGACCCCATTTACATAATTTACATGTCAGGGCGAAAAATCCTCACCGAGCTCGTGGATTGAGCCGTCAAGCCCCTGCACGCCCTTCCTGCCGAACAGCTTTTTGTTGATGTTGCTGCGGCTATTGCTGATGCTTTGCGATGACTTGCCCAATAGGTTTTGTATCTCTGTTCCTAAGAATCTTAGTTTGGTCAATATTGTTATTTGTTTTTCAATATCTGTAAGAGCGACGTCCTCCCTGTTGATGGCCGACATAAAGTTTGGCAAATAGAGCTGGCATTTTACCATGAAATCGCTCCATAATGAGTCAGGAGCGGTTCCTTTTACAGCATATTGGTGCAAGCTCACCACTTCAGAACATGTCAGCAACTGATCTTCTATGCTCCATCTGTCTGACCGTTGTTCATCCTGTTTATGATTCATGATGATAGCATTCAGTCGCTTTATCTCGTTTGCCAAATCATCCTTTTCAGATGTCAGTTGAAGATAACTCTCCTTACTGACGGAAACGGCAGATGCCATTTCAGCATATTCCCTGCTTAAACTTGCATATCGTCTATAAGCTTCAGCATACCTTTCGTTCTGCAATTCATTTTTTCTCTGATGTTTCTTCTTATATTTATAAAAGGTGTGGAGAAGAATGAAATAGAAGACAACAAATAGCAATACAATGATGCTGGTTATGTGAAGGGTGGTTCTTGCTTCGTGGCGTTTCTCTTCCGCCAATCTTTGGTACTTGGTATATTCATATTGCGACCTGATGAACTCCACCTTCTCTGTGGAAAGCTTTTTTAGGGCAGAGTCGTTGGCATTACAATACAGCTGTGCATACTTGATGACGGAATCGACTTGACCTGTCTTTTGATAAAGCATGAACAATCCTCGGTAGCCAGCCTCAGCACAATTCATGTTAGACGGAAGCGACAACAGTTTATAGAAAAGGTGTTTGGCAGAGTCGATATGGTTGACCTGAAGCTGGTACCATCCCATAGAATAATAGTAGATTTCACGACCTGACTCGATGTCGCCATTTCTGTTAAATATCCCTGCATGTTTTTCTTGCAAATCCATTAGCCGCCGAGCTTCTTTCGGATGCTTTTGTTCGAGCAACCTGTATATCGCTAAAATATGATTTCCGTCAGCATAAGTTTGATAGCCTTTCCGGATGAGCTTTTGGTTGATTAAGTTTTCTGCATCAACAGCTTGGTCATACATGCCTTTGTCCCATAGCACTCCGCTTTTCCATGCATCGCACAGAATGACATTCAACGTGTCTTTGGCTTTTGATGCATAAAGTCTCATGATATCGAGTTCACGAAGATTGCTGTCTGGCAATCTTTGCTCAGAATAGATTTGTGACAGCTGCGAGTGCACCAGAAACAAGTGCTTCCAGTTGCAGTCGCTACGGGTGGTGTCGGCTGCCTGATCGGCCATCTGGTAGGTTTCGATGGCTTGTGGCAACAGACCTTGGTCGTGATAGACGCGGGCCAGCAGGTAGAGAGCCTCCACACGCTCGTTGGGCGTGCCGTGACGGCGGTAGTAGTCGGCCACATCGCGCATAACGGTATCACCTGCCACCGACTGATCCAGTTTGTTACGCGCCTTCACCTGCAGCAGTCGGTAGCGCATCTGCTGCCTGTGGTTCATGCGATGATAATCGGCGTGGATGGCATTGAGCCCTTCAGCAGCTGCCACGATGTCGCTGCCCGATTGTTCCATCAGGCTATCAGCACGCTGCAACTGCTCGTCGTATTGTCTGTTTTCATGGCAGGCCAGCACTACCATCAGCAATGCTGTCCAAATACAATATGTGAGTTTCTCCATTGGCATCGGACACTACAGGTCGCATCCTTACATTTTTCATGCAAAGATAAAGCAAACATCTGAATAACCCACGATTTTATCCGCTAATTAACTTTCTTTTTCTATTATTAGCGTTAAATGAACGAAAAAGGATTCCTTACCTGACAACGAGGTCGAAGGTGATGGTAGCGCTGACGACACCACCCTTCGTCTGGATGCTGATGGGACATGCGACGTGCTGCAGCCCCTTGGGACTGTCGGGGCCGACGGTATAGCTGACGGGGAAGAGCTCGCGGCGGTCGCCGTCGTCACGATGCAACACCGCGACGGTGCGCTCCACGGTGTCGCCCGGTCGTAGTATACCGATGTCGAAGTGGTCGCTGCTGAGGCGGATATCGTCGCTGACGCGAACGGGATACTGCCGGAGCAGGGTCTCTTCGCTGGTGATGCACGTTCCCTCAAGAGCCAAGGTGATGGTTTCGGGGGTACGAGGGTGCGAGGGTGCGGGGGTGCGAGAGATGTTTTCGGGGGTGTGTTCTTCAAAGGTGCTGTATTGGAGGGTGGCGCTTTCATAGAAGTCGCCACCCTTGCCTTGGGGGTTGAAAACGAGCGTCACGTCGACAGTGTCGCCAGGAGCTATGGGTTGGTCTTTGTCGAAGAGGATGGTTGTGCAATGGCAGGAGGTATAGCCTTGCACGAGACTGACAGCCTCCGTCCCTCCGTTGCAGAGACGGAAGGTGTGGCGATAGGGGCCGTCAGCCTCGTGGATGGTGCCTGTCTGAGCGACAGCCATCCCCACGACAATGAGGGTATCAATGAGGGTAAGCATAGGCGAATGTTAGCGGATGCACACTTTGCGGCCATCCTGGATGTAAATGCCCTTCTCGTACCCACGTGATACCAACCGTCCCTGAAGGTCGTAGAACTGTTGATGCGGCTGAGCCGTATCACACTGAACACGTGTGATGGCTGTTGCTCCACCCGATGCCGTCTGTTGCGGATCGAGCGTCCAAGCCTTGAGGTTGCACGTCGTCGTTGCAGTGCTGTAAGCCTCTGCCTCCGTGGCAGCAGCATCCGTTGGGAAGAGTCTGACGGAGAAAGCCCAACGGTCGTTGACAAAGATGTCCGCGATAGAGCCGTCGAGGAAGAGGTGGAGCTTGAGCTTCTCGCCGGCAGCGGGCTTTTCGGGCAGCGTGGCAGAATAGACGCCGTTGTAGGGCTGCGCGTCGTTGACCTGACGGTCGAGAGAGTTGAGGTTGAGCGTCAGCGTGCCGCGGTTGCCGTCGTAGGAGAGTGTAGCCTGGCGGTTGCCCGACTTCAGGAAGCGGAAGCCCATCTCGCCCGAACCGACGGTAAACTCGCCCATGAGCTCTATCTGTCGGCCACTGACGGGAGCGAGCGACTGCCGGCCGAGGAGGTCACCGCTATATTCTGCCTTCGTCTGCGTGCGCATGGCTGTCAGCCCGCTATAGGGCTTCTGTACGAGCTGGTTGTTGGCATCAAGGCTGATTTCGCGCGGCAGCGAGTAGTTGTGAGCCCATCCCATCTCGAAGTTGGTCTGTGTGGGCAGTTTATCAGGAACAATGCCCAGCAGGAGCGTCTTGCCTTCAGCTGTCTGATAGATGGTGGGCGAGAGCAGTCCGTAGCCGTCACGGCTGATGCCGCCCATCTCGAGATATTGCATACCCGAGCCGTCGGGAGTGAACTTGCCGTCGGCACCGATGGTGCCTACCCAGCAGAGCGTGCGCACACCGGCACCCGTATTGAGCGGCGTACAGGTGAAGAGCCATCGTCCATCGCCCATCGGTGTGACGTTGGGCATCTCCCAGAAGGTGCCATGCTGATTGGCATTGCCCCCTTGGAAGAAGAGGGTACCGTCGTTAGTCCATGAGCCGTTCTCCAAGCGATGGAGCGTACAGGCGCCGACGTTGTTCTTGCTTGTGCCGACAATGATGTACTGTTGTCCGTTGGCGGTGAAGTGGTAGGGATCGCGGAAGTCGTCGGAGAGTCCTGCAGGCCGTCCGTTGACGATGATGCCCTGCTTCTGCCATTCGAGGAGCGAGCCATCGGTGGCTGTTGCCTTGGCGATGGTGGCTCGTGCGTTGTCGACAGCGGTATAGAGGATGGTGGGCGTGCCATTGTCGTCGTAGAGACATCCGCTCCAGCAGCCCTTGATATCGTAGTCCTCACTGGGTCCGAAGGCGATAGGCTCTTCGCGCCAGAGATAGAGATTGTCGGAGGTGACGTGTCCCCAGTGGAGTCGCGACATGTAGGGTCCGTTGGCATTCTTCTGGAAGAAGACGCGCCACTGTCCGTCGCTGTAGGTCATTCCGTGTGTCTCGTTGGTCCAGCTGCCACCGGGCATAGCGTGGAAAGCAGGGCGCCAGAGGCTCTCAGCATATCGTTCGGCGGGATAGTTGAAGTTGGGTGTTGGGTGTTGGGTGACGGGTGTTGAGGGAGTGACAGCCTCGTTGTAGAAGGTGATGTCGTCGATGAGTCCGCAGAAGGTGTTAATGAAGAAAGGTCCGTGCTTCAGCTCGGTGGCATCCTTACCGACGAAGAAGTCGACGGCGGCATGAATCATGTCCGAACGGCTCATCTTGCTGGAGCCTATCTCCCGACCGTCGAGATAGAGCTTGGCGCTGTTCGACGGTTTGTCGAGCACGGCACAGAGTTCGCACCATCGGCCCCGTGGCAGCTTCTCCGTACCGTTGACGGTGAAGAGATAACCATTGGCGTAGGCCGAAGCAAAGCGGAAGCGGAGGTCGCCCTGCGAAGAGAGCTCAAGGGCTAACCCCTTCTTGCCCGACTCGTCGAGATTGCCGCAGATGGTGGCAAAGGTGGGTGTCGTCTCGGCTACATCGACCTGCATCATGGGATAGCTCTCGGCTGCCAGTACGACGCGCAGGGTGAGCGTCGACGTGCTGAGCGAACTGGTGGGCAGCGTGCCTCTGACGTAGTTGGAATAGCCGTCGAAGCGCAAGGCCTGTCCGTCGATACCCTCCACGTTGCAGGCTGGCAACTGTGAGTTGACGGTGAAAGAAGTGTTGCTGACTTGTTCTGTGACGTTGCCACCAGCTGAGAGCGACATGTCGAAATGGGCAGCTGGCTGCTGCGCATAGATGGTAGCAACGTGGCTTGCCGACAGCATGGCCAGTGCGAGGAAAGTTTTCTTGTTCATAGATTGTATACGTAACTTTTGATTCATACTCTTGCTCATGTAGTTTGAAAATGCGGGGCAAAGTTACGGTGTTTCGCTGAAACATCGTGTAAGAAATGTTTCAAAAGATACAATATTTCGTTCAAAAGCGCATTATAGCAGGGTGGTGATGTAGTCGCGGCACTGCTCCATGAGCCATTTCGGCGTACTCGTGGCTCCACAGATGCCGACGGTCTCTACATTCTCGAACCATTCCCGCTGTATCTCCGTAGGACCTTCGATCAGGTGGCTGCGGGGGTTGACACGCTGGCACTCACCGAAAAGCACGCGGCCGTTGCTGCTCTTGCGTCCGCAGACAAAGAGCACCAGGTCGTGGCGTGCTGCAAACGTACTGATGTTGGGCATGCGGTTGGCCACCTGACGGCAGATGGTGTCGAAGCTCTGGAAGGTGGCTTCGGGCGAGATATGCTGCTGGATATACTCGATGATGCGGTGGAACTCGTCGAGCGACTTCGTTGTCTGCGAATAGAGATAGATGTCGCGCGAGAAGTCGAGACGCTTGACATCCTCGAAGTTGGCGATGACGATGGCTTTGCTCTCCGTCTGACCGACGAGACCGAGCACCTCAGCATGACCGGGCTTGCCGAAGATGACAATCTGGGTGTTGGCTGATGGGTGTTGGGTGTTGAGGGCTGATGGGTGTTGGGTGTTGAGGGCTGATGGGTGTTGGGTGTTGAGGGGTGCTGGGTGTTGAGGTTCTTGCCCTGGCAAGCATCCTTTCGGGCCGAGCGGGGTGTTGAGGGAGTGCTCGTACTGCTTCTTGATGCGCCGCTGCAGCTGCAGCACCACGGGGCAGGTG
>Ga0310695_10008547_pt1 | contig 15776 bp, 18 predicted proteins | sample RumenRJG_04DNA_FD_203882 | JGI IMG/M metagenome (GOLD analysis project Ga0310695, IMG submission 203882) | Bovine rumen microbial communities from Lethbridge, Alberta, Canada - RJG_04 (v2) (version 2) | ecosystem: Host-associated > Mammals > Digestive system > Stomach > Rumen | place: Canada...
GATCGAGGGGTTGGGTGTTCACAATGTTGTCGGTATTAACTTCGACAGCCGTTTTAAGGGCAACCACGGCTTTGGCTTCCGCGTTGGCGCCGGCTATACCCAGGGCACCCACGCCTACATCAGTCCCAGTGCCACCAGGGTGCAAGGTGTTGCTTTCCCCTTGGAAATCAATTATCTGCTGGGACAGGATATGCACAAGTTGGAACTGGGACTCGGCTGCAGCCTGGGATACTATGGCGAGCGGATAGAGTTTCCGGAATACGCTGGTCACGCCTATTGGCCAACGACTGACAAGAGTTTTGCCTACTTCGTGTTTGGCAACATCGGCTACCGCTTGCAGACCAAGCGCGGCCTGATGATTCGTGCCGGCTGGGCCCCGTCGATTAACTACGATGACACTCATAGCCTGCGCCGCCGCCCGCTCACGTCGCTCTACCTCGGAATCGGCTGGAAAATCTAATACTACCTGTTTCACCGAGTGAGTGGATGGAAAGGGGCGTGTGAATGAGGATTTTTTCGGTAAAAATGGGGTAGGGATTTTGGGGTGTGTGATTTTGTTGCTAACTTTGTAGCACAATATTCTATCATCAATTAATAACTAAACAGAATCACAATCACAATGAAGGAGTTAAAAGGAACCAAGACCGAGAAGAACCTGATGGAAGCCTTTGCCGGCGAGTCACAGGCCCGTAACAAGTACACCTACTTTGCCAGCAAGGCCAAGAAGGACGGTTATGTGCAGATCGCTGCCATCTTTGAGGAGACTGCCAATCAGGAGAAGGAGCACGCCAAACTGTGGTTCAAGCACCTGCAGGGTGGCGCCGTGAAGGGTACCATCGAGAACCTGGAGGCCGCTGCCGCCGGCGAGAACTTTGAGTGGACCGACATGTACAAGCGCATGGCTCAGGAGGCCCGCGAGGAGGGCTTTGACGAGATCGCCGACCAGATGGAGGGCGTTGCCGCCATCGAGAAACTGCATGAGGAGCGTTACCTCAAGTTGTTGAACAACATCAAGCAGGACATCGTGTTCTCGCGCGACGGTGACACCATCTGGCAGTGCAGCAACTGCGGCCACGTGGTCATCGGCAAGAAGGCTCCCGAGATGTGCCCCGTGTGCAACCATCCGCAGGCCTACTTCCAGATCAAGGCCGAGAACTATTGATTTCTCGCACAAGGCCGATCAAGGCAAAACCAATGCCGGCAAGGACTCTGGGGTCCGCTTGCCGGCATTGGCGCTTTTATGAGAGAATCTGTACTGCCTGATGTCACTGGCCGCTAGCCTGGTCGCGTCGTTCCTTGAGTTTCTTCTGGATGATGCTCTCGACTTCAAAGAAGCGGTCCACCTGGCCGGCGTTGAGCACAGTGGCCAGGCGGTCGATATACTTCATGCGGATACCTTGGGCGCGCTGCTGCATTTCCATCTTGCGCTTGGCCATTGCGGCTGCATCGCTGCTGGCACTGCAAGGGTCTATCGTGGCGGCAGTTGGTACTTTGACGAGTGGTTCAGCCGCATCTCTTTCCGCAACTCGGTATCTCCCGGCTACCGCAGTTACGGCATCGGACTGCGACTGGCGCTGTGAGGCCATAGCGCTTCCCCACATCAAGTCAGTATTTAAATATTGGTATCGAGGCGTCCCTGCCATCTCGCGGGGGTGCCTCGGTTGCTGGTATCCCCGTCGGTGCGGTAATCTGATTGCCCTGAAAGACACTTTTTTAGAACCTTATCTTAAAAAAGTGGCACGATAATTGCAATTATTTTTCAGATATTATGTAAATTTGCGATTTGAAGAAAAAATTATTCACTTTAAATAAACAAGAATTGACAATGAAAAAAGGATGTATCGGACTTATTGTCCTGGGCATTATCGCCCTCGCTTTGTTTGGCTGGGTAAAGAACAGTTATAACGGCCTCGTGAAAGATCAAGAGAGTGTTGAGACCGCATGGGCTCAGGTAGAAAATGTGTACCAGCGCCGTGCTGACCTTATCCCCAACCTGGTGGAGACCGTCAAGGGATATGCCAAGCATGAGCAGGAGACGCTGGAAGGTGTCATCGAGGCACGCGCCAATGCCACCAAGGTGACCATCGATCCCTCCAAAATGACCCCCGAGGACCTGAAGAAGTATCAGGAGGCACAGGGCGAGGTGACCAATGCGCTGAGCCGACTGATTGCCGTGAGCGAGAGTTATCCTGACCTGAAGGCTAACCAGAACTTCCTGGAGTTGCAGAACCAGTTGGAGGGTACCGAGAACCGTATCACCGTCGAGCGCAACAAGTTCAACGAGGTGGCCCGCACATACAATACCAAGCGCCGCACCTTCCCCACCAATATCATTGCCGGCATCTTCAACTTTGACGAGAAGCCTTACTTCCAGGCGCAAGAGGGCGCCGACAAGGCTCCCAAGGTGGACTTTGGCACCAGCGAGGGCAAGTAACCGATGGCACTGGCCGATTTCATCCCCAGTGAGGGACAGCGCCGCATCGCCGACGCCATAACCGCAGCCGAGCGTCACACGACAGGAGAAATCTGTGTCCACGTGACGCCGCGCTGTCGTGGCGACGTGATGAAGCGTGCCATCAAGACCTTTGACAGGCTGCACCTCTACACGACCAAGCGCCGCAATGCCGTGCTCATCTATGTGGCCTATGAGGACCGCAAGTTCGCCATCCTGGGCGACACGGGCATCAACGATGCCGTTCCGCGGGGCTTTTGGGACGGTGAGGTCGAGGAGTTGGCCCAATACCTCAAGGTGGGTAGGCCTGTTGACGGCCTGTGCGCCATCATTGCCCGCATGGGAGAGCGCTTGTCGCAGTACTTCCCCGGCGAGCGTAATGACGAGAACGAGTTGAGTAACGAGGTCACATTTGATGACGGCAACGATGACGATTAACACAATGATGACTATGGCAACATGGAATAAGACACTCAGGCACTTGCTGGCGATTGTGGTGATGTGCCTTGTGGCCACGGCGGCACAGGCTCAGGTGCCTGCCCGCCCCGACCCGCCGCGTCTGGTCAACGACCTGGCCGGCATCCTGGGTGACTGCCAGTGGCTGGAAGACTCGCTCGAGAAGATCGCGGTCGAGACCAGCAACCAGATCTGTGTGGTGACCATGGACGACCTTGGCGGTTACGACAAGGCCATGATGGCCTACAGCATCGGCGAGCAGTGGGGCGTCGGCAAGAAGGGCAACAACAATGGTGTTGTGATCCTGATCAAGCCCAAGACCGCCGACAGCAAGGGCGAAGCGTTTATCGCCCCGGGTTATGGCCTCGAGGGGGCCATCACCGACGCCACCAGCACGCGCATCGTCAATCAGGAGATGATTCCTCACTTCAAGGAGAATGACTACCTGGGCGGTGTGTGGGCCGGGGCCCAAATCGTGCGTGACCTGGCCATCGGTGAGTATAACGAGGAGGATTACGCCCAGCAGGGCGACGATGGCGATGCCTTGTTTGCCTTGCTTATGTTCATCTTCATCTTTGCGTTATTCATGTACATTGCTCACAAGAGCAATCAGGGCAACCATGGCAACCGCAACAACGGTGATACCGGAACCTGGGGCGGGCCCATCATCTTCACCAGCGGCAGCGACTGGGGGCGCGGCGGCTCCTCTTGGAGTGGCGGCGGTGGCTCCTTCGGCGGCGGCTGGGGTGGCTTTGGTGGCGGCTCCTTCGGCGGTGGCGGCGGCGGTGGCAGTTGGTAACCGCAGGGCCGCGTGAGAAAGAATACTTCATTAAGGGCTTTAACGGCTTTCATGCCATTAAGGCCCTTGATGTTTTCTTGGCGGAAAATTCAGACGAACAGTTGCTTGAGGATGTCGGGCGACCGCAGGGTGCCGATGGCGGCATTGTGCAGGCGGTAGTAACTGATGATGAGGTCGAGCATGCGGTTGCGCTCCTCACGGTTGAAGCGGAAGACCGACATGTTGCTGAAGGTCATGCGGGACAGCAGGTAGATGACCTGGGCCTCGTCTGGCTGCAGGTGCATGTGTCCCCTCACGGCACCGGGCACAAACACGCCCTCGGTCATGTCAAACCAGTAGCCCTTGCGGTAACTGTCCACATTGGGCTGGATGCCCAAGTGGGCGCCCAGGTGGTACAGGAAGCAGATGTGGAAATTGGCGATCTGCCTGGGCATCTGCTCCAGCAGTTGCACCGACTGCTCAATGTAGCGGAACAGCGGGTCATTGCCCTCGGGTTCCTGGATGACGTGGGCGAGCAACTCGCTGATGAATAGAGCGATGGCATTCTTGATGGGGTCGCTATAGAGCGTCGCCAGCGGGTAGTTGCGTCTCACCTCCCGCAATATCGACAGTTCACGGCCATGGCGCACGCCCGCTTCCAGGTCGATCAGCGACAGGGGCATGAGCATGGCGTTGCGCATGCGCGCGGCACTGGTCTTGCCCTGTGGAACGGCAAACGACATCAACCCGCGCCCATCGGTGTAGATGTGCACGATATTGTGCTTGTCGCTGTAGCGGATGGTGTTGAGCACAATGCCCTTGAACTTCTCATACATGCCGCTAATTTACTCATTATTTGCCAATCAGGAATCATAAAATGCTAATTTTTCGCAACTTTTTCCGCTTTTCAAGAGGTTAAATTTTGTCAATTCAAAAAATGTTTCTAATTTTGCAGTCGCTTTTGCGGAAAATTCCCGCATCAAGGCCCATTCGTCTATCGGCTAGGACGCAAGATTTTCATTCTTGAAAGAGCAGTTCGATTCTGCTATGGGCTACCTTTAACAACTAAATATCAAAGTTTTATATAATAATTATGGCAAACCATAAATCAGCAATTAAGAGAATCCGTCAGAGCGAGACCCGCCGTCTTCGCAACCGTTATTACAGCAAGACCATGCGCAATGCTGTCCGCAACATTCGCAAAATGACCGACGCCAAGGAAGCCGCCGAGGCTATGCCCAAGGTGACCGCCATGCTCGACAAACTTGCTGGCAAGAACGTGATCAGCAAGAACAAGGCTGCTAACCTGAAGTCGAAACTCGCTCAGCACATCAACAAACTGAACAACGCCTAATTCATTTTAGGCAGGGCGCTCCTGTAGTGCCTTGTTCAGTTAGGTATGGCCCATTCGTCTATCGGCTAGGACGCAAGATTTTCATTCTTGAAAGAGCAGTTCGATTCTGCTATGGGCTACCGCAGCAAAGCGCTAACATCCCGTTTAGCGCTTTGCGTTGTGTTTTTTCCTCAGCAATGTCGCCGCTCTGGACTCTCTTGTATTGATAGAGGTCCATGAGGGGCGGTTTTTTTATTGGTTTTACGAGATTTTTTATAACTTTGTGGCCATTAATCATTAATTGACTGAGAAACGATGAAACAATATCTTGACCTGGTGCGTCACGTGATGGAGCATGGCGTGGACAAGGAAGACCGCACGGGAACCGGAACGCGTAGCGTGTTTGGCTACCAGTTGCGCTGCAATCTTGCCGACGGCTTCCCGCTGCTGACGACCAAGAAGGTCCACCTCAAGTCCATCATCTATGAACTGTTGTGGTTCCTGCGCGGCGACACCAATGTGCGTTGGCTCCAGGAGCATGGCGTGCGCATCTGGAACGAGTGGGCCGACGAGAACGGAGACCTGGGCCCCGTCTATGGCAGCCAGTGGCGAGCCTGGCCCGACGGCAATGGCGGCACTATCGACCAGATTGCACAGGTCATTGACCAGATCAAGCATACGCCCGACAGCCGCCGCATCATGGTGAGCGCATGGAATGTGGCCGAGGTGCCCACGATGAAGTTGCCGCCTTGTCACTCGCTGTTCCAGTTCTATGTGGCACAGGGCAAGTTGAGCCTGCAACTGTATCAGCGCAGTGCCGACCTGTTCCTGGGTGTCCCGTTCAACATCGCATCCTATGCCTTGTTGCTCATGATGGTGGCCCATGTGACCGGGCTTGAGCCTGGCGAGTTTATTCACACCTTTGGTGACGCCCACATCTATCGCAATCACTTTGACCAGATTAAGGAGCAACTCTCGCGACAGCCGCGTCCGCTGCCGCGCATGGTGCTCAATCCCGAGGTGAAAAGCATCGACGATTACAAGTATGAGGACTTTACCCTCGAGGGTTATGACCCCTGGCCAGCCATCAAGGGCGTGGTTTCGGTCTGATTGTCAATAGACTATGAAACACATCCATGCCATAGTAGCCATTGACGAGAACGGCGCCATCGGTCGCCAGGGTGACCTGTTGTGCCATCTGCCGGCCGACATGCGGCACTTCAAGGAAATCACCATGGGCTACAGCATCATCATGGGGCGCAAGACGTTTGAGTCGTTCCCGCGTCGCCCCTTGCCTGGCCGCCAGAACATCGTTGTCACACGCAATGCCGGTTGGCACTATCCGGGCGTGACCGTCGTCCATAGCCTTGACGAGGCCATTGCCGCAGCCCAGACCAGCACTGTCTTCATCATCGGTGGGGCACAAGTCTATGAACTGGCCCTGCCGCTTGTCGAGGTGTTGCACTTGACACTGATACATGCCCGGTGGGCGAGTGCCGACGTCTTTTTCCCCCACATCGACATGGAGCAGTGGCAGGAGGTGGACCGTGAACACTACACGAGTGACCACCGCAATGCCTACGAGTTTGATTTCATCACCCTAGAACGACGCAGTTGATCATGAAATACTTCCTCATTGCCGGCGAGGCCTCTGGCGACCTGCATGCCTCCCATCTGATAGAATCCCTCAAGAGTCTGGATGAGCATGCCGAGTTCCGCTTCCTGGGCGGCGATCTCATGGCGGCACAGGCTGGAGTGCAGCCCATCATCCATTACAAGGAGATGGCCTACATGGGTTTTGCCGACGTGGTGAAGCATCTGGGAAAGATTCTCGGTTTCCTGGGCACCGCGCGTCGTGCCATCGACGAGTGGCAGCCCGCGGCGTTGATACTAGTCGATTACCCGTCGTTTAACCTCAAGGTGGCCAAGTATGCCCACAACCTGGGCATCCCGGTCCACTACTTTATTTCACCCAAGGTGTGGGTGTGGAAGGAGTGGCGCGTCAAGGACATCCGCCGCTATGTCGATCACATGTACTGCATTCTGCCCTTTGAGCCCGAGTGGTATCAGGAGCGGGGCTACAAGGCGACCTACGTCGGCAATCCCACGGTGCAGGAAGTGGCCCAGGCCAGCAAGAGTTTCCCGGATTTTGCCCATTTCAACGAACAAAATGGCCTTCAGGGCCGTCCGATCATTGCGCTCGTTCCAGGATCGCGTGTGCGTGAGATTCGCGACAATCTGCCGCTCATGCTCGAGGCTGCGGCACGGCATCCCCAGTATCAAGCCGTCATAGCCGGCGCGCCCAGCATCGATGGCGCCCTCTATCGTGAGGTGATCGGCGGTAGGGACGTTCCGGTCCTGCGTGACGTGACCTATCCGCTCGTGCATCATGCCCGAGTGGCCCTGGTTACCTCGGGGACCGCGACACTCGAGACGGCACTGCTGGGCACGCCCCAGGTTGCCTGTTACCGCTTTAACGGCAGCAAGTGGTCCTATAACTTTTACCGGCGCTTGTTGACGGGGAAATATGTCACCTTGCCCAACCTCATCACCGACGAGGCCATCATACCCGAACTGCTGATGCACCTGTGCACCGTCGAGAGCATCGACAACCACTTGACGGCCTTGCTCGACGACACGCCCGAGCGTGCCGCCATGCTCGACGGCTATCGGCGTCTGGCCGACCGCCTGGGCAACGACGTGTGTACCGCCACTGCAGCCCGCCTGATTACCGGGGCCAAATAGCGGAAAGCATTTGCTGATAATTCCTTTTTATCGGTCGTCTTTCAGAATGATTCTCTTTACTTTGCGGTGAGGAGTGAGATTCTTGTCCACGAGAATGTAATCGATGTCGTTCAAGGTGATTTTCTCGACTTCCACGGGAACCGTGTTGCCGTAGTACTCGGGCATCTTGCGGGCAATCAGCCGTAGTGTCCATTTGAGTTCACTGTAGTCGGTGGGCTCAAATTCAATCAAGGCGTATGTCTTCTCGTTCTCGTTGCCTGTGGCCCGCATGGCATAGAAAGGCCATGTCTCACCGGTCTGGAAGGTGCTGAATTGCTCGGGATGACGAGTGGCCCGCTGCACAAAATCCCTGGGCAGGTAATAGATGTTGTCGTGGTTGAAGTATTGGCTGGTTCCTGTGTCTCTGCCATAGGCTTTGAACCTGGGCCCCATCGGGGAATAGCAATAGGGGACGATATACCGGTCAAACAGCGGGTTATAGTCCGGCATGGTGGTCTGGATGGGATACTCGTGACGCTCAATCTGGCTGATTTCCTCCTTGTTGACCAGATAGCACTGGTGGCATGCCTGGATAGCCAGGACACCCACCGCCAGGGTGAAGGCATTGGCAACAGTGAGGACGCTGTTGCTGATTCTATCCCACGGGATGCAGCGCAGCAGCAGGACCAGGGAGTAAGTTTCGATACCCGTGCGGGAATAACCTGAATCGTAGGTCGTGAACACGATGAAGCCTATGGAGAAAAAGACCGCCATGATGAGCAGCATCTCTTTCTTGATCCATTGTTTGAAGTTCAGTCGCCTGGTCAACGACAGCGCGGCAACCGTGATGGCCATGATGAAAAACACCCTCATGTTGTCCATCATGATCAGGCTATAGGCCAGATTGCGCAGGGAGTGGTTGTGAGAACTGCCCGTATTCATGGCCCTGTGTATCGATGCAGGGGACAATACAAGCAGGATGGCGCCGATAAAAAATCCTGCAAGCATGATGACCCGGGGTGTGGTCAACAACTCGCGGTGGGTGGCATAGTAGATGAAATAGGCCGCGGCGAGTCCCACCACAAAGGCCTCATTGGTCCACCCGCACAGGAATCCGCACAGGAACAGTGGCACGTATGCCTTGCGGGAATACCGCTCCTGCTCCAGCATGTGGTGGAAGAACAGCAACGCAGTCCCCACCCACAGGTAGTTGAAAGATCCGCTGAGCCACAGCATCGCTGTGTTGAAGCCGGGGAACAGCAGGAAGATAAGTATAAATGAAACAGAGAAAATCTTGTAGTAGTGCCTCTTCTCGCTAGTCGTGTTGATGGCAAAAGCGTAGAGGAACAGAATGAACACCGCCGTATTGAGGACGTTGAAGATGCCCTTGCCCAGGAAACTATCCACAGCCTGGAGCACCGTGTGGACAACCGCCCTGCCGTTCCACTCAAAGTAGTGATAGTGCTGGCTCCTGATGATGTCCCACAGGCTGTTGATGCGCTCATTCTCGGAACCGAAGACAAAAACATAGGCCCAGTCGTCGCACGACATGGGTGTGAAGTAATTCAAGCCATAGATGACGATAGCCACCAGTAGCAGGAATATTCCGAAGCCGATTTTTTGTTGACGGGCGCTCATTGATGTCTCATGATGGCGGTTGATTATTCTGCAATCTGCACGTCGGCAGTGGTTTCGCCCTCGGCCAGGCAGGCCGTGAACCCCATCTGGCGCGAATGCTCCTTGTCAAACATGCAGTAGGTCACGTCGCCCTCGTCACACAGCCGTCCCTCGCTGTCGTGCAGGGTGACGTGAACGGTGTAGTAGTTGCGCACGTTGCCCGTGAGGCGGCCACGCAGGGTGATCTGCGGGTCTCGTGTCGAGACGGGGCGGCGGTACTTGACCTCAAGTCTGGTGGTGACACCGGCCACTTGCAAGCGGCGCGAGAGCACCCAGTTGGCGATTTCGTCGATGAGCGTGCTGATGATGCCGCCATGCAGGGTCTCGACCCACCCGTCATAGTTCACGCTGGGCGACCAGGTGGCGACAATGTCTTCACCGTCTTCCCAGAACTCCAGATGCAGGCCGATGGGGTTGGTGGGGCTGCAGCCGAAGCAGTTGTAACCCTCCTTGTTGAGGTATGGATTGATCAATTTCTTCATTTTATTGAGTTGGTTTTAGCAAGTCGTTCCTGTTGCTTGCGGTGGTGCCATATCTCTAGGCTGTTGATGGCATTCTGCCACAGGATGTAACAGCCGGGGCCGGCAACCGACAGGGGGCTCAAGTAGGTATAGGCGATCCACACGGCAAAGGCGGTGTTCTTCTGTCCCAGGCCCTGCCCGCTCTCGATGACCGTGCCAAAGAAGTGCCCGATGTATCTTCCCACGGCAAACTGCGCCAGGCAGATCAACAGTGACACCAGGGCAATCGTGACGAGGAACGTGACAGGTGCCCCGCTATTGATAATGTTCTTGACGGTGCACCCCGTGACGATGGTCAGCGACACGCCCCACATGTAGAAAGACAAGTCCTGGATGGCCACCAGGCGCTGCTGCACGCGCGGCAGGTAATGCTTGACAAAATAGGCCGCAATCAACGGCAGCACGAGCACCAGGAACACCTTGTACATGATCATGCCGAATGCGACCCAGAAACTGATGTCAACACCCTTGTCGATGAGCGGGAACACAACGGGAACCGCTACCACGGTCACCAGGTTGGACAGGAACACATAGGATGTCATCGTCTCCAGGTTGCCGCCCAGTTTACCGGTTACCACGGGAGCCGCACTGGCGCCAGGGCAGATGACACACGTCAAGATACCCTCCATCAGGATCAGGTCTTTCCCCTTCATGTCAAAACCCATAATCAGCGCGACAAGCAGTGCCACCAGCACCACCTGGAATACCGATACCCACAAGTGCCACATCGCCGGGCGCATCTTGTGGAAATCCACGCGCAGGAACGTCGTGAACAGGATCAGGCTCATGAACAGCGGCAGGATGGTGTCGAAAATCGGCGCCATCACCTCGCTCACCGGGTCCAGAGCCGGCACCCAGTAGAATATCAGATAGATAACCGTGCCCGCCACAATCGCGCTGGGCAGGGTCCAATTCTTCAAAAAATCGATTATGGTCTTCATAGCGACTGCAAAGGTACATAAAATCAGTGCATTTGTCGAAATACCGAAAATCTTTTTTGGCCGTGCCGGCAGTGCGAGAGTGAATTTTCACAGCCGGGAACAGGGTTAAGATTTGCCTGTGACGGGAAAAAGTTGTACTTTCGCACTCGGTAATGAAGAAGGCTCTTGACAACATAGCGTTCTGGATAATCTACGGCACGTGGTACGCGTTGTCGTTGTTGCCCATGTGGATGCATTATCTGTTCAGTGATATTCTCTTTGTGCTGGTGGCCTACGTCTTCAGGTACCGTCATCGGGTCATCTGGAAAAATCTGACCAATTCCTATCCCGAGAAGAGCGAGAAGGAATTGAAACGGCTGCAGCGGCAGTTCTACCGCCACATGTGCGACATCGTCGCCGAGACGGTGAAATATACCACCATCAGCCGCCGCAACATCATGCGCCGCATGACCTTCACGGGCTATGAGCAGGTGGCCGAGATTCTGAACAGCGGCCAGTCTGTCGCGCTACTGCTGGGTCATTATGGTAACTGGGAGTGGGTCACCTCGTTCGCGCTGTGGCTGCCCGCCCTCGATCATGACGTCAAGATGGGCCAACTCTATCATCCGCTCGAGAACAAGGTGTTTGACCGCGTGGTGCTCAAGATGCGCAACCGCATGGGGCCCGTCTGTATCCCTAAGAATGACGTTTTGCGATGGGTGCTCGGCAATGAGCGGGACGGATACCAGACGATGCTGGGCTACATCAATGACCAGGTGCCCAAGTGGGAGAATATCCACCACTGGCTCGATTTCCTCCATCAGGAGACACCCGTTTTCACGGGAGTAGAGCGCATTACCCGCTCCCGGCATCAGGCTGTAGTTTACCTTGACGTCAAGTGCCCGCGACGAGGCTACTATCAGTGCGAGTTCCAGGTCATCACCCGTGACCCTGTCACGATGGGAGAGTTTGAATTGACCGATATCTTCTTCCGCCTCATGGAGCAGACCATTAACCGCGCCCCGCAGTACTGGCTGTGGAGCCACAACCGCTGGAAAAGGACACGCGAGGAGTTTGACCGACGCTTCAAGGTCGTCAACGGGCGCGTCGTCGAGAAGTCTGCCGAATAAAATTTGTTTATTCAAACAAAAAGACCTACCTTTGCGGGAACATAACGCTAATTAACTTAAAACTAAAAACATAGTACTTAAAAACTGATAAAGCAATGAACCGACTTTCGGACCGAATTAACGCACTGGCACCTAGTGCCACCCTGGCCATGTCGCAAAAGAGCAGCGAACTGCGCGCTCAAGGCGTGGACGTGATTAACCTCTCGGTGGGTGAGCCCGATTTCTTCACCCCTGACCACATCAAGGCCGCAGCCAAGCAGGCTGTTGACGACAACTTCTCGTTCTATTCACCCGTTCCCGGTTACCTGTCGCTGCGTCAGGCCGTTTGCGAGAAACTGCGTCGCGAGAACGGCTTGGAGTATGCTCCCGAGCAGATCGTGATCGGTAATGGTGCCAAGCACGAGTTGTGTAACGTCATCATGGCCCTGATTAACCCCGACGATGAGGTGATTATCCCCACTCCGGCATGGGTAAGTTATGTGCAGATGGTCAATCTGGCTGGCGGCAAGAGTGTGCTGCTGCCCTCCAGCATGGACAAGAACTTCAAGGTGACCGCTGCCGAACTCGAGGCCGCCATCACCGACAAGACCCGCCTGATCGTCATCTGCTCGCCCAGCAATCCCAGCGGTGCCATCTATAACCGCGAGGAACTCAAGGCTATAGCCGAGATGCTCGCCCGTCACCCCAACGTAATGGTCATTGCCGACGAGATCTATGAGCACATCAATTATGTGGGTCATCACGAGTCTCTGGCCCAGTTTGACGCCATCAAGGAGCAGGTGGTTATCATCAACGGTGTGTCCAAGGCCTATGCCATGACCGGTTACCGCATCGGTTACCTCGCCGCTCCCGTCTGGGTCGCCAAGGCTGTGACCAAGATGCAGGGACAGTACACCAGCGGCGTTTCCTCGATTGCCCAGAAGGCAGCCGAGGCCGCTTATAACGGTCCCCAGGAGTGCGTCGAGGAGATGCGCGTGGCCTTCCAGCGCCGCCGCGACCTCATCGTGGGCCTGCTGCAGGAAATCCCCGGCATTGAGTTGAATATGCCCGACGGAGCCTTCTATGCCTTCCCCAAGGTTGATTCCTATTATGGCAAGCGCTGTGGCGACACCGTGATCAACGACGACAACGATTTGGCCCTCTATCTGCTCAACGAGGCCCATGTCGCTACCGTTGCCGGTACCGCATTCTGCTGCCCGGGCTACATCCGCCTGAGTTATGCCACCAGCGACGAGAACCTGCGCGAGGCTGCTAAGCGCATTGCTGCCGCTCTCGCCAAGTTGGCCTGATGACAGAATAGACACTAACGCATGAAATGTAATGGCGGCCTTGGTTGACAGGGCCGTCATCATTTTAGGGCGCAGGATGTTCATTCGAGAAAAAAGTACTATCTTTGCCGTGATTTATTCATGATAATTATGATTGTATTACTGATGATTAACTTGAAGTCGCTATTGTTGCTGGCCATTGTGACCATCATCGCCGTTTCTTGTGCCAGGATGTTCAGTCGCGGAGCCCAGCAACCCAAGGCACTCGCGGGTTATTCCAATGTGGGAGTTGACGAATTCCAAGCCCAGATTGCCGACCCCATGGTGCAGTTGCTCGACGTGCGCACCCAGGAGGAATTTGACGAGGGCCATATCGCCCGTGCCCTGCTGGCCGATGTGAACGACAGCGCCTTTGTCGATAAGGCGGTGGCATTGCTCGACAAGCAGCGCCCTGTGGCCGTCTATTGCCGCAGTGGGCGCCGCAGTGCGCGTGCAGCAGGCCTGCTGGTAGAGCAGGGCTATACCGTCACCAACCTGAACGGCGGCGTGATGGCTTGGCAAGATGCTGGCAAAACACTGGTCAAGTGACGATGGCGCGCAAGCATTATAACGTCGTGGCCGCCGTCGTTGAGGTGGACGGCAAGGTGCTGTGCATGCAGCGCGGCGAGACGCGCTACAGTTACACCAGTCACCTGTGGGAATTTCCCGGGGGCAAGATTGAGCCAGGCGAGACGCCGCAACAGGCCGTGCATCGTGAATTACTGGAAGAAATGGACCTGGCCGTCACGGTGCATGAGTTGCTGGCCACGGTGACCCACGACTATCCCGACTTTACCATCACCCTGGCAGCCTATCGCTGCACAGCGGCGACAACCAGTTTCACCATGCGCGAGCACGCCGCCAGCCGCTGGCTGCCCTGGAGCGAGTTGCCCTCGCTCGACTGGTGTGCCGCCGACGAGAAACTGGTCGCAATCTTTTTGCCAGCCAGGGAAGGCTGAAGACCCGATAATCCCATAACCCGCAATTAAATCAAGAGGCACCTCGTTGAGAAGTGCCTCTTGTGATTAATGTCATGCCTCCAGGTCAATATTGAACTGCTCGTGCCAGGGCAGGCCCTGCTTGTTGAGCACTTCCAGGAACGGATCGGGATCAAACTCCTCGACGTTGTGCACGCCGGGCTTCTTCCACAGCCCCTTGAGGAACATCATCGCACCTGTCATGGCGGGCACGCCGGTGGTGTAACTAACGGCCTGCATGCCGGTTTCCTCATAGGCCTTGTGGTGGTCGCAGTTGTTGTAGATGTAGTAGGTCAACGGCTTGCCCTCCTTGTCCAGACCGCCGATGCGGCAACCGATGCTGGTCTCGCCCGTGTAGTTCTCGCCCAGGTCTTGCGGGTTGGGCAAGACGGCCTTGAGGAACTGCAGCGGCACGATATCCATGCCCTGGTAATTGATGGGCTCGATGCTGGCCATGCCGATGTCCTGGATCACGCGCAGGTGGGTAAGATACTCCTCGCCGAAGGTCATCCAGAACCTTGCACGCCTGATGGTGGGGAAATTGATGACCAGTGACTCCAACTCCTCGTGATACATAAGATAACTCTCGCGCGGGCCGATCATGGGGTAGGTGAGAGGCTTGTGAATTTCCAGCGCGCCGGTTTCCACCCACTTGCCGTTTTCCCAGTAGCGCCCCTTCTGGGTGATCTCGCGGATGTTGATCTCGGGATTGAAGTTGGTGGCGAAAGCCTTGCCGTGGTTGCCTGCATTGCAGTCCACGATGTCGAGGGTGTGCATCTCGCTGAAGTGGTGCTTGGCGGCATAGGCGGTATAGACGCCGCTCACGCCCGGGTCAAAGCCGCAGCCCAGGATGGCGGTCAGCCCCGCTTGCTCAAAACGCTCGCGGTAGGCCCACTGCCAACTGTACTCGAAGTGCGCCTCGTCGCGCGGCTCATAGTTGGCGGTGTCCAGGTAATGAACGCCGCAGCGCAGGCAGGCCTCCATGATGGTCAGGTCCTGATAGGGCAGGGCCAGGTTGATGACCATGTCGGGCTTGTGGCGTTCCAGCAGGGCCACCAGTTGATCCACGTCGTCGGCGTCCACCTGGTCGGTGGTGATGTTGTCCTTACCGATGGCCTTGGCCACTGCGTCACACTTGGCGCGGTTGCGTGAAGCAATCACGATCTCGTTAAACACGTCAGGGTTCTGCGCGCACTTGTGCGCGCACACGGTGCCGACGCCACCGCATCCGATAATAATGACTTTGCTCATAATTGGTTCCTCGTATTCATTCTTTCCCGCAAATATAGTGTAAAATAGCCAATGTGGCAAATGATTTGCCAAGTTTCTTGTTTCTCCGGCCATAGGGACTCTAATTCGTCTATAAAAACGGTGGAATTATCGAATATATTTGTCACGTTATGCCGTTTTCAATTAACTTTGCACCACAAACAATACATTATAATATACACATATACACGAGAACTTAGAGTTAACATGAAGAAGATAGTATCGTTATTGC
>Ga0310695_10008552_pt1 | contig 15767 bp, 8 predicted proteins | sample RumenRJG_04DNA_FD_203882 | JGI IMG/M metagenome (GOLD analysis project Ga0310695, IMG submission 203882) | Bovine rumen microbial communities from Lethbridge, Alberta, Canada - RJG_04 (v2) (version 2) | ecosystem: Host-associated > Mammals > Digestive system > Stomach > Rumen | place: Canada...
ATGGAATATCGAGGACGGTGTGCTCAAGGTGGAGAAGGCCAACGGTGCCGAGAGCGGCAACGGCGGCGACATCGTCACCGAGCGCAACTACCAGAACTTCATCCTGAAGGTGGACTTCAAGATCACCGAGGGTGCCAACAGCGGCATCAAGTACTTTGTAGACCCCGACATGAACCTGGGCGAGGGCAGCGCCATCGGATGCGAGTTCCAGATCCTGGACGACCAGCGCCACCCCGATGCCAAGTTGGGCGTGAAGGGCAACCGCAAGCTGGCCTCCCTCTACGACCTCATCCCTGCGCCGGAAGACAAGCCCTTCGACATCACCACATGGAACACTGCACTCGTCTATGTATGCGGCAATCATGTGGAGCACTGGCTCAACGGCGTGAAGATGCTCGAGTATGAGCGCGGCACACAGGAGTGGAACGCCCTGGTGGCATACAGCAAGTACAAGAACTGGCCCGACTTCGGCAACCGCGACGGCCGCATCCTACTGCAGGACCACGGCGACGAGGTGTGGTTCAAGAACGTGAAGATAAAGGAACTGAAGTAAACTAATGACTACTCCCCCCCTGCCCTGCATTGGGTGAGGGGGGGTATTTGTATCGGTATGAAAAGAATGTTTTTCGTGGCTGCGCTCTTCGCCAGCCTTTCGGCACAGGCACTCTACAGCCCTGTGGATTTAGTAAACCCTCTCGTGGGCTCGTTCTCGAAACCCAGTCTCTCCACGGGCAACACCTACCCCGCCATCGCCGTGCCCTGGGGCATGAACTTCTGGACCCCGCAGACGGGGAAGATGGGCGACGGATGGGCCTACACCTACGATGCCGAGAAGATACGCGGCTTCAAGCAGACCCACCAGCCCAGCCCATGGATCAATGACTACGGACAGTTCTCCCTGATGCCCGTCGTGGCCGACGAGCCCGTCTTCGACCAGGACAAGCGCGCCAGCTGGTTCTCCCATAAGGCCGAGCTGGCCAAGCCCTATTATTATAAGGTGTATCTGGCCGACTATGATGTGACCACCGAGATCACCACTTCCAGCCGTGCTGCGATGTTCCGCTTCACGTTCCCCGAGAGCGAGCACAGCTATGTGGTCGTGGACGCCTTCGACCGTGGCTCCTACGTGAAGGTGCTGCCCGAGGAGCGCAAGATTGTGGGCTACACCACGCGCAACAGCGGCGGCGTGACACCGAACTTCCGCAACCACTTCGTGATTCTGTTCGACCGCCCATTCACCTATACGGCCACCGTCGATGAGGGCAACATCAAGGCTGGCACTGAGGTGACCAGCATGCATGCAGGCGGTATCATCGGCTTCGCCACAAAGCGCGGCGAGCAGGTCATTGCACGGGTGGCCAGTTCGTTCATCAGCCCCGAGCAGGCCGAGCTGAACCTGAAGGAGCTGGAGGACACGTTCGGCGAGCAGGTCGATGCCAGCCGTGAGGAATGGAACCGGATCCTGAACCGCATCGAGGTGCTGGACCCAGGCTACATAGAAGGAAAGTACACGTTCTACAGCTGTCTCTATCGCTCCGTGCTCTTCCCACGAAGCCTCTATGAAATCGATGCGCAGGGCAATCCCATCCACTACAGCCCCTACAACGGACAGGTGCTGCCCGGCTACCTCTTCGGCGACACGGGCTTCTGGGACACCTTCCGCGCCCTCTTCCCCCTGGTGAACCTTGTCTATCCCGAGATGAGCCAGAAGATGCAGGAGGGCTGGGCCAACGCCTACAAGGAGAGCGGCTTCCTGCCCGAGTGGAGCTCGCCCGGACATCGCGACTGCATGGTGGGCAACAACTCGGCATCCGTCGTGGCCGATGCCTACCTGAAGGGCATCCGAGGCTATGACATCGAGACGCTTTGGGAGGCCGTCGTCCATGGTGCCAACGCACAGATGGAGCACTCGGCCAGCGGACGTCGCTGCTGGGAGGAGTACAACCGTCTAGGCTATGTCCCCTACGATAAAATCAAGGAGAGTGCTGCCCGCACGCTGGAATACGCCTTCGACGACTGGAGCATCTACAAGCTGGGCCAGGCACTGGGCAAGCCCGAAAAGGAGATTGCCGTCTATGCCGAGCGCGCCATGAACTACCGGAACCTCTTCGACCCCGAGCACAAACTGATGCGCGGCAAGATGGAGAATGGCGAGTGGGTCCCCGACTTCAACCCCTTCAAGTGGGGCGACGCCTTCACCGAGGGCAACAGCCTGCACTATACCTGGAGCGTCTTCCACGACCCCAAGGGGCTCATCAACCTGATGGGCGGGCGCGATACCTTCAACCACATGCTCGACACCGTCTTTGTCCTGCCGCCCATCTTCGATGAGAGCTACTACGGCAGTGTCATCCACGAGATACGTGAGATGCAGATCATGAACATGGGCAACTACGCCCACGGCAACCAGCCCATCCAGCACATGATCTATCTCTACGACTGGAGCGGACAACCCTGGAAGACCCAGTACTGGCTGCGCGAGACGATGAACCGCATGTACAACGCCAACTTCGACGGCTACTGCGGCGACGAGGACAACGGTCAGACGTCGGCCTGGTACATCTTCACCGCCATGGGCTTCTATCCCGTGTGCCCCGGCTCGGGAGAGTATGCGCTGGGCGCTCCCTACTTCCACAAGATGATTGTCCATCTGCCTGGCGGCAAGGATGTGGTCATCAACGCGCCGCAGAACAGCGATGCCAACCGCTACGTGCGCGAGCTCACGGTGAACGGTACGCCCTATGAGAAGAACTACGTCCGGCATACGGATCTGCTCCAGGGCATGACGATGGACTACAAGATGCAAGCCTCTCCCAACACCCAGCGCGGCACGGACGTAGAGGCTGCGCCCTATTCCTTCTCCGACGAGTATGTGCCGGCAAAGAAGAGCAAGAGTAAGAGCAAGAAAAACAAGAAGAAATAAAGTCCCACTCCCCTCCCCCTTCCTCAGGGGGGGGAGAGGGAAGTATTAGTTCAGATACAATGACAAGATTCCTCTTATGGTTTGCAGGGGTGGTCTGTGCCGGACAACTGTCGGCGCAGACCATCTCTTATACCGACGCCGACGAGTGGCAGGCCTACGACGATTTCAACCGCGTCTTTCTCGACACCCGCAAGTACATCTATCGCGACTATTCCGACCGCCCCAATGCCGTGGACCGCTGGGGCGGTGCAGCCGCCATCTGGTGCCAGGCCATCTATTACGACATGGCCGTGAATGCCTATCGGCGCGCCCTCCAGGAGAACGACGCCACCCGCATGGCTAAGTACCGCCTGCTGGCACAGCGCATCTACAACGGCGAGAAGACCCAGTACTGCAACTTCGACTTCGACAACTGCAATACGAACACCGGCTGGTTCGTCTATGACGACATCATGTGGTGGACCTGCGCCCTGGCCCGCGCCTACGAACTGTTCGGCACGTCGGCCTATCTCGCCTATTCCGAGAAGAGCTTCTGCCGCGTATGGTACGGGTCGAAGAAGGTGGGCGACGACGGCTCCTACGCCGACCCCGCCCGCTTCGAGGGCCGATACGCCGGAGGTATGTTCTGGGAGTGGCAGCCCATCGACAGCCCCAAGCCCCACCAGCCTGGCGACTTCCGCTCAGCATGCATCAACTTCCCCACCGTCATTGCCGCCTGCACCCTATATAATCTGGTGCCCGACGGACGTACCGCCCCCACCACGGACTACCCCACTCGCCAGACACGCGAGTGGTATCTGGAGAAAGCACGCGAGGTGTACGACTGGGCCAACACCACACTGGTCTCGAACGGGCGTGTGGCCGACGGCATCCACGGCGGCGGCCCCGAGTGGAAAGACCACCTCTACAACCAGGCCACCTACATCGGCGCCAGCTGCCTGCTCTATAAGATTACGGGCGAAGCCAAGTATCTCGCCAATGCCCGGCGGGCAGCCGACTACGTCTTCACCTCCATGAGCTCCGGCTACATCCTGCCCTTAGAGACAGGCGTGGAGCAGGGCATCTACTGCGCCATCTTCGCCCAGTACCTGCACATGCTGGTCTATGACTGCGGACAGACGCGCTATCTCTCCTACGTCAAGCGCAACATCGAGCGCGGCTGGACCCGCCGCGACACCGAGCGCGGAATCTCCAACTGTAACTTCAACATCACCACGAAAGCCGACGAGCGCGTGGAGAGCTATACGGCCAGCGGCCTGCCCGCCCTGATGCTCCTGTTCCCCGTGGGCGACAGCCAGACGCCTGTGCAGTCACCCACAGCCCGGGGCGAAGCCTCCGCCTCACGTCCCGTCTATAGTCTCGACGGACGGCTGCTGAAGACCGCTGCTCTTCCTGCCGACGTGGGTGCCCTCACCTCCGGCATGTATATCTATAACCGACAGAAGATGTTGGTAAAGTGAGTGCCAAGAGCCGAGTCTTGCTTTGGCTCTTAGACAAATGTGACGCATCTCGCTCGCGTCAAGATGCTGGTGCGATAGTCGCTCCGGCATCTTCTCGCTTCAGGTAAAAAGAAAGAGAAGGAGAAGAACGTTCAAGTCCCACCAGCATCCAGTTGAAGTAAAACAGGCATCACGGCCGCTCTATTTTACCTGCAATGTGTATTGCCCCGCAGGGAGCTGGAGGCGCCCGCCCGCCTCTGCCACGCCTGTCTTGGGAGAGACGGTGAGCTGGGTGTGGCTGGGCAGGAGAACTTCGGCAGTCGTATTGGGCGGAACGGTAAGGTGCCAGACGAGGGTGCCGCGCTCCTTGCGCCACCGGCTGGAGGCCAGGCCGTAAGGCGTATGCACGCTGGCCTGGGCGTGCCGGAGGTCGGTCTCGGCCGCCGAGGTGAAGAGTATCTTCTTGTAGGCGGGAGCCAAGGGGCGTATGCCGCCAATGTCCTCGATGAGGTACTGGTCATAGACGCCCTGCATGGGATGATTGAGCGAGGCGCCCCGCAGCGTGAGCTCCATGCTGCTGCGGCAGACGGGCAGCGTCTCCCAGCAGGTGGTGGCATCCGCCTCGGCGAACATATAGTCGAAGCTGTACTCGCCCCTCTTCGTGAAGAGGCGCAGGGCATCCGCGGCATGTCCGTTACGGCTGAGCGCCTGTCCGACATTGCCCAGCCCGAAGATGCCGACATTGAGGAAGTCGTGATGCTCGGCATGGGCGCGCTGCACGATGGCCCGGGCCAGCGCCTCGCGGGCGGCCTCGGGGGCGAAGCCAAACTCCAGCGCCATCGCATCGGCCGTCTGGCTCCCGAAGGAGTGGGTGCTGTCGCAATAGAACGAATCGACCAGGGCCTCCCCCACCAGCCGTCGCCTTGCGGCATATTCGCGGGCGTCGTCAGGGAATCCCAGGAGCCGGGCTATCTGCTCCAGCTCGACGAGGTCGCGATAGTGGAAGGCCGTGGAGCTGAGGGGGACGGGACACGGCGGATGGGGCAGGCTGTCGTTGGCGCAGGGACACCAGTCGCCCAGTCCCGTATGAACGATGTGGTGCTCCGAGATGTCGGTGACGTGGCGTTCCCACACCTTCATGTAGTCGTACATCATCGCCAGAGCCTCCCGGTTGCCATAGTACCACCAGAGGCACCAGGGAATGTGCACCTGCGCCGTGCCCCAATCGGGCGAGGCCACGCCACACTGCCTGCGCCCCGGAGCTATCATGAAGCAGAGTCCCTCGGGCTTGTCCGTGAAATAGAAGAGGCTGTTGTAAAGCTTGTGGAAGAGGGTGTTCTCCACGGGATAGCTGGCGCTCGAACGCACGTCGGCCAGGTACTTCATGAAGAAGTTTTCCATATCATAGTTGATGGACTCGAAGGGGCAGACGGCATGTGCATCGCCCAGCCAGCCGCAGCGCTCGCGATGGGGACAGTCGGTGGGAATGCCGTGACTGTTGCTCAGGAACGTGCGTATGGCCATCTCGTGCATGCGGTTGAGCAAGGTGTCCGAACAGGAGAAGGAGGCCAGCTGCTGCAGGTCGGTATTTACCTGCACGGCCTCGAGGAAGTCGCCCGAGGGCAGCTGGTCCAGCCCCGTCAGCTCCAGATAGCGGAAGCCATGATAGGTGAAGCGCGGCGTCCACGTCTGGGGCCCGCCCTTGCTCGTATAGACATCGGTCTGCACGACGCCCGTTGCGCCGACGCCCGTCGTCTTGTAGTCGATGCTGTCGCCACTGAGCACCTCGCCCATCCGCATCGTCAGGGTGGTGCCCGCAGGGAGGTCTATCTTGAGTCGCGGCACGGCAGCAAAGTTTATGCCGAAATCGAATATCCACTTGCCGCCGGCCTGCCACGCCCTGACGGGCTTCACTGCCCCGAGCAGCCGGATGGGCTCCATCAACTGGGGGTATAGCGTGGGAGGCAGGTTCTCCTTCGTCTCCACCACGCCCCGCCACCCCTCGGACGGCTGGCCCGGCTGGCACCAGCGGTCTATCTCGCCTCGGGCATCGTACGTCTCGCCGGCATAGATATTGCTGGCCAGGGCAGGCCCGTCGTGCCACGTCCATCCGGAATCGGAATAGAGCGTCTGGCGTTCGCCGTCGGCATATTCAACCACCAGCGCGCACTTCATCTTCGGGCTCCCGTAGTCGCCCAGCGTGGTGCCCCAGACGCGGTTCTGATGGTACCATCCGTCGCCCAGCATGACGCCCATGCAGTTGTCGCCGCCCCGCAGCAGCGGCGTGACGTCATAGCCCACGTAGAGGGCGTATTGCTCATAGTTGGTCTGAGCGGGATTGAGGATGGCCGTCTCGTCCACACGCTTCCCGTTCATCCACAGGTCGCCGCAGCCGAGCGTGCAGACGTAGGCCAAGGCCCGACGGGGCTTCTCCCGCAACACGAACTGCCGCCGCAGATAGGGCTGTGTCCGGCACTCGCGCCAGTCGGGGGCTATCCAGTGGTCGGCACTCCCGGCCCATGAGTGGAAGCCTGTGGCGAAGGGTTGCGGCTCGGTCCACGCCGTCTGACGGCCTTCCTGATTGGTGAGGCGCACCCGCCACCAGTATGCAGTGGCCTCCTTCAGCCTGGCTCCCTCGGCCTTTACGTGCAGCTGCTCGTCGGTCTGCTGCAGGCCCGATGTCCATACGTCCGGCGTTCCCTGCCTGAGCAGTTCGGGCGTGCTGGCTATCTGCAGCTCATAGGCCGTCTGGGCAGCACCTATCGACCCGTCCCTCAGCTGCCAGCTGAATTCAGGCTCGGCCACGCCCACTGGGCAGGCCAGGTTACAACAACGTGGATTGGCTACCTCAATGCCTTTCTGGCAAGCACCAACGAGGAGGGACAGCAAAGGAAGAAAGAACAGGCTGCGTTTCATTCTGCTATTTGGGATTAGGGATTATCCCGAATCGGTCAATAGACTGTTATGCGCTAAACGGGATTTCTTTGTGACATCTGTCTCGCCACTTCTCGGTTACAATGGACCCCCATTGCGCCCTCAAAGTAACAAGACATCTGCTCAAAAATAAACGCCATTATCATCATAACGCTATTGACCGATTCGGGATTATTGGATTAGGGAGTAGGGTGAAGAGGGATGAGAAGCCGACTCCGGAGGGAGACGGAGCCGGGTGGAGAAGGAGAAAGGCTCGGGGCGGACGGTTGGACGGCCCGGGGCGTCTATTCGGACGGCCCGAGGCGTCTAACCGGACGGCCCGGGCCGTCTGAAGTCGAAATCTTTTATCTCGGTATATATGTTGACATTATTTCTAATTGAAAGCCAGCATCTTTACGTATCCGAAACCAGAAAGGGCTCACTCGGTGAAGACGTAGTTGAAGCGGCCGCCGGGAGCCACATCGCCATTGACATAGAAGTCCATGATGTTGCCCTCGTCCTGCATATTGTCGCTCCACTTGAATTCGAAGTCCAATGCCCTACCCTGCAGGCCGAGCAGCGCACGAGGGATGCGCAGCATCAGCTGGCGCCCGCTCACGCGGAGGGCGGCCTGGCCACAGTCGCGCCATATCCACTTGTCCTGATAGCTCTGCTGGACGAAGGCTTTACGCCCCTGCGGCGAACGATAGTTCACCACGAAGTCGTAGCCCTGCCATCCCGTCTGCTTGTCACGGTCGGTGTCCAGGAAGAGCATCATCCAGTGGGGGTCGGAAGCCGGGGTGAGTGGCTCGTCGGTGGCGACATAGAAATATAGGTACTCCTGGTCGCGTGCCACCCGCGCAGCGACGATGTCGTTCCGGCCCGAGGTATTGGTGTAGTGGTGCTGGCAGCAGCCCTGCGAGTAGCGATGGAGGGTGTTGCCCCGATAGGAGGCATAGCGGGGGAGGACATCGTCCCAGTCGCTCCAGCGTCCCATGCCGATGGACTTGGGTGCCGAGGGGCGTGGCTGAGGAGTGGTGCCCTTGAAGCGGCGCACCCGATCGATGAGTTGCATATAATAGACGTCGCCACGGTCGCCCCAGGCTTTCACGGGCTCGAGGTCGCGACTGCGGTCCCAGTCAAACTCGTCAACGAAGGAGAAGGGCTTTCCCGTCCAGGGCGTATTATCGGGCGTCCACTGTCCGGCTATCCACTCGTTCCATCCGGTGATGAAGACGGCTTTGGGGTCCAGCTCGTAGGCGCGGTCCCACTGCTCGGCAAAGTTCCATCCATAGAGGTAGCCCTCGGTGCGGGGATCAAAGCCGTGGCGCACACTGAAGCTGCGCGAATGGGAGCCGGGGAGGTTGAAGGCGCTGCAGTGGCCCTTGGTCTCGGGAGCCGCATTCTGTGCCACGCCCACGGTGACCAACTCGTAGCCTCCGCCTGGCAGGGGCACATAGCCGTGCTGGGGATAGTTCTCGAGCCAGCCCCACTGGTCGGGAAAGGCGGGGTTGGGACCATTGACATAGTCGGGCTGTCCGGGACGGAAGGTGAAGAATTCCCGGATCTTCCGGTCCGTCTCGCTGTCCGTGAGGTTGTGGGGATAGGCCATGATACAGGGCTTGCCGTTCCAGTAGTACCAGAGGTTCTGATACCGCCCCTTGCTGTAGAGGCGCTCGTAGAGGTGGCGCAGGGAGGTGAGCGAGGCATCGCTGTAGCCGAATGGGAGGAGGAATCCGATGCGGGGCACCCTGACACCATCCCGCTGTGCCTGGTCCCATACCTCGAGCAGCGAGTCGGTGCTCTGGTCCCACGTCAGCGAGCCGTTGGTACAGTCAAAGAAGACGGCGTCCACCCTGGCATCGGCCAGCATCTCGGCATGCTTGCGAAGCACCCATCGGTCATAGGACTTGTAGTAGCCGAAGAGGGGTTCCTCCCACCAGAAGTATCCGGGCTGCTGCTGCCAGGACGGGTGGTGGAGGTCCTGCATGGCCTCGGGGTGGTCGCGCACGATCTGCGAGATATTCTTGGCCTCGGTGCCCTTGGGGTCGTGGCGTTCGTTCCACGTCCAGTAGAACATAATCACCTGCTTGTCATGGGTGGCACCGTCGTAGCGGCCCACCTTGCGCCCCAGTGCGTCGGTGGCAGCCCAGTAGTCGCTGTTCACCGGCTCGTCCTGTGCCACGGACAGTTGCGTCCCGGCCAGCGCCATCATCAGAAGGAAGTGTCTGTAGTGCATAATAGTGAGTGATGGTAAAAAAGCATAATTCATAATTGCAGGCAGGCATGACATGCACGCCCCCCCAATTATGAATTATGAATTATGCATTATGAATTACGGATAAGGCATTGCCATTAGTTGCCGCTGCTGCCGTCGGCGCGGATAATCAGCTTGTCCAGGAGGTTTTGCGTCGAGGACGACTTCTGCTGCTGGGCTTTCTCGATGGCGCTCTCGGTGATGTCAACATCGTTTTCGAGACTGGCCACCTTGGCCTTTGCCTTCTCGATTTCGCTATATGCCTTGTCGGCAGCCTGGCGTGCCTTCTCCAGCTTCTGCTCGGCAGCGGTCACCTTCTTGTCGGCGTCGGCAGCCTTCTGCTGTGCCTTGATGATGGCTCTGTCGGCCTTGTCTTTTTGCTGCTGCAGCTTGGTGGCCTGCTTGGTGGCCTTCAGGAGAGCCTTGTCGGCAGCCTTCTCGCTGGAGACGGCTTTCTTGGCCGTCTTGTAGTTTGTCGATGCAGCCTTCAGGTCGGCCTGCTTCTGCTTCAGCAGTGCCTTGGTGTCGGCACTCTTCGTGGCCTTGTATTGAGTCTTGAGGCTTTTCACTTCGCCCTTCAGTCCGGCTATCTCGGCCTTGAACTGGTTCATCCATTCGGTGGATGTCTTCTCTGTCTGGGCTGTGGCGGCCATGCAGACGGCCAGCAGCACAATGGTCATGATTCTCTTCATTGCTTTTCTACTTTTTTTGAGGATTATTACTTTGTTTCTTCTCTTTCTCGTTACGGATTATCGGGCGTCACGCTGCAGAGCAGGCAGCACACCTGGTCCTGAAAGCTACGTCCCATGCTGGCCCGGGGCACTCCCTGATTGATGATGCAGAAGCTGAGCAGATGGCCGTTGGTGGCTGTCAGGTAGCCCGAGAGGCTGGATATGCCGGAGACGGTGCCCGTCTTGGCATGCACGTTGCCGGCAGCCGGTGTTTCGACCATGCGTTTCTCGAGCGTGCCGTCCACGCCGGCAATAGGCAGCGAGGGATAGAGGTGCTGGAAGATTTCGGGACGCGACTGGGCATAGTTGAGCAGCGTCACCAGCAGCTCGGGCGAGGCATAGTTGTAGAGCGAGAGGCCGCTGCCGTCGGCAATCGTGTAGTTGTCCACGGGCAGGTTCAGCTGTGCCATCAGGCGCTTGATCTTCTCCTCGGCATGCTTGCGGGTAGCCAGCTTTTGCCCGCCGAAAGCGGCAATCTGGAAGAACATACACTCGGCATAGATATTCTCGCTCATCTTCATCATCGGGATGAGTACCTCGTCGATGTGGTGGGGGATGGTGAGGATAGCTCGTGTACCGACGGTGGGCACCGTTTTCTGCTGCACAGCGCGATACTTCAGCCGGATGCCCCCCTTGGACAGTGCGGCCACCCACTGCTCGGCAAACTGGTCTTTGGCATCGACCATCAGTGCCGAATAGGGACCATAGTCGTCGTCCCACGACCATCCGGAACCCAGCCCGAGGTTGTCCTTCATGCTCAGGTCGATGTATAGATGGCCATCGATGCTCGAGATGCCCTCGCGGGCCAGGGCAGCGACCATCTGCTGCAGGCCGCTGCGTGAGAGGAGGGGATCCATCCCGCCCAACACATAGACATCGCCCGAGAGCACACCGCCCGAGACGGTTCCCGTGGTGAAGAGGCGCGTGCGGAACTGATAGTCTCCGCCCAGGTAGTGCAGGGCTGCGATGCTGGTCACCAGCTTCTGGCATGAGGCGGGACGCAGACGCTGGATGGCATTGCGGGCATAGAGCGGACGGCCCTCGGTGAGGTCGTAGATGTACATGCCCAGCTGGGTGGTCTCGAAGAGTGGCTGGGCACAGAGTGAGTCGAGACCACGACAGACACGGCCGGCCCACGTCTCCTCGACGACAGGCACCGCAGGAGTCACAGCAGGCTGCTGCACATCCTCGGCGACAGGCGCTGCGGTGGCGGGTTGCTGCGTCATGCTCGTCAGCTCCACCACCTGCTGGGGGATCCCTGCCGAGGAAACCGTGGGCGGGACAGGCGGCACACGCCGAAGCGTGCCGCACGAAACCATCAGGCAGAGTGCCCAGAGCATCGTCATCCTATACGTAAAACAGGCCTTATTCATACGTCTCATCATGCAATATGACAACAAAGGTAAAGAAAAATCTTGAAGAACACGCAGAGACTCGACTTTTTTCTGTACTTTTGTCCTCGAATAACTCAATTTAAACCAAACTTACCAAAAGAAAAGCGAACGATGATACACAAATATGATTTTCTGATCATAGGCGGTGGCGTAGCAGGAATGAGCTATGCATTGAAAGTGGCCGACAGTGGAAAAGGACGCGTGGCTCTCGTATGTAAGACGACGCTCGAGGAGGCCAATACGGCCAAGGCGCAAGGTGGCATCGCCTCGGTGACCAACCTGCTGGTGGACAACTTTGAGAAGCACATCGAGGATACGATGATTGCCGGCGACTACATCAGCGACCCGGCTGCCGTGGAGCAGGTGGTCAAGGGTGCACCGGCCGGCATACGCGACCTGCTCAAGTGGGGCGTCTGCTTCGACAAGAAGGAGAATGGCGAGTTCGACCTGCATCGTGAGGGAGGACACTCTGAGTTCCGCATCCTGCACCATGCCGATGACACGGGAGCAGAGATACAGCGCGGGCTGATGGAGGCCGTACGCCAGAATCCCAATATCGAGGTGCTGGAGAACCACTTCGCCGTAGAGATTATCACCCAGCACCACCTGGGCATCCGCGTCACACGCCGCACACCGGACATCGAATGCTACGGTGCCTACATCCTGAACCCGGAGACGGGCAAGGTGGACACCTACCTGAGCCGCGTAACCCTGATGGCCACCGGCGGCACTGGTGCCATCTATGCTACCACCTCGAACCCCAATATCGCCACCGGCGACGGCATCGCCATGGTCTATCGTGCCAAGGGTAAGGTAAAGGACATGGAGTTCGTACAGTTCCACCCCACCGTGCTCTACAATCCGAAGGAGACACATCCCGCCTACCTCATCACCGAGGCCATGCGTGGCTATGGCGGCATCCTGCGCCTGCCGAACGGCGAGGAGTTTATGCAGAAGTATGACCCGCGCCTCTCCCTGGCTCCCCGCGACATTGTGGCCCGCGCCATCGACCATGAGATGAAGATTCACGGACTGGACCACGTCTGCCTCGATGTCACACACAAGGATCCCGAGGAGACCAAGCACCACTTCCCCAATATCTATGCCAAGTGCCTCAGCATCGGCATCGACATCACCAAGCAATATATCCCCGTGGCACCCAGCGCCCACTATATGTGCGGCGGCATCAAGGTGGACCTCGACGGGCAAAGCAGCATCCGCCGTCTCTATGCCGTGGGCGAATGTTCGTGCACAGGCCTGCACGGCGGCAACCGTCTGGCCAGCAACTCGCTCATCGAAGCCGTAGTCTATGCCGACGCTGCAGCTCGTCACTCGATGGAGGTCATCGATCAGTACACCTTCAACGACCGCGTACCGGAGTGGAACGACGAGGGCACGATGTCGAACGAGGAGAAAGTGCTCATCGCTCAGGATGTCAAGGAGGTGAACCAGATAATGTCCACCTACGTGGGTATCGTGCGCAGCGACCTGCGCCTGCATCGTGCCTGGGAGCGCCTCGACCTTCTCTATGAGGAGACAGAGCATCTCTTCAAGCGCGTGAAGCCCACTCGCGATATTTGCGAACTCAGAAACATGATCAATGTGGGCTACCTCATCACTCGACAGGCACTGGAGCGCAAGGAGAGCCGCGGCCTGCACTATACCATCGACTACGCAAAACATGCGCTCGAGGGGAAGAGGGATTAGGGATTAAAGGATGAAGAAGAGTATCTTTGCCTCTCTGCTCCTGCTGGAATGTAATTTTCTGTTGCTGACCACTGGAGTGTCGCTTTTCTATCACGAAAGCGACTGGAAGGCGTTTCTCTTCACCGCATTGCTGTGCCTCGCACTGGGCCTGACGGGGCGATGGCTCGGACGTCGCAGCCAGGACCACTACATGAGCCGCACGGATAACTTCCTCGTGGTCGTTGTCTCGTGGATTGTGCTCTCGGTCATCGGCACCATTCCTTTTGTCCTCGTCAGCGACATGGATATCTCCAGCGCCTTCTTCGAGACCATGAGCGGAGTGACCACGACAGGCGCTACGTGTATCAGCGACATCGACTCTCTCTCTCACGGACTCAAGTTCTGGCGCAGTGTCCTGCAGTGGATGGGCGGACTGGGCATCGTGGTCTTCTCCATAGCCCTCATCCCCTCGTATGAGATGAAGAATACCAGCATCTTCTCGGCCGAGGTGCCTGGCGTCGAGGTGGACAAGCTGCGACCCAAGATTGCCAGCACGGCACGCCGCCTGCTGCTCATCTATCTGGCCCTGAGTCTGGTGTGCACCATAGCCTATTGGGCCGGACCTATGAACCTCTTCGATGCCGTGTGCCATTCCATGACTACCATTGCCACGGGCGGATTCAGCACGCACACCCAGAGTATTGCCTACTATCACTCCACATACCTCGAGTACATCTCCCCCCTGTTCATGGTGCTCAGCGGAGTGAACTTCAGCCTCTACTATTACATGACCATCCGCCGTCCACAGGCGCTCTTCCGCAACGAGGAGTTTCGCACCTTCCTCTCCATCGTGGGCTTCATGGTGGTATTTTTCGTGCTGCTCTTCTACTTTGCCCCCGTGCCTCCCGAGAATCTGGCTTCCCTGCCTCAGGGCTTCGAGGAACGCATCCGCTCGGCATGGTTCCATGTGGCCTCCGTCATCACAAGCACGGGCTATTCGGCTCAGAAGTTCGACTATGTGGCCTGGGGTTCCGCCTTCTGGATGCCCACGGTGCTCATCATGGGCCTTGGCTCGTGTGCCGGCAGCACGGCCGGAGGTGTCAAGATCATCCGCCTGCTCATCGCCGTGAAAACAGCCTTCAACGAGTTTATCCGCCAGCTGCATCCGCGTGCCGTGCTGGCCGTCCGTGTCAATGGGCAGGTAATCCCCAACAACCTCATCCGGCGCACCCTCTCTTTCATCATCATCTACACGCTGCTCGTGGTCATCGGTATGGTGGCCTACACCTTTATGGGACTCGACGCAGACACTGGCCTGGGCAGCTGTATCAGCATGCTGAGCAATGTGGGACCCGGCACGGGACTCACCGGCCCTGCGGGCAATTTCCTCCTTGTGCCTGCAGCAGGCAAGTGGCTCATGAGCTTCTACATGCTTGTCGGTCGTCTTGAAATCTATTCCGTCCTCTTCCTCTTCATGCCCAGCTATTGGAAGGAGAGACGATAGGGCGAGGACTGTTTTAGCTTTCGTATCGTTTTGTGCGCACAGCAGCCTGTTGACCGATTCGGGTTTAATTCTCAATTCACTACTGTCCGGAGAAATCTGGCCATAGATTCTGAAGCAACCGGGATAGAGAATTATATATTCTTAAGCGGACTCAAAGGTATAGACTGTTATTGAATCTCAAACTCACTTTTGCCAGGCAGGATGGCCTCCAGCATCTTTCCCAATAATGTCTTCCCGTAGTAGAAGTTGCCGCCGTACTCGTCGTTGAGTGTAATCACGTCGCATCCCCCGAAGTTTATGTTCCGGATGCATTCCTCGTTGTACAGGGCATGGTAGCGGGAGCGCAGCGGGCTGGCCCCGTGCCTGCCTTCCCGGGACAGATGCAGCGGATAGATCAGCCACGTCAGGTTCCGGCTCTCACGGAATCGGGAGAGGGAGGCCAGGATCTCCTTCTCGTACATCTCCATCACCCTGAGGTTCTCCGACCTCAGGTGCGGGATAATCGCGTGGTCGCAGTATGGGAGCCAATACTTCCCGTCCTGTGGCGTCAGCGAGGGAGAGTCCTTTCCCCTTATCAGCCGGACGGAGTTCTTTATCGTGTCTGTATATACCGAGGGTGAGAAGATGCTGTCGCGCATCCCGACCCGTATTCCGTTGTCGCTGAAGAAGTCCCCGGGCTGTAGGTCACGCAGGATGAGATAGTCGTCGCAGGCATAGAGGTAGTGCTCGGCCAGCCCCTCAATCCGCGGGATGAAGAGGTCGATGACGTTCGAGTTGAACGTGGGGAGGTACTCCCGTGGGATGAACTCCCAGTCCCAGACTACGCGCACCCTGTCATTGTCCCTGTTGAGCCATCGGGGCACTTGTCCCTCGGAGACGGACAGCACGATGTAGATGCGGTGAATCCAGGGCAAGTGTCG
>Ga0310695_10008555_pt1 | contig 15765 bp, 12 predicted proteins | sample RumenRJG_04DNA_FD_203882 | JGI IMG/M metagenome (GOLD analysis project Ga0310695, IMG submission 203882) | Bovine rumen microbial communities from Lethbridge, Alberta, Canada - RJG_04 (v2) (version 2) | ecosystem: Host-associated > Mammals > Digestive system > Stomach > Rumen | place: Canada...
CTTTCTCAAGGAGATTTTTATGTAGCTGAGATGGAATCTCAGATTCCATCTCAGCTTTTTTTCATAGTGATCACTTTTCTAAAATAAATTTGATACCGGTTTTCCACTGCACCTGAACTTTATATAAAGTATATCATCTGTAATAGAATGTAGAATTTTGTAATCATACAAATATTGCACATCAAATTTGTAGAACTTAACAAAGAGTTTTAATATTAAGACTAAACCTTGATTAATTCAAATATTACTATTGATTTATTAAAAATAATGTTATTTTTGAAATATTCGCTAGATTATACTTTACATTATACAATTATCTATTTATAATAAAAAAAGAATTAATATTTCTTATATACGGAAGGAGACCAGCTATGAAGAAAGTAATATTTTTATCAAATCTTGTTTTTTGCTAGTTATTTTCTTTTGTCCGATTACTTCATTTGCAGAGGATTATCATTCACGTTACATTCAACAAGAGAAGTTGAACGATTATAAGGAACTGTATAAGGAAGATGAGATTGCGATTAACGAAATAAATAAGAATTTACCGAAATTATTAGAAGAAGGGAAGAAATTTGCACAGACCGATGTTAAACAGAATGTTTTGTACAGTAGCAATACTCTTGGATCATGTGGGGATATTATAGTTAATCTTGTAATAGATTCAGGTAGTGTAGGATTTGCTGGTCATGCGGCAATTGTCTCGAATGATTATTCCAAGACGGTTGAATCTTATGCGAAAAATTGGAGCCCCAAAAAGATTGATGGTGTTCAATATTATACGAATAATTGGAATTTAAAAAAAGGCACATTGCTGGTTAGACCGGTCGGAGCGTCAATGTCACAATATAAGAAGGCTGCTTCATATGCAGCGAGTCAGGTCGGTAAGCCTTATAATTGGGATTTTCTGAATAAAACAACAACACAAAAATATTACTGCAGTCAGTTGGTTTGGCGTGCATGGCTTAATGCCGGTATAAATTGCGAAACTGGTTCTATACCGAATGGAATAATTGCTCCTGCAGATTTGGTCAATTCCTCTAATACATATATTGTTAAAAAAGTACAGTAAACATTTTATTTTAATAGGAGTCCGGATATGAAAAAAGTCCTGCCTGTATTCTGCATTTTTATATCGTTATTTACTGCCTTACTTGCCGTATTTTTTTTTAACAGATCATATAAATTTAAGGATGGAACGGATTACTATATAATATATTCTGATATGCTTCTGAAAGCCGGTGGATTGATAGGCGTGGATTCTGACGGCAATATCACAGGCAGAAGACCTTTGAAAATTCAGGATATAGAAATGTACTATTTCACAGGAAATACTTTCATTGCCGGAGGAAGCAGGGCTAATAATAATCTTACATTGACAGGGGATGGCAGACTGACACAGTTTGCATTTCTTAATAATCCGCATTATACCGGGGTGAATGCAATTACGACATATAAGAATAATTATGTAGCAGTCATGAATGGTAATGTGGAAGATAAGGATTATGTAAATCTGCTTGTCATTCAGGATAAGAAAGGCAAAGTACTTAAAAAGAAAGTATTGCATATATTTGCTGATGATATTCTGTGCAAGGATAATTATGTATATATTTCTGGAACGGAAATCATCACCGGTGACAGTAAGAAAAGCAGCAAAATAATCCGCTTTAATATTTCAAATTCAAAGTTAGATGAGATCGAAACAGAGTCAGGCAGAGAATATATGAAGATGTGCTGTAAGGGTGATGAATTATATTGCCTATCCAGGAATTATGAAGGTTACACGGACAGGATAGACGTCTTTGACATGAATTCTTTTAATAGGAAAGACACGTTAATTTTTGATAAAGACATAAGCTCATTATTTACATGTAAAAATGAATTGTACGGCGTACTGGATAACAGAGTATGTAAGATAAATTCGGAAAAGTCAATTGAAGAAAAATGTACATTGCCGGATAATACATTTATTGCCGAGACAATTTTAAGAGACGGTCATGTTTATTTTTTCTCCAGATACACAGATGTAAAGACTGAAAAAGGATACAGGAAGGTTGGCTATATTATAGACTATGATATTTTAAAGGATAAGATGAAAAAGACGCCGCTGTCTTTGAAAGGAGTTCATCTCGACATGATTCTGTTTTGCCCGGCAGCAGATAAAACATAATAATGGTATCATGACAGGACTTGTGTTAATATTATCTTAAATGTTAATGTTTGATTGATAATATTCGCGAGGGGACTCATGAAAAAGAACATAATTTTTGATGTGGGAGATGTACTCATGCAGTACAGATGGAGGGATATGCTTTCGGATATCGGCGTGCCCTCAGACAGAATAGAGGAAGTTGGAAAAGAACTTTTTCAGGATCCGAAGAGACTTTGGGAGGAGTCAGATCTTGGAAGGCTTACCCCGGATATGATGGCATCGGTTTACGCGGAAGAGTATCCTTCTGATGCTGATGTCATCGATTTCTTTATTCATCACGGCGAATATATGAATGTGCCGAGACCCAGGGTCTGGCGAGAGGTCAGCAGGCTTCATAAATCCTATCATATATATCTTCTTTCAAATTACAGCGAGGATCTCTTCAGGAAACATACAATGTATGCGGATTTTATGAAGGATATAGACGGTCTTGTGGTTTCATACATGATCCATGAGAAGAAACCAGATCCTGCCATATATAAGGCTCTTCTGGAAAAATATTCACTTGATCCGTCAGAATGCGTTTTTTTCGATGACAGGATAGAGAATGTAGACGGTGCCAGGTCATGCGGCATTGATGCAGTGCATGTGCCTGATGAAGAGACTTTGCTTAAAATCCTGTCAGAGTATTGATTTTTGTTAAACGAACAAAAAATGAGCGGCTGACGACACTAAAAAAGTATGGAAAGAGGTCAATATGCCAGTTTATACGCCGGGGCGGTATAACATCAATTTTAATATCTGCGCGATCATTCTTAACCTGATCGTTATTTTTGTTTTTATCAATAAAAAGAAGGTCAGGGACAGAAGGTCGGTCTTTTTTATTGCGATAGAGTCTCTTCTTACGGTTTCATCTATCATGGAGATAGTGGATGCCCTGTTTTTGAACGGTACGATCATCATGCCAAAATGGGCTGCCGTATTTTTTTTAAGTATGGATCTCTATCTTCACAATCTGATTTCACTTGTTTTCCTTCTTTATATACTGGAAGTGCTGGGAAGATTCATGGTAATGTCAAATGTTACAAGGATAATTTACGCTATCCCGGAGATTTGTCTTGCAGCCTTATTTTTTATTCCTTATACCAGAAGTAAAATCTTTAGTATTGACGATAACCTTAATTATCATAAGGGTTTCGGCAGCGTTATTCTTTATATTGTGGTTTTAGTATATTTTTGCATGGGGGTTATTAGTCTCATAAAGTCAAGACGTGTGATAGTCGGTGGAAATCTCTGGTATCTCATCTATACTGTGGTCGGTCTGATTTTCTGTAATATCCCATATTTTATCATACCTACTCTTCGCATAACGATTTTTCTCCAGTCTGCTCTTATGCTTGGAGTGTTTGCAAATATTGAGGACAACAGCAGGCTTTTTGATGCCGAGACCGGGCTTCTGACCAGATACAGTATGTGGAGCGAGAGCAGGATCCTGTTCGAGAGCGGTTATGAATCCTACATAATATCTGTCAATGTGAGAAATGCAGACTCATATGAGATTACACTCGGGACGGAAATACTTTCCGGCATCGGGAAGGAGATCGGCAAATGGATGCATAGTCTCGCTTCATCCACGGTTCATGTCTATCATAACGGCTATGGAGTCTATGTGATCCTCATTTTTGGCGGCAGTAAAGATGATGCAGTCAATTTATCCGAAAAGGTTATTGCCAGATTCCAAGACAGCTGGAATTATATGGATACGCCTGTTACATTCGGAATTCAGCTTATAATGGGTAAGATACCGGGAACCATCACAAATAAGAGCGAGCTCTTGTCATTCGTGGATAGAAAATATGATCCGAATCTTCCGAGCGGCAAGATAATCATGGCTGACGAGACTATGAAGCAGCTGTCGAGACGGGATGATGTGAGGGCTGCACTCGGTCGGACCATACTGAATGATTCATTTCAAGTCTATTATCAGCCTATCTATGATAATGTGAAGGACAGGATCACATCGTGCGAGGCTCTCATCAGAATGAATGATGATAAACTCGGTTTCGTATCTCCTGAAGAATTTATTAAAGTCGCGGAGCAGACGGGACTCATCTCCCAGATAGGAGAGATAGTGTTCAAAAAAGTATGCGCTTTTATTTCTGAAAATGATCCTATGCAATACGGACTTGATTATATAGAGGTCAATCTCTCCACCATCCAGTGCATGGATCCGGATCTCTATGACAGCTTTATCCGGATCATGAAAAAATATCATGTGCCTGCATCAGCTATCAATTTTGAGATCACAGAGTCTGCCATGATTCAGAACGTGACTGCGATGGAAGATGTGACGGGCAAATTCAGACAGGATGGATTCAATTTTTCCCTGGATGATTTCGGAACGGGAAATTCCAATTTCTCATATCTCATCAGATATCCTTTCAAGCTGATAAAGATAGATAAATCATTTCTCTGGAATTCCGAGAAGAATCATAAGAATGCCATTGTTTTAAAAAATATGCTGGAACTAATAAAGGATCTTGGGAAAGACACCGTGGTGGAAGGAGTGGAGACGGCAGCACAGAGAGATATGCTGAGAGCTGATGGAGTCAGATATCTCCAGGGGTATTTTTATTCAAAGCCTGTTCCTCCCGATGATTTCTTGAAATATTTAAAGGATTTTAATTCGGAATCTTCAATTGAAAAACATCATGCCTGAACGGGAGCCTTCGGAAATCTGATATCCACTTTTTCTATACGCTGATGACCGGTGGCCGCCACCCGGAGGAGAATGCCGTCGTTCGTGACATAGGTTTCTCCGACATCAGGAACGTGATCAAAAAGTCCTGTCAGATATCCGCCTATGGTGTCATAATCATCCGACTGAAAATCAAGGGGAAGTATCTCGCACAGATCGTCAAGATTCATGCTGCCGCGAACCATATATTCCCTGTCGGAGATTTTTTCTATATCATCCTCTTCATTGCTGTCATATTCATCCTTTATCTCGCCGACGAGTTCCTCAAGAAGATCTTCGAGTGTGACAAGACCGGCTGCGTCACCGTATTCATCAAGAACGATCGCCATTGCGACGGAGTTCTGTCGCATATCATGGAAGAGGTCGGCTATCTTCTTGTGCTCATAAGTATAATATGGTTTTCTGATATATTCTCTTATCGAGAAAGGTCTGTCCTCGTGGGGGATCAGCAGATCTTTCACATTGATGATGCCTATAATGTTATCCTTCTCATTTTCATAGACAGGCATTCTTGTGAACATTTCCTTACGGAATTCGCTTATTAATTTTTCATAGGACCAGTTTACATTTACGGTCATCATATCGATCCTTGGAATCATGACCTCTTTGACCATTGAATCCGAGAAATCGAAAAGATTATGAATGTAACGCTGCTCGTTTTTTTCAATAACGCCGTTTTCCGAGCTGACGTCCACTAAGGTTTTCAGTTCTTCCTCAGTGATATGGTTATCTGCTGCCTTGTTACCATGTCCTAGTATCATAATGAAAAATGCAGATACATGGTTCACCACAAAAATAATCGGAGTAAGCACCCACATCAGCATCCATATTACCGGTGCGCGCTTCAGCGAGAGCCGGACGGCATCCTGCTGGGCATGGTTCTTCGGCGTGATCTCGCCGAAGATCAGAATGAGAAATGTGAGAATAAAAGTAGCGATCCCGGCGCCCAGGCTGCCGAAGAGCCTCATGGCAACGCTTGTGGAAAGCGATGACGCCGAGAGATTCACAATGTTGTTTCCGATAAGAATCGCCGAGAGCATTTTTTCTCTCCGGTCGGTGACTCTCAATACAAGAGAAGCTCTTTTGTCTCCGGAATCGGACATAGTCCGCATCTTGATACGGCTGACCGTGGTGAGTGCGGTTTCGGATCCGGAGAAATAGGCGGACAGGGCGATCAGAATGACAAGTATTATTATATCGATAAGAAGATGCATAGGATCCTTTCCTTATTCATCAATGCAGGATGAGTCGAGATATGCCCTCTGCTCATCTGTGAGACTGTCAATTGAGATTCCGAGAGTCTTAAGTTTTCTTTCCGCAATCTCCAGATCTATCTCATGAGGGACTTTTATCAATTTTTCGTTAAAGTGCCTGTGCTCTACAAGATATCTGGCTGACAGAGCCTGCACCGCAAAACTCATATCCATGATCTCGGCAGGATGACCGTCTCCGCAGGCAAGATTTACGAGTCTGCCTTCACCGAGCACATAGATGAATTTGCCCGGGCATATTTCATATCCCTTTATGTTTTTTCTCTGGTCTATAGTGCTTAAGGCAGCCTCCTTAAGCCCTGCCATATCTATCTCCACATCAAAATGACCGGCATTTGAGAGAACCGCTCCATCTTTCATAAGCTTCATATCATCTACAGTGATGACGTGCTTGTCTCCGGTGACTGTTACGAAGAAATCTCCGATTGGCGCCGCTTCCCTCATTGGCATTACTTCAAAGCCGTCCATCCATGCCTCGATTGCCTTTACGGGGTCGACTTCCGTGACAATGACTCTTGCTCCCAGACCCTTTGCGCGCATCGATACGCCTTTTCCGCACCAGCCATAGCCGCTGACCACTACATATTTTCCGGCAACGACCAGGTTTGTGGTGCGCATGATTCCGTCCCATACCGACTGACCGGTACCGTATCTGTTGTCAAAAAGATGCTTCATGTCAGCATTGTTCACGCAGACCATGGGAAATTTCAGCTCATTTTTTCTGTTCATTGCCATGAGCCTTATTATTCCTGTCGTGGTTTCTTCGCATCCGCCGATTACATACTGAATCTCGTCAGTCATTTCTGTATGAAGCATATGTACAAGATCTCCGCCGTCGTCGATAATGATATGGCAGTGGTGGGAGAGAACCCGCCTTATATTTTCCATATATTCGATGTCGCTGCAGCCGTACTGCGAGAAAACGCATATGCCGTCATCTACGAGAGCTGCTGCCACATCGTCCTGGGTGGAGAGGGGGTTCGATCCAGTAACATACATTTCGGCTCCGCCGGCTTTCAGCACCAGGCTTAAATACGCGGTCTTTGCTTCCAGATGAACTGAAAGGGCAACTTTTATCCCCCTGAAGGGCTGTGTCTCCTTGAATTCATCTTCAAGAGACTTAAGAAGCGGGCAGTTCTTCCTGACCCAGTCGATCTTCTTATGACCGGACGGCGCCAGCTTTATGTCTTTTATTTCAAATTCAGGTGCGATCATAACTACTCCTTTTCAAATGAAAAACACTTTTGCATTGATATGTTGATTACAGTCCTGTAAAAACTCACATGTGAATATGCGTATCTGGCGGAGATCTATTCAGGAAGCCGGTACAGCATCTTTAAAAACATATGAATATGCGTACAGGACGAATCTTTTACACTGTAATGATATTGTAGAGATGAATCAATGAGAGTTCAAGATGAAGTTATGAAAGATGTGTATTGACTTCCCGGCTCAGAGCGTTTATACTACATTACAGTGCGTTGAGATATGTGATTTTACCCGATCAGCATACAGCACAATCTGAAAGCTGGAGGGAGGTTTGGAATTAGCATGGCAACTGTAATCGTAAAAGAGAATGAGTCTCTTGACAGTGCTCTCCGCAGATTCAAGAGAAGCTGCGCGAAGGCTGGCATACAGCAGGAGATTCGCAAGAGAGAGCATTATGAGAAGCCCTCTGTAAAGCGGAAGAAGAAGTCAGAAGCTGCCCGCAAGAGGAAGTTCAAATAATCTGTGTCTTGTATCAGATGAACTAGTAAAGCCGTTTCCGGTATTGCCGGGACGGCTTTTATTGTATAAACTGCCGGTAATGGAGGTGCTTTTATGAAGCGAGTAATACTGATTGTACTTGACAGTGTAGGCTGCGGAGCTGCGCCCGATGCGGCTCTTTACGGCGATGAGGGGTCAAATACCATTCACGCCGTATCTCTTTCGCCTGAATTTCGTATGGAGAACATGAGACGGTTGGGACTCATGAATATAGAAGGAGCTGATGCCGGTGAGAAATGTGAAAGCCCCTTAGGTTCATTTGGACGTCTTCAAGAGCTTTCAGCCGGCAAGGATACGACTACCGGTCACTGGGAACTCGCAGGAATCGTGTCAAAGAATCCCATGCCGACCTTTCCCGATGGATTTCCCGATGAGATAATAGATGAATTCTCAAGACTGACAGGGAAGAAGATCCTTGTCAACAAGCCTTATTCCGGCACAAAGTAATTAATGACTACGGCGATATGCAGCGGGAGACAGGCGGTCTTATAGTATACACATCAGCTGACTCGGTCTTTCAGGTGGCAGCGCACGTTGATTCTGTACCCATAAAGGATCTCTATCGATACTGTCAGATCGCGCGTCATATGCTTACCGGCAAGTACGGAGTAGGACGGGTCATCGCAAGACCTTTTACCGGCACTTCAGGACATTATGAGAGAATCAATGACAAGAGACACGATTTTTCTATCGATCCTACCGACCGTACCATGCTTGACATACTTAAGGACGAGAATTTCGACGTCCTGTCAGTAGGCAAGATAATAGATATCTTCGCCGGACGCGGCATTACGGATTTTCAGCGCACGACCGGAAATCCGGACGGTATAGAGAAGACGATCGAGTGGATGGAACATGATTTCAGCGGTCTTCTGTTTACAAATCTTGTCGATACGGATATGATCTACGGTCACAGAAATGATGTAGACGGATATGCCGGGGCTCTTTCCTATTTTGACTCAAAGCTTCCTGAGATTACAGGAAGGATGAGAGACGACGATGTTCTGATGATTACCGCTGATCATGGCTGTGATCCATCGACTCCGTCCACGGACCATTCCAGAGAATATGTCCCGCTTGTCATCTATGGAAAAAACGTGAAAAAGGGAATTGATCTTGGAACAGTAAGCGGAATGAACTGTGTTGCGGCTACCATACTTGAATATCTGAATACTTCTGAACGTCTTGACGGAACGGTTCTTCCAATATTTTGAAATCTTCCGGAGGAGTGAGATGAAAATAAAAAAAGCCTTTTCAATTCTTGCTATATTCCTAAGCTCTCTTATTTTCGTCAGCTGTTCAGGTCAGAAGCTGAACCACGACAGATTCGTTTCTGTTGTCGAAAAGCATGACATGGACTGCGCAGAAGATAAAAGCGGTTCTGACATAGGCGTGAAAGCCTGGACCAGAGCTCAGGGCAATGGTAATTCCGCAGACATAGAGCTTATTGAATTTGATTCCGAAGGCAATGCAGCTTCCTTTATAAATAAGCAGACTACAATTATTTCTGAAAACGGAGTGAAGTTTTCAGGTTCCATGGATTCGGGAGAACAGGCTCAGTCAGGAAACATATGGTATTATTTCGCGATTTCAGGAAAGTATGTGATAATGGCTAATGCAACAAGTACATCAGACAAGAAACTTATTTTGAAGGTACTTGACAAGCTGCCGGGTGTCAGCAGACCATAATGCTAAAGCGGATTTTCTGTATTATTTCTTTTTTTAATGTATAATGTTTCCTGTAAGTCAAATAGTTGGATATTCATGGAAAGATTGAATTTTTAAAGTCTGGAGGAAGTTATGCCCGAATGGTTGAATGATGCTGTGTTTTATGAGATCTATCCGCAGTCCTTTTATGATTCGAACGGTGACGGGATAGGTGATATCAATGGTATCAGAGAAAAGATACCTTATATAAAGAGTCTCGGAGTGAATGCTCTTTGGATCAATCCCTGCTATGACTCTCCTTTCAAGGATGCCGGATATGATGTCCGTGATTACAAAAAGATTGCTCCAAGGTATGGAAGTAATGATGATATGGCAGAGCTTTTCAAAGAGGCTCATTCTGCCGGTATCCGTGTCCTTTTGGATTTGGTTCCGGGACATACTTCAGAGGAACATGAATGGTTCAGGCGTTCATCCGAGACAACGAAAAACGAATACTCCAACAGATATATATGGACAGAACATGCCTTTGACGGCGGGTTTCCGTTTAATTACGTGGCAGGTGAGACAGAGCGTCCGGGCGCGTATCTTCTCAATTTCTTTAAATGTCAGCCGGCGCTGAATTATGGCTTCGGCGAGAGAACGAGCTCCTGGCAGCTGCCACCGGATCATCCTGACTGCATAGCTACAAGAGAAGCCATAAAGGATGTGATGCGTTTCTGGCTCGACATGGGCTGTGACGGATTCAGGGTGGATATGGCTGATTCCCTGGTCAAAAATGATGACGAAAATAAGTCAAATACCTGCGTCGTCTGGCAGGATATCAGGCAGATGCTGGACAGAGAATATCCCAACGCTGCAATCGTGTCTGAGTGGGACAATGCCGACCAGTCGATGAATGCGGGATTCCATATGGATTTTACGCTTAATAACGGCGGTACCGGTTATTCTACTTTGTTCAGAGATTATATCAACCATGGCGAATGGCTGACAGCAGGATGCAAGGAAGGTCCGGATGCTGATTTCGGAGCAAAAGAGGGAGATGGAGAAGAGAAGCGGCTGGAGATCCTTTCCGAAAGAGATAAGAGCTTTTTCAGGAAAGACGCCGGAGGCGATATTTCTCTTTTTCTCAAAGATTACGAGAGCCGTCTGGCATCGGCAAGAGGCAGGGGATATGTGTCTTTGATTACCGGAAATCATGATACGCCCCGTCTCAATTTCCTGATGGATGACAGGGAGAGGAGACTGGCTTTTGCATTCATACTCACTATGCCGGGAGTGCCTTTCATCTATTATGGCGACGAGATAGGCATGAGATATTTTGACGGAATGAGATCAAAGGAGGGCGGATTCCACAGGACCGGCTCCAGGACACCCATGCAGTGGGATGAGACTGAGAATCTGGGATTCAGCACGGCGGATAAGTCTCTTCTCTATCTTCCGGTTGATCCTGCTTCAGATCATGTGACTGTCGCTTCATCCGAGGATGATCCGGATTCTCTTCTTAATTTTGTGAGGAGTCTTATTGATCTAAGACATTCGACACCTGATCTTATGGCATCTGGTGAATATCATACTGTCCATGGTGAAAAAGGTGACAGCGTATATATATATAGAAGAGGATCTTTTCTGATAGCAATAAATACTTCAGGCAGGGAAGCTCGTACCCTTATTCCGGAGACGGAGTCGGAGAGTCTGAGCGGGAATCAGATATTCAATGTAGGGGAAGCATCACTTGACGGAAGTGTTATAGTGACCGGGCCTCAGAGCTTTACGGTGTTTGAATAAGTAAAGATTCTTGCAGCGTCAATGATTATTTTTGCAGCCGGAGCATCATTATGGAGATCAAAGTCAGACAGATAATAATAAAAGGCATATTGATAATGATCATCATGTGCGGTCTCATATATTTTGCTGCAGAATTCCTTGGGATCGGTCATTGCGAGACAACAGATCTTAAAATAAAAAAAGTTGAGAGATTTAATACCATTACAGGAAAAAGGGAAATATGCAAGCGGGGCGATTATGTCTTTAATGAGAATGATATATGTCTTATTACTGTAAAGATGCCTGAACACATGCCGTATAGCGACAATTCGCTTGTATTTCATTCATGCAATGATATCATAACTGTATTTATCAGCGATGATATACTATTTTCATATGGACTCGAATTGTCAAGAAAGAACATCCAGATAGGGAATATTCATTGTGCAGTTCATATTCCGACAGAATACAGCGGCAGGGATATCTGTGTAGAGCTTAAAGTCAGGCAGAATCATTCTGAAAGAATCAATACAGAGATGAAATTAATGCCGTCAGATAGAATTGCCTATTATCCAATCAATGGCCGCGGAATGTATTTTACGGCATTCTTTCTTATGATGCTTGCAGCTGTTTTTATTATTGTACTTGGAATCGTGCTGGCAAAGGGGCTGTCTCAAAAGCTTTATAGTATCTCGCTTGGCTTTACAATTCTGCTTCTCTGCATATGGTATTTCGGCCACAACAGATTTTTCTATGTCCTTTCTGATAACGTCAGGTTTAATGCTCTTTCGGAGTACTATGCCCTTGACCTCTTGCCTGCCCCGATGGTTCTGTTCTTCTATTACCTGGCATCAACTAAGAAGATGAAGCGTTTTCTCGGTGCACTGGGAATTGCTACCGGAGCCTTTTCCGCCGTGAGCTTTATTCTTGTCTCAATGAGAAGGATCATGTTCTGCAATATCCTTTTTATTACTCAGATGGTCGTTCTGGTCTTATTCTTCATACTTACAGTACTCACAATTATGCAATATATAAAGAGACGTGACAATTTCATAAAGCTTATGATGACCGGCATGAATATTGGAATGTTCTTTGCGGTTCTTCAGATCCTTTCGATAATATTGAAGGAAAAAAGACATCTGCCGATCTTACTCGACTGGTTTACGGGTATAGATTTTGCTTCTCTTGGGATAATGATTCTCATTACAATGATTCTGATCTCTGTGATATTCAGAGTCATGAAAGGCATTGAGAGTGAGAAAAGAAACCTGATCATGAAAAAGCTTGCCTTTGAAGATGCTCTTACAGGCATCCCGAACCGGATATCAGTGACTGAAAGCATGAAAAAACTCGATGAGAGCAGCTGGTATGCCGTAGGCTTTTTCGATGTAGACGGCTTGAAATCAGCTAATGACAAGTACGGCCACGAGGAGGGCGACAAGCTGATCCGGACAGCTGCAAATCTTATAGGAGATTCATTCGGGGGAAAAGGCGGATTTTTCGGACGCTGGGGCGGCGATGAATTTGTGGCTGTTTTTACTGAACAAAAGGAATTTGAAAATTTCAGGTCGGCACTTCACAGAGGAATAAGTGATATTAACAAAAATACGGATCTGAAGGATGGGTTCTCTATATCAGACGGATATGTGATACATGAGCCGGGACAGAAGGATTCTGTTGAGTCGCTTATTAATATAGCAGACAAGAATATGTATTATTACAAGAAAAAACGGAAAAAAGCAAGAGAAGAGTGAGATCGATATGTCTTATGTTGTGATTTATACTGATGGTTCATGTCATGGCAACCCCGGGCCGGGCGGATATGGAGCTGTGTTGCTTACCAAAATAAACGGAGAGGAACACAGACTTGAGATATCCGATGGTTACAGGAATACTACCAATAATCAGATGGAGCTTCTGGGACCGATAAGAGCCCTGGAGAGACTCTCATTCCCTTGCGATGTGCTTTTTGTTTCTGATTCACAGTATTTCCTTAAAGGCTTTATGAAGGATACTCACTGGGTCGAGAACTGGAAGAAGAGAGGGTGGAAAAATTCCGGCAACGCGCCTGTGAAGAATAAAGAACTCTGGATGAAGCTCGATGAGCTCATCTCTTTACAAAAATCCGTCAGCTTTCAGTGGGTCAAGGGACATGAAAATACGGAATTAAATAACAGATGCGACGAGCTTGCTAATCTCGCCGCATCTGATGAAAAATCGTTAAAGGATCATATTGATCTGTAATTTCAGTCGTCAGCTTCGTCATCGTCTGTCACATTATAGACTGTTCTCTTTCTCGCGTCAGCATCCTGTTCGAGATATTCGTCATAGGTGGATACCTTGTCTATAATAGAACCTTCAGGGAGTATCTCTATGATCCTGTTCGCTGTAGTCTGTACTATCTGATGATCTCTTGATGAGAAGAGGATCACTCCGGGGAATTTCTGAAGACCGGTATTAAGTGCTGCTATGCTTTCCATATCAAGATGGTCGGTAGGTTCGTCAAGTACCAGCACATTTGATGCCTCGATCATCATTCTTGAAAGAAGCACTCTGACTTTCTCGCCGCCGGAGAGCACTCTCATCTTTTTATCGCCGTCTTCTCCGGCGAAGAGCATTCTTCCCAGAAATCCCCTGACATAAGTCGCATCCTTTATCTCGGAAAACTGAGTCAGCCATTCGGCAATCTTTAAATCATTATCAAATATCTTTGTATTGTCTTTTGGAAAATAAGACTGTGAAGTCGTGACTCCCCATTTGAATGTTCCTGAGTCAGGTTCCATCTCGCCCATCAGAATCCGGAAGAGAGTGGTCTTTGCAAGCTCATTTGATCCTACAAAGGCGATCTTGTCATCATGATTTACATGGAAGGTCACATTGTCCAGTACCTTTTTCCCGTCGATGGTCTTTGAGAGGTTGTCAACTGACAGCACATCATTTCCAATTTCTCTCTTGGGACGGAAATCAATATATGGATATTTTCTGCTTGAAGGTCTTATATCATCAAGCTGAATTTTTTCAAGAGCTCTCTTTCTGGATGTGGCCTGCTTGGACTTTGATGCGTTTGCAGAGAAACGTGAGATGAATTCCTTCAGCTCTTTGATCTGTTCTTCTTTTTTCTTATTGGCTTCTTTTTTCTGCTTCTGGATAAGCTGGGATGACTCGAACCAGAAATCATAATTTCCTGCATAGAGCTGGATCTTTCCGTAGTCTATATCGGCAATGGAAGTGCAGACCTTATTCAAAAAATATCTGTCGTGGGAAACCACTATGACAGTATTCTCGAAATTGATAAGGAACTCTTCAAGCCATGCGATGGCGTCAAGATCCAGGTGGTTTGTAGGCTCGTCGAGGAGAAGAATATCCGGATTTCCGAAAAGTGCCTTAGCAAGGAGGACCTTGACTTTAAGCGCAGACGGCAGCTCTTTCATCATCATATGGTGGTATTCCGTATCAACTCCGAGACCGTTTAAAAGGGATTCGGCGTCTGCCTCCGCATTCCAGCCGTCCATGTCTGCAAACTCAGCCTCAAGTTCGGATGCCTTTATTCCGTCTTCGTCTGAAAAATCAGGCTTTGCGTAAAGGGCGTCTTTTTCCTTCATTATCTCATAGAGACGTTTGTTGCCCATAATTACTGTATCAAGAACGGTATAGGCATCATATTTGAAGTGATCCTGCTCAAGGACTGACAGACGCTGTCCTGGTGTGATCGATACGTCTCCGGTCGTAGGCTCAAGCGCTCCCGATAAAATTTTCAAAAAAGTAGATTTGCCGGCGCCGTTGGCACCAATAAGACCGTAGCAGTTGCCTTCGGTAAATTTGATGTTGACGTCTTCGAAGAGAGCCTTCTTCCCAAGGCGCAGCGATATATTATTTGCCTGTATCATTTTGTAAATCCATCTGCCTTTCTTCAATAATAAGGTGACATATGCCTGTTAATTGTATAGGAAAGACCGGCTGATGTCAAAAAACATAAAGTTACATTGCAACTATTCAATGTATCTGAAAAGGAACACTAAGAATGGCTATCTGTATTGATTTATCGGGGAAAAATATATATATTGTTTAAAGGACTTTGTGCATAATGAGCATTGCAGGGAATATCCCTGATATTTTTTGTGAGTTGTTCACAAGGCCATGAAATATCGTTAAGGAGGAAAAACATGATCAAGAGAAAAATGAAAACCATGGATGGAAACCATGCTGCAGCTCATGCTTCATATGCATTTACTGAAGTAGCTGCCATGTATCCCATCACCCCTTCATCCGTAATGCCTGAAGCTACGGATGAGTGGGCAACCGCCGGACGTAAGAATATGTTCGGTGAGCCTGTGCAGATCACAGAGATGCAGTCTGAGGCAGGTGCAGCGGGCGCAGTTCACGGT
>Ga0310695_10008559_pt1 | contig 15759 bp, 10 predicted proteins | sample RumenRJG_04DNA_FD_203882 | JGI IMG/M metagenome (GOLD analysis project Ga0310695, IMG submission 203882) | Bovine rumen microbial communities from Lethbridge, Alberta, Canada - RJG_04 (v2) (version 2) | ecosystem: Host-associated > Mammals > Digestive system > Stomach > Rumen | place: Canada...
TATTTTCCCGTTGCAGAAATAGCGACCTCCGAGGAAGTTCCCGAATATCTGAGCAGATACAAAGCACCTGCCGCAATGGGAGAAGATTTTGACTCCGGCACGTTTTCACTGGGCGGCACATTATATCAGCTTCCCTGCCCGGTTTCCGAATTGCTTAGTCAGGGCTGGACTTTAGAGGACACTACTCCTGTCCCCGGACACAATACCAACTATGTAAAAATCACAAAAGATGGTGTCTCGCTCTACGTAACGCTTGCGAATTACGCAGAATATCAGACACTCGCTGTTAATTGTGCTGTGATCTGTGTTGATGCGCTTTACAGCGATGGCTCTAACCCCGACTTAGAACTTCCGAAGGGGGTCACACTCGATCTGGATCGCAGCGCGCTCGATTCCATCACAGAGAGTTCTTCCATGACATTCGACTACAGTGAGCTTAGTGACGGCAATACTTACTATATGGGAAATTCCACCGACTATACTCGTGAATGCGTTTTACAATACAGTAATTCCGAAGACCACATGTATGAAATTAAGTATAGATTCAACTCTGAGGAATGGCCTTGGTAACACAAAGGAGACAGGGGACGGTCCCCTGTCTCCTTTTAAGCTTTCTCCACAAGCAGCGCCCTGACCGCATTCAGTACGCAGAGCACCATGACGCCCACATCTGCGAAGATCGCGAGCCACATATTGGCGATGCCCAGCGCGCCCAGCAGGAGGCATGCAAGTTTCACACCGATGGCAAAATAGATATTCTCATATACAATCCGAATGCATTTGCGGGCGATCCGGATCGCCTTGGCGATCTTGCGGGGATCGTCATCCATCAGGACAACGTCTGCCGCCTCAATGGCGGCGTCCGATCCAAGCGCGCCCATTGCAATTCCCAGATCCGCGATCGCAAGTACCGGCGCATCATTAATGCCGTCGCCGACGAAAGCAAGTGACGCATTCGGTCCCATCTTCTGTGCCTTCTCTTTCATGAGTTTCTCGGCAAACGTGACCTTGTCCTCGGGAAGGAGCTCCGCGTGCACTTCATCAAATCCGACCTCATGCGCGACACTCTCCGCCATAGAAGTGATATCTCCGGTCAGCATGACCGTCTTCGTGACGCCGATCTGCTTCATGCTGCGGATCGCCTCCGCGGCGCCCGGTTTGATCTCGTCAGAGATGACCACGTGGCCCACATAAGTAAATACCTTCGCACCGTCGGCCTCGCTCTCTTTTGCCACATACACAACTGTGCCCAAATGGCCGCAAGGCTCGCACTCGATATCCAGGTATTTCATCAACTTCAGGTTGCCGGCCGCGATCCGCACGCCGTCTACGGCTGCGATCACTCCCTTGCCGCTGATCTCCTGCACGTCCGTTACACGGTTAAGGTCGAGCTCTCGGCCGTTTTCTCCGGTTTCATACGCCCTTCGGATACTGCACGCAATGGGATGTGTAGAATGGCTCTCTGCATGCGCTGCCAGCTCCAGGATCTCGGCGGAATCCATCTTCTGATCGCGCCCGTCGTGCACCGCGGTCACTTCGAAATTGCCCTTCGTGACAGTTCCTGTTTTGTCCATGACGACATATTTGACATTCGCCAGCGTCTCCATGAAATTGGAGCCCTTGATCAGGATACCCTGGCTGCTTGCGCCTCCGATCCCGCCGAAAAACGAGAGCGGAACACTGACCACGATCGCACACGGACAGCTGATGACAAGGAAGGTGAGCGCCCGGTAGATCCAATCGGACCACAGCGCCCAATTTGATTCCTGATGAAGTATCAAAATATTGACCAAAGGCCCTAAAATGGCCAGCGCCAAAGCGCCATAGCACACTGCCGGTGTATAAACTCTTGCGAACTTGGTGATGAACTGCTCGGATCTGGCCTTGCGCTCCCCGGCGTTCTCGACCAGTTCCAGAATCTTGGATGCCGTGGATTCGTCGAACTCCTTTGTGGTCTCGACGCGCAGGACACCGGACATATTCACCGATCCGCTGATGATCTCATCTCCCGGCTCCACATCTCTGGGCAGGCTCTCTCCTGTCAGGGCGCTGGTGTTCAGTGCAGACCTTCCCTCTATGACGATCCCGTCGATGGGCACTTTTTCACCGGGACGGATCACAATGATGCTTCCGACCTCCACATCGTCCGGATCGACCTTCTCGATCTCACCGTCCTGTTCCAAATTGGCATAATCCGGACGGATGTCCATGAGATCGCTGATGCTGCGTCTGCTCTTACCGACCGCTATGCTCTGGAAGAGCTCCCCGATCTGGTAAAACAACATGACCGCCACGCCTTCCGCATACTCTCCCAGGATCATCGCGCCGATCGTTGCCACCGCCATCAAAAAGCACTCATCGAACACCTGCCCGTTTAGGATCCCCTTCCAGGCTTTGCGCAGGATATCGTATCCTACCGTCAGATACGGGATCAGGAAAAGCACGAAGCGGAGCACCGGGTAGTCCTCCAGCGGCAGTAAATATAACACGATCAGCATAACTGCTGCCGCGATGATCCGCAGCAGCAGGTTTTTTTGCTTCTTATTCAGATTCTCAGTTAATTTCTTCACTGTCTGATTCCCTCATCGGATTCTCATTAAGTCATTTACTTAGATAGATCCGCAATGACCCTCACAGAAAGATCTCGCAGTCATCCTCGACGACTTTGCAGTTTCTGCGCACTTCCTGCATGACCGCTGCCGGGTCAGCGCCGTCCTCGAACTCCACCTTCATCTTCAGTGCCATGAAGTTCACCACTGCGTCCTTGACGCCATTTGTCTTTTTCGCGGCCTGCTCCATCTTGTTGGCGCAGTTGGCGCAGTCTACATCGATCTTGTAAGTCTTTTTCATTGTTTGTCCCCTTTCCCATTACTTGTGCTGTATTTGCGCAGCCTCTTTAACATGAATACAGTTCACTGACTCTTATCTGTATTACTCATTAATGTGTTCCATCCCCATCGATATGATGGTCCTCACATGATCATCCGCCAGATAGTAGATGATCTGCTTGCCTTCCCTGCGGCCGTTCACCAGGCCGGCCTGCTTAAGCAGGCGCAGCTGATGGGAGATTGCGGACTGGGTCATGTTGAGCGTCTCCGCGAGATCGCACACACAGATATCCGCCTCGAAGAGCGCGAACAGGATCCGGATCCTCGTGGAATCACCGAAGGCCTTGAACAGTTCCGCCAGATCATAGAGTTTGTCTTCCGACGGCATATTCTCATTCACATAGCGAACCTTATCCGCATGAACTTCTTTTTCCTCACAGCAGGGAATCTCTGCCTTTGCATACATTTTCTCTGTACTCATCTGTTGTTCTCTCATCTTATACGGTCTTGTTTTACAAACATATGAGCATTTATTCATATGTTTGATCATATAGTATCCCTTTTCTCAGCCTCTGTCAACACATTTATTTCACAAACTGAATGTAAGGGCATCGATATTTTGACGTTGTTCCTAATAGATTGGAACCCCTTTAGCCAAAATAGAGCCAAAATAGAGCGAGGTGTAATTATGAACAGAGATCGCGCGCCCAACGAGGGCACAAAGACAAGTTTTGGGCAGTCTCACCGCACAGGATGGATCATCGCCGCAGCCGCACTGCTGATCGCAGCCGCAGCTGCTGTTTTCCTTGCGGTCCGCACACCGGACAGCCGGATCATTGATCACATAACTGCCAAATATACCGGCAGCACCAGGGCCGGTGTCGTACTTGACGACCATAACAACGGATTTACCGTGACCGCGCATTTTAAGGACGGGCACGATGAAAACGTCACCGGCTGGACGATCACATCGCCGCAGACACTGAAAAACGCGCAGAAAAGCGTTGTGACGATCACCTATCGAAAAGCGAGCACGCAGTGTGAGGTACAGTGTACGACAGGTATGATCCAGGCGATCACTGCGGAGTACGACGGTGAGACGACCGCCGGGACCGCCATTACTGACGCCACGCCGGGCCTCCACGTCTATGTGATCCGGGACGGCGGCTCTAAGATGGAGCTGGACAAGGGCTGGCGGGTCACAAATCCGACGATCCTGAAAAAAGATACACTCTCGCGCGTCCAGATCTCCTACAAGGAATTCAACTGCACGCTGTCGATTCAGTGCACTTCCAGGGCGATCTCGCGCCTGTCGGCCTCCTACTCGGGGAGCACCGAGGAGGGCACTGTGATCGGCTCGGGCTGCAAGGATGTGGTCGTCACGGCCTCCTATCCCGACGGGACGAGTGAGCAGGTGAGCGGCTGGACGCTCGCTGAATCCGCCATTCTAGCGCCCAAAGAGCGCTATCTGCTGGAGGTTCATTACGAAGACAGCATGTGCACGCTGGAGGTGATCTGCACCACGCCTACGGCAGCGGAGTTCCAAAGCGGCTGCATCTCCACCGGATACGCTGCGCTCTATCACAACCCCTCTCATTACATCGGCTCCAATATTCTTGTGGAGGGAACGATCATCGAGCGGCGTCCCAATCAGGACGGCAGTGTTGAGATCTTTCTTGAAATGCAGGGAGATTTTCTCGGCTTTACAAAAGGCACCCTCTGTGCCTCCTACACCAGCACACTGCACGGAGATCTTCCGCAGAAAGGTGCCTATGTCAGGGCCTACGGCATGTTCAAAGGAGTGGAAGACCGGATTCTGGAAGACGCCTCGTCCTCGATGCCGGTCATGGATGCGGAATATGTGATCGCCGTCTGAGAAGCGCATAATCTGAGGAAGCTCATGATCTGAGAAGCTCATAATAAAAAAAGCTGTGCTTTTAAAGCACAGCTTTTTCAAATTCCGATATTCTGCGGTCCAGTTCCGCATAGAATGCCTTCGCCGGTCCGCCGGTCGGCTCGCAAGACGGCCCGCCGGTTTGTTCACAAAGCGGCTCATACGCCGATTCATAAGGCGTCATATAAAACGTTCTCAGGAAATAGAGATTGATGCTGCGCTGCACCTCCTCAGAGGGCTCCGCCGCAAGCCTTGCCTTGAGTGTTCTAAGGAGCGACCTCCACTTCCCCTTAAATCTCTCATAATCCGCAAGATCGGGAATGCCGATCCATCTGTCGATCCTGACCTTGGAGAGGCGGCCGTTGACGCACCCGCCCTCGACAATGAAATAGGATGTCTTCGGTCCGTCGTACTGTCTCCCCAAAGGAAACAGCCTGCAGATCCCGGGGCGAAAAGCGTGGATCGTGCATCTCCCGTCCGGTCCCAGAAATGTGCAGCTCTCCGTATCCTTTCGCATCATAAGGTGAGGAAGGATCACTCCCTCCTCCACATGCAGGTCCAGGCAGTTCCCCAGAAGGGCTTGGAAAGGTTTCCCCGTTCCTGCCGTCAGCTGCCATATATCATAAGGATCGAGTACGATCGTATCTCCCATTCCCCTGCAGCAGGCTCCGCACCCCGCGCACTCTGCGCTGGAGATCCTCGCCATGTCATGGGCGCTGTATAGACGTGTCGGCATCCGCTTAATCTCCCGCCAAAATATCGTCCAGATCCTCGTATGTGTACCTCAGCAGCTCGTCCAGTGCCTGTTCGATCTCCACATCTTTTTTGAGGATCGGGTTCGTGATCTGTACGCCTCTGGCAACGATCATCCGCGGCCTGCGCAGCGCCCGGAGATTCTCCAAGGGGTTTCCTGCCGTGATCAGGAAATCCGCCGCTTTGCCGGGCTCTATACTTCCGGTCTCATCACCGAGCCCTGCGATCTTCGCATTCCCCAAAGTCGCTGTATAGAGGGCTTCTGCCTCGGAGACGCCGCAGAAATTGTGGAAATACTGCAGTTCACGCCACATGTCGTACTGCGTGACAAACGGGCAGCCGCTGTCCGTGCCCAGACCCACAGGGATCCCTTCGCGCAGCGCTCTTCTCGCGCACTCGATCACACCTCTTAAGACGATACCTGCATTGCGCCGGTCCATCGGGCGGACATGGGTCTGTGCTGTGTCCAGAAGCGCCATCGGCATGATCGGAGAGATGGTCGTGACCAGTGACGCGCCTTTTTGATGAAACAGTTCCATCATCTCATCGGTAGGCAATGCGCCGTGTTCGATGGTATCCACACCGCCCCGCAGTGCCTCGATCACGCCCTGCGTGCTCTCTGTGTGGGCGGCAACCGAAAGGCCCAGCTTATGCGCTTCCTCGCAGGCGGCCTTTATGATCTCCGGGGACATCTTGAGGACGCCGGGCGCCCCTTCCGTTTCCGCATCCATAATACCGCCGGTGACCATGAGCTTGATCAGATCCGGACGGCTTTCCGCGATCTTGTGTACGAAACTGACAGCCTCCGCTGCCGTATGCGCCGGATAAGCGAGAGAGCCCGCCAAGTGACCGCCGGGAACGGAGATGCCCATATTGGCTGTCAGGATCCTCGGGCCGGGCATCGCACTGCCCGCAGCGCTGCCTCTGAGCGCCGCTCCCACGCCGTCAGGCGCGAAGGGGCCGGCCGGGATTCTGGTAAAGCCGGTCCTGACTGCGCGCAGCGAAGATCTGAGATTGTGCTTCTTCATGCCGGGCAGCCGGTCTTCCGTGAACTTCTCTCTGAGCCTGACGCCTTCCTCGATCTCGTTTCGGATCTTCCCGTCATAATCCGAGATCCCGCCGACAGTCCGGATCGTCGTCACACCGCTCTGGAGTTCCATATATGCATAGCCTCTGCTCATGGAGCGGACGATCTCTCCCGTGAGCGCATTGGAGGTGGCAACCTTCACCAGACGGACATAGTCCTCCGGCTGTTTCTTCTTTCCCGAGGGCTTTCCGCCCGAATTGAGATGTACATGAAGGTTGATCAGTCCGGGCATCAGATAGAGCCCCTTGATGTTGACGATCTCGCAGTCCGACGGCAGGAGTCCGTCAGCGGGCAGGATCTCTGCAATTCTGCCGTTCTCTACGATGACCGACATGTGCTCGGGCTTCATGTCCTCGGTCCCATTCAATATGATTCCACCAATATAAGCTGTTTTCATGTTCTTCCTTCCAAAACTGAACCAAAACTGAATTAGTAGTCTGCTGAGGCAGGATCGCTCCCGGTTCAGCTTACTCTCTACTATATCACAAGATGAAAACAGAAATAAAGCCCTATGCCGGGCTTCAGCCTCAGCACGGAGCTTCATTTCTCAGGGGATGTTAATAAAGTATAGGGGGGTAATTGATAATGTTCGTCAGCTCTTGCTGACAATGGCTATATTACCCGAAACCCCTCCGAATAAATAGTCACTGTTTTGACCTTGATTCAGTAATTTTTGACTTTTCCCCTCTTTGACCGCGAAAATGATCCGGATCCTGATCATTGATCTGACGAAAGAACAGATCGGAATCCACCCGGAAAACCTGCCTTGATATCAGAACAGGCCGGAGATCTTTCCGTTTTCATCCACATCGATCTTCTCTGCCGCAGGAACCTTGGGAAGGCCCGGCATAGTCATGATCTCTCCGGTCAGTGCGACGACAAATCCTGCGCCGGCTGAAATCTTCACACTGCGCACAGTGATGTCGAAATCCTTGGGGGCGCCCAGCTTATTGGGATCGTCCGTCAGGCTGTACTGCGTCTTTGCCACACAGATCGGGCAATTGCCGAAGCCGAGGTCTTCAAGCTGCTTGGCCTGCTTGGCGGCGTCTGCTGTCATCACAACACCGCGCGCGCCGTATACTTTGGTCGCGATCTGATTGAGCTTATCTTCGATGCTTCCCTCCAGCTCATAGGAGAATCGGAAGTCCGAAGGCTCCTCGACCAGACGAACGATCTCTTCTGCGAGCGCCTTGCCGCCTTCGCCGCCCTTGGCCCAAACCTGGGACAGGACCACGTTCACACCGAGCTCTTTGCACTTATCCTCCACCAGCTTGACTTCCGCCGCTGTATCTGTGGGGAACTCGTTGATGGCAACAACGCAGGGAAGGCCGTATACGTCGCGGATATTGCTGACATGCTTTAAGAGATTGGGCAGACCCTTCTCTACCGCCTCGAGATTCTCCTTGCCCAGATCCGCCTTGGCAACGCCGGCGTTGTGCTTGAGACTGCGCACCGTACCAACGATCACGACCGCATTGGGACGGATGCCCGCCATACGGCACTTGATGTCCAGGAACTTCTCCGCGCCCAGGTCCGCGCCGAATCCGGCTTCCGTGACCGCGTAATCCGCCAGCTTCATAGCCATTCTGGTCGCTGTGACAGAGTTGCAGCCGTGTGCGATGTTCGCGAAGGGGCCGCCGTGGATGATGGCGGGAACGTGCTCCAGTGTCTGCACGAGATTGGGCTTCAACGCGTCCTTGAGCAGTGCAGCCATGGCGCCCTGTGCGTGAAGGTCTCCCGCTGTGACAGGCTTCTGCTCGTTGACTTTGCCGTAGGTATAGCCGACGATGATCCTGGAAAGTCTCTCCTTGAGGTCATTGATATCACTTGCAAGGCAGAGAACTGCCATGATCTCGGAAGCGACCGTGATATCATAACCGTCCTCGCGGGGTGTTCCGTTGACTCTGCCGCCGAGGCCGTCCACCACAAAGCGGAGCTGACGGTCATTCATGTCCACACATCTTCTCCATGTGATCTTGCGGGGGTCGATATTGAGCTCATTTCCCTGATAGATGTGATTGTCGATCATGGCCGCAAGAAGGTTGTTCGCGGCACCGATCGCGTGAAAATCACCTGTAAAGTGAAGGTTGATATCCTCCATGGGAACGACCTGCGCGTAGCCGCCGCCTGCCGCGCCGCCCTTGATGCCGAAGACCGGTCCAAGGGAAGGCTCACGAAGTGCGACCATGACTTTTTTGCCGAGTTTCTGCAGGCCGTCCGCCAGGCCGATCGTCGTTGTGGTCTTACCCTCTCCGGCGGGTGTGGGATTCATAGCCGTGACAAGGATCAGCTTTCCGTCCTTGCGGTCGGAGTCCTTGAGCAGTTTGTAGTCGATCTTGGCCTTATACTTGCCGTACTGCTCCAGATACTCATCGTCGATCCCTGCCTTTGCCGCGATCTCCGTGATCGGGAGCATCTGACATTCCTGTGCAATTTCAATATCACTCTTGTAGCCCATTTCCGTGTGTCTTATCCTTTCTTAGTTTGTATGGTTTTGATTTGTATGGTTATCAATAATAATTACTTTTCTGATCAACTGCCGTTATTGATTTTCGATCATCCGAAAGCGCTCGGTATACTTCTCGTGCGCTTCATTAAATTCCTTGTTGAACTTCTGGTCCTTACCGGATCGAAGCGATGTGAAATATACGTGCTCATTTTCCGCAAGTTCGGGATTTACGCGGACCAGTGTCGCCTCACCGATGTTGGTACTGACGTCGGCGATCCTCTTCATATCCGACATAAGATTCTCGAAATTGGAATCCGCATAGATGTCGCACTCGCCCTTGCCCATTCGGTCGAGGTGATGCCTCTTGAGCTTGCTCACCATCTCGCTGGCAACTTCCCGCAGCGGCTCGATCTTGAAGGCCGCTTCGACATCGCGCTTTTCAAATGTCTTCTCTACCGCCTCCAGGATTTCCTCCAGAAGATCTTCCAATATTTTGAGCTCAGCAAGTGCCGTCGGTGAAAACTTTCTCTGCTTGCTGTACAGGATATTGGCATTGTCCGCAATATTCACCGCATGATCGCCCAAACGCTCGAATTCCGTCACGACTTTGTAATACTGATTGAGGATCGCAACGTGCTGCTCGTCTCTTACATGGGGCAGAAACTCAACGATATACCGGCTGATCCTGTCGGTGAGGATATCAATGGAATCCTCTTCCTCCATAATCTTTTCATAAACCGCTGCATCGTAATTCTCGAGCAGGCCGAACGCGTCCTCTATATTACTCTTTGCAGTGCGGAGCTGTGCGAGCAGGATATCATACAAACTGCCCAGCGCCAGCGCAGGTGTGTCGAAGAACATAGGATTGAGGGCATCCAGTTTGTCCTTGTATTTGTTCTCCGGCTCCTTGTCGTCCGGAATGAGCCGGACGCTGGTTCGCTCCATCAGAGAGATCGTGGGGAACAGCAAAATACTTGCTGCCAGGTTAAATACCGTATTGGCGTTTGCGATCACACCGGAATTGACGACCGTGTCCCAGATCCAGTCAAGAGCGCCAACCTGATGCAGGATCGTGACACCGATAAGAATGAGCGCCATCTTCCCGATATTGAAGAGAATATTGACGATACCGACTCTCTTCTGCTCCGCGCTCGCACCGATAAAGCAGACGATGCCGGTCGTCACGCTGTCGCCCAGATACACGCCGACGATCACGGGATACACCGCCTTGAAAGTCAGCACGCCCGACGCGGAAAACGCCTGCAGAATACCGATCGTCGCCGAGGAACTCTGCAGTATGAACGCCACGGCCGCACCGGTCAGATAGCCGAGGACCGGATTGTTGCCGAGACCGTTGAACAGGCCCTCCACCATTCCGGATTCTGTCAAAACATTGACGGCGCTTGTCATATTCATCAAGCCGGAAAAAAGGATGCCGAAGCCGATGGCAATATTGCCGACCTGCCTCGAACTCTTGAATCTTCCGCCCATGATCAGAATAATGCCGATGATCAGCGCGATGGGCGCAAGAGAAGACGGTTTGAACAGCTGCAGCCAGGAAGTGGCTCCTCCGGCGTCAAGGTCCAGGAGACGGATGATCTGTCCCGTGACCGTTGTACCGACGTTCGCACCAATGATAATGCCAAGAGACTGATGCAGCGTCAGAAGACCTGCGCCGACCAGTCCGGAAGTGATGACGATCGTCGCCGTGGAAGACTGAATGATCGCCGTTATGCCCAATCCCAGCAGAAATGCCTTGACCGGGTTATTGGTGACGGATTCCATGGCCTTCTTGAGTGTTCCGGAGGAACTCTCCTTGAGGCCGTCTCCCATCAGGCGCATGCCATACAAAAACATGGCAAGACCGCCAAATAATGTCAAGAAATCAAATATGCTCATTAAATGTTCCTTTGCTCTTTACTCTTTTCAAATTTTACCCTCAACTTTCGATTTTATGTGGTAATATGCAGAATTGCAATGAGCAAAACACCCAAAATAGCCAGGATTCCGAGGCAAGTCATCAACAAAGCGAACGTAAAATTGCGCAAAATAGGGGCTGCGGCCTCCGCTGTGCTCTCCCGGAGCATACGAATGCGGCTCATTTGTCCCATCCCTGCCGTGCGCACTTTTTTCTCTCTCAGCGCGGTTTTGCGAAGGAAAAGGATCAGGCTGTCCGTGCTGATGCTGATCAGATAGATCAGATGCTTGAAGATTTTAAAGACTTCTGTGCACACAGGCGTCAAAACTTTGTTCTCTCCGAATATCGAGGCAACGCTTCCGAGCGCAGAGGGAAGCCATACCGTGAGAGCCGGTCTGTACAGTCTCTCTTCCAGATCCAGCGCTTCCGGCCACAGATTGACATAGGATCCTTCCCTGTAAAGAAGATTCCGAACGATCACCAGATAGACGGCGGCTCCGATGCAAAGAGAGATCAGGCTCCCTTTCAGATTCTCCGGTGTCAGCGCGGTAAAATGCATGATCTCATTGTCTCCCAGCGCAAACGCCAGAAGTCTCTTGGTGACAGGAGGCATTCCCAAAAGAATCATAAATGCCGAGGATCCCACGATCGTCACTGTACTCAGGGGATTCATGCAGGCGGAGGACTTGTCAAATTCTCTCTGCCGGTCCTCATCATTATTCTTCTCCACAAAGACAGCTATAAAGAGCTTGAGCATGTAAGCAAACGTCAGGCCCCCGGAGAACAGGAAGACCCACTCTCCCACTTGAAGAAGATCTCCGATATCACTTGCCATCGCCGGTGTCAGAAGGCCCGCGCCTTCCGCAGCCGCCTCTTCCATGACGTGCATCGCCTCCACGATCCCCTCGTGAAGCAGCGTTTTGCTGATATAGCCGTTAAACAGAGGAACACCGCTGATCCCGAGTCCGCCCAACGCGAAAGCGATCTTGAGCGCGGTCTTGTTCCTGCCCCACCCGCGGATCTCGTCCAGTACAAGCCTGTGAAGGTTCATTACGATGACGCCGGCGGCCATGAACAGCGTCAGCTTCAGGAGTGAGTGATTGATCATATGCTGCACGGTTCCTGCAAGCGCCGTCATCGCGGCTTCCTCGTCCCCGACCGACTGCATCAGAACGACGGTCCCGATACCTGTCAGGATAAATCCGATCTGCGACATGGAAGAGCAGGCCAGCGTGCGCTTGAGATTGACAGAGAACAGTGCAAGGACGGCTCCCAAAAGCATTGTGATCATTCCGGCAGCCCAGATGATCATTCCGAAGCGCCAGTCTCCGCTGAGGACATAAAGCGCGGTCATCAATATGCCGTAAATACCCACTTTGGTCAATATACCGGAAAGCAGCGCCGATGCCGGCGACGGAGCGATCGGGTGTGCCTTGGGAAGCCAGATGTGCAGCGGAAACATACCTGCTTTTGCTCCGAATCCCAGGAGAATGAGAATACCTGCTGCCAGGACCTGCGGCTGCGCCGCGCTTCCCGCTGTAGAACCTGCGCCGCGGAGCACCTCCGTCAGTCCTTCAAAGGACAGCGTACCGGCCGCATTATCGAGCAAGATCAGGCCCATAAAAAGCATAAGCCCGCCGATCACAGCGACGAACAGATACGTATATCCGGCGCGGATGGCATCCCAGGTCTCCTCGTGAATGACCCAGGTAAACGAAGTAAAGGAAAGGATCTCAAAAAAGATAAATGCGGTCATCAGGTCCGCGGAGAGCATGACGCCTTCTACCGCGCCCAGCGTAAACAGGACGAAAAACCTGTAGCGGCCTATATTTTCCCTCTCATGAAGGAAATACTCCAGCGCAAACACGGATGTCCCCAGCCACATGATGGCTGTGATCACCGCATATACAGCCCTGAATCCGATCAGAGAGAAGGTCAGTCCGCCCGTAAAGATTCCGGGGACCGCAAAACGGACGGCTGCACCTGCCGCGTTCGTCTCCTCGCCTGCCATAAGGGGGGGAGCACCGACGGCACCGCGCGCTGTCACAATGGTCAGGGCCAGCACAAAAGCCGCCACGAAAACAGCCGCGGCATCCCCGGCTTTTTCATTCCGCTTTCCTATGACGGCCGCGACCGCGGCTCCTATAAATGGTCCGAAGACGATCAATGCGATCTGCATGCTCACCTCCATAGGCTTATCAGGCTTATTCTCACAGGCGTCCCTCGCCGATCGCCGTCAGTATTGCGAGGATCGGTCCCGGGAATACCCCGAATATGATGTTGGCTGCCGTGAAGACTCCGATGGGAATCCGCGTGAGCGGACCCGCGTCCGTCACATTGCTGTCCTTGTACAGATCCTTGGCATCCATCGGGAAGAAAGCTCTCACACTGATGCTGATCGTGTAGATCGCACACATAAATGCTGAGATGATCAGCGCAGCTGTTCCCGCGTACATAAGCTCCGGCAGAATAAAGGACACCCAGTTCCCGGCTGCCTGCGCGGCTCCGGCGGCTTTTATTCCCGCTGCTTCCTGCGCTCCGCCAAGGCAGGCTCGAAGCAGCTGCCATTTGGACACAAATCCGCAAAAGAGCGGAATTCCGGTGAGAGAAAGCGCGCCCAGCGTATAGGTCGTAAAGTTCGCCGGCATCCGGCGCCCGACCCCGTTGATCTCGTAAATATAAGACCTGCGCGTCTGTTTCATAAATGCGCCCGCGCACATGAACAGGCAGATCTTGACGATCCCGTGAAACAGCATATGCGCAAGTCCCGCCTTGAGTCCCTGCGGCGTCATCGTCATGGCTCCCAGCAGCATATATGAGAGGTTGCTCATTGTGGAATAAGCAAGTCTTCTCTTAAAGTGTCTCTCTCTGATGGCCTGCGCCGCCCCAAACAAAAGGGAGAAGATCGACAGCGTCAGGCATAGGGCCTGCGCCGGGGTCCCTTTCAGAAAATCAACGCCATATACATAGTAGGTCATGCGCATCACTGCAAATACGCCGGAATTGACGACAGCTACCGCATGCAGCAGTGCAGTGACCGGTGTCGGCGCGACCGAGGCTGTCGGCAGCCATTCGTGCAGCGGAAACACCGCCGCTTTGGCGCCGAATCCCAAAAATCCCAAGACAAACGCCAGCTGCATCATACCCGGGTCATACGCGCCGCCGATACTGCCGCCGTACTCAAAGGTACCGGTCGTACCGTGCAGTGTGGTCAGGACGACCGTCATCAGGCCCAGTGCTGCGCCTCCGATCGTATATGCCGAATACAATCGTCCGGCATACATGCTGTCGTGGTTACCGTAATGGGCCACAAGGGGAATCGTCACCAGCGTCAGCATCTCAAAGAAGAGATACATCGTGGTCATATCCGACGCGAACGCGACGCCCAGCGTCACCCCGTACGTCATCAGGAAGAAGGAATAGAAGCGGTTCCGGTTCTCATCCCCCTTCATGTAATCAAACGCATACAGAAAGACCAGCGGCCACATGATCGAGATCATCAGCGCGAACAAGCTGGCCATGCCGTCCACGCGGAAATTGACGGCGAAGCCTCGTGTGAAGCTGTATACCGTCACCGAATCCCGTTCGGCAAACAGTACAGCCGCCCATACGCACACGGAAGTAACGCAGGAGATGAACTCGCACCAGATCCTGCGCTGCTTTTCAGCGCGAATGGGCCTGATCAGCATCGCCATTCCTCCCGCGATCGGCAGCAATATAGGGATCAGCAGAAACAAAGGGCTCAACATGGGTCTCCTCTCGTTAAAACACAATTCCGCCCGCAAAAGTACTTCCGAAAACACCGACCAGCAGCGCGGCGATACACAGGACGAACATAGGCACCAGCATAAGTGCGTTCGGCTCAGCGCTCGGTTCATCGTTCTCGCCTCCGAAAACGCCGCCGGGGAAATAGCCGTCCACCATGATCGGCAGCAGATATCCGGCAGTCAGAAGCGCGGAGATCAGAAGGACCACCGGCCCCAGTACCGCAAAGACACCCGTTCCGCTGTTCATGGCAGCGGATGCGATCGCCCATTTACTGGTAAATCCTCCCATCGGCGGAATTCCCACCAATGAGATAGAAGCCGCGGTGAAACATCCCAATGTCAGCGGCATCAGTTTTCCGATTCCCAGAAGCTCGTCGGTCCTGCGGAGCCGGAGCTTATAGATCAGAACGCCGGCGACCAGGAACAGGCAGCTCTTAGCGCTGGCGTGGCTGAAGACATGCAGAAGTCCGCCCTTAAGTCCTTCCTCCGACAAGAGAGACAGCCCCAGCATGATATAGGACAGCTGACTGACCGTCGAATAGGCAAGTCTCTTTTTGAAGACCTTCTCCCGAAATGCCATCGTTGAGCCCATGAGGATCGTCACAAGCGCCAGACACATCCATGCATACTGGACCCAGCTTCCCCGAATAAGGTCGGGACCGACAGAGAAATAGACCAGGCGTATGACCGCAAGGATTCCGCCCTTGGCGATCATAGCCGACAGAAGCGCGGATGCAGGAGCGGGTGCGACAGGATGTGCCATGGGGAGCCACCCGTGCATCGGGTACATACCTGCCTTTGCGCCGAACCCGACAATGCCTGCCATTACAGTCGCGTACAGTACGATCTCATGTCCCGCCACTTTGGACGGATCGAGAAAGCCTCCATAGGCGAAAAGCCCCGGATCTTTGGCAAAATGGTAGACGAAGAAAATGGCCAAAAGACCCATCATCGCGCCGGCGATCGAGTAGAACAGGTACTTGAGTCCTGCCGCCACCGCTTCTTTGGTCCTCTCATGCAGGACCAGCGGCATCGAGGAGAGCGTCAGAAATTCAAAACTCAG
>Ga0310695_10008560_pt1 | contig 15756 bp, 13 predicted proteins | sample RumenRJG_04DNA_FD_203882 | JGI IMG/M metagenome (GOLD analysis project Ga0310695, IMG submission 203882) | Bovine rumen microbial communities from Lethbridge, Alberta, Canada - RJG_04 (v2) (version 2) | ecosystem: Host-associated > Mammals > Digestive system > Stomach > Rumen | place: Canada...
CTGTACTGATAGCCAATCAGAGTGCTGCGAAGTCCTAAGTGTGAGTCTATCACAGAGGACAGAATAGAGTCGAATTTGTCCAAAACGAAAAATATTCCGCCAAAAGCGGTGATTTTCTCAGATTTTATTTGTACCTTTGCCATGTCTTGTTACGATTTACGCTTGTTTTGATTTGCAACACTAAGATAAGTGAAAAATCTGACATGGCAAGTTCCTGAGCAACTTATTGTTGCTCAGGAACTTATAAATAAAGTTAAATTATAGTGTTGCGGAATTAAGGGAATTCTTTTCCGTTCCAGAGATAAAGTTCATCTTTATTTTTGCAATTATATATGACACCTTCGTCGGAAAAACTATACTGAGAATTTCGGATATTTGGTAACGCAAATTCCGTTGGCGTGAGTTTGCCGTTTTCGTAATACCAAAATTTGTTGTCAAAATTTCCGTTCATATTTTGGGCCGACAATACTACTAAATATTTGCTTCCCGATGGATAAATATGAAACATAATTGTTAAATCGTGGTCGTGAAAGCTATCTTTTGGGTGTTTGTCTGATGCCATTTCGATATTAAAACCGTTTTTGTTATCATAGTAACAAATTGATAATCGGACAAATTTGCCGTATTCTTTTTCGTTGAAATTCAGGGCTTTGAAAATAGTTTTTGCCTCTTCCGACAAATCCGTTTCATCTTCAACCTCGCTCATTAAAGTAACAGTAAGCGGCTTTGAATATATTCTGATTGTTTCAATCGGTGAATTTTCGTTCAAAGAAGTAAATTCGATGAACAGGTCTTGTTTTTTGTATCTTGTATCGTGTATTGTATTTAGTGTTACAACAAATTTACCATTCTCAAATCCTTTTGTAACAGGAACTATGCTTGAAGATTTAATTACATCTTGCATCGAGCTTCCTATCGAAACAGGGGGGGAGTCGATGTAATCGTATTCTGTAAAACCCATAGCAATTCCGTATTCGGGATTCAAAAGTGAGTAACCTTTTATTTTTCCGTCTTTGATGTCAAATTTCGCAATTGGCTTTTTGTTTTTGTCATAGACAATGCCGTCAGTTTCGCCGTACCATTTTTCGCCGATAATATACTCTTCAAGGTTTTCCATTGAATCGCATTGAAAATTGCATTCATAATCGCAACAACAATAAATTAATTTTGAGGAAGTTTCAAAGGTTACGCCGTTCCAAACAAAATTCAAAGGTCCGTAACCAAAACTGTAAAATTTAACTTCCGTATCGCTAAAATCAATTTTCGGAAATCTTGCAAAATTATATTTTTTCGGAAAAAAACTGTTGAGATTTAGATATTCCAATTTTTCTCCTTTTCGGTATTTTAAAATTTTGATTCCGTTGCTGTTAGAAAATTCGACTTTGTATTTTTTTACATCGAATATTAATTGCTTGAGTACGGCAATCCACGAGCTGTCTTTTGTTTGGTAACATTGTAATTGATATTTAGCCAAAAAATCTTCATGCTCGTCTTGACTGTCAGGCACACAGAATTCAAAATCCATTGAAGTTTTGGATTTGTATTTCTCTGCCTTGGCTAACTTTTCTTTGTTAATTTTTTTTAGTTTACTGATATTCTCCGAAATGCTGTCATCTTCATTTTTAAGTTTTTCCCAAATGATTTTTGCTACAGAATCTGTCTGTTCTGCATTTTGAGCTTGACTGTTGCTATAAATCAATATCGTTAATGCAGCGATAAAAATAAAAAATCGTTTTTCCATATTTTTTTTATAGTTATTATTTTTTTATATTATTTGTAAGTGCAAAGGTACAAAATATCCTCCCCCAAAATACTATCTTTGCATTTAAATCAAAGAAAAAATTCTGTATTTCATTGTAAATAAAATTTGGTAATATAGCAAATTACTTGTATATTTACAAACAAATAAAATCATAAAATTATGAAAAACGACAATATTAAAATTATAAAGAAAAAATTCTACGCCTTCAACAATTATCAAACGAAGACAAATGACGGAAAGGGAAAAAAGTAAAATTTTAAATAACAAATTACTGCAATTATGCCCAATTATTTAAAATATTCTATACGCAAAATAGACGGCAAACCTTTGTTGTACAATGATAAAGGGGAAGTAGTAGATGTGGATAAAAAAATTCCTCAAAAAGGAAAAGTATATTTCACTACATGGTGTGTGTTGGTATTTACCAAAGACCGCCATAAAAAAGCGGTGTATCCACAAAGCATTGATTTCCTTACAGGTAAAATTGCGATATTGTGGGAATACTCCAAAACCGCAATACCATTTAAAAAAAACAGTCTTGTTGGTTGGAAATCTCCTGATAACAAACTAATTATGCCGCCTATATTTGAGCAAATTGAAATTTGCAAAGATTATATTTGGGTTAAATATGCCAACCGTCAAATATTCTTTTACAAAAAAGGAGGTTATTCTGATAAACCTAAATTTGACAATTCATTTTATCAAAACAGCAAACAAGGTTGGAAAAACGATGACGGAACAATTCTTTTTCCCGCAATTTACGACGAAATATACAAATGGCAAAAAGACAGCGATGTATTTTACACATTAATTGGCAAAGATTTTCATTATTATAATTCCAATCACGAAGAGATTCTTACGACATACAAACAATTTGACGGTATCAACGATGAGTTGTGCCCGTATTACATTTACGAAAGACAAAATCACGGAGTTTTGGTTTCTATGCAACTAACTGATAATCTTTTGGATTCACAATCGTGTATTTGCTTTGGACAAAAAGTAAGATTAGATAGAATTTTAAAATCGGATATAGATAACATCATTAAAAATAATTGCGAAGTTTGGAATAAAGGACAAGAATGTTTGATAGATTTTGATAGTTACTTTACCTATATTTATTCTGCTTATTGGGCAGAATCCGATTCAAAAACACCAATTCAAGATTGTATGAATCAATTTATCAAAATGAATTGTTATAACACTTCGTGGGCTTTCCTTGTAAAAATTTGGATAAACAGTCAAACAAAAATTTCAACTTCTGAGTTAAATAAACTTGTTGAACACTTTCAAGATTTAGAAAAATGCGTATTTGGAATATGTAATCCAATGAGTTTTGTAACAATTGGTTATGATGATTCTTTGCCAGAGGGGAAAGTAAAAATGTTTCAAGTAAGATATGCGTACGACCGTCCGCCTTACGATTATGATGATATCTACGACGATGCTTTGAGTGGCGATATTGATAATTATTTAATTAAGAAACAATTACTTATAGATACGATTAAAAAAGATGAAGCTGAAAATATTTCAGACAAACATTTTTATCAATCCATTTATAATGCATTCTTCTTTGACAATGGTATCGGATCTGATTATCGTTCGTTTGATAAAAAAGATACTAAACTTTTTGATTATTTAATCGAAAAAGAAGGATTTAGTGTAAGAAATACAGCTTTTAGAATATGTCAACATTTATCCGTTTCTACCACATGTGGAATAACGCTCAGAGCAGATGAAGTCCAAAAAGCATATCAGATGATTAAGTGGGCACTTGGTCATAATAGTAGTCTTTTACTAGTTGTAAAAAGTCATAGTAGCCTCGATTTTATTCAAGAATCAATTAAATGTGTTAAAAAAAGCCGTGAACACGGACTTAAAACAATGTTAAAAGAACTTGAAAAAATTGAGCGGCTTCTTATCAAGCACGGAGCACTTTCTGCAGCCAAAATAAGAGAATTAAACATTAATCCGTTACAAAATTAGTAATAATAGATGCTTTATTTTTATGAAAAACATAGATTTACATTTTTTCTTTGAATATTACGGAGCAGCGGTTATTGATTTTGAAATTGATAATCAGCACCACAAATTTGAATCGACATACATGGGCGAAAATCCGCTAAATGCTTTAATTACTGCACTTTGGCAATTAACGGTAAAAAGTAATACAATTTGGATCAATGAAAACGGAGAAGAAGAAACTCACGACAAAGAATCCTACAATCTAATTTGGCAAAACGAACCTTGGGGACATACCGTAAAATTAGTCAAAGACAAAGATATTTTGCATATTACTATAACTTATTTTTCTGACACAGAGCGGTATAACGACCAAACATATTCCTTTACTGATACCGAAACCGTATTGGAAGTAGATACAAATTTCAACGACTTTACCTCCAAAGTTTGCAAAGAAGCTATCAGAGCACTTCGCAAATACGGCTTTTTGGGATACGCAAGAAGTTGGGACACTTCCTACAAAAATGAAGATTTTCCCATTGCAAAATTGCTTTATCTTCTTGGTTCTGATTGTCAAGAAAAAGATGATGATTTAGTTTTAAGTGATTTCAACAAAGAATTAAAAATGCTGACATCATAAATTTTTGACACAAAATATTAATTTTCAATAATTTCAACAACGAATTAAACTCTAAATCTGCCTAAGTTTTTTGTTTAATTCGTTGTTGCGCATTTTTAATAGTACGTGATAGTTCGTTGTTGAAGTTCGTAACGGTTTTCTTCCTTTTGAAATGCGCCGTAATCTTGTTTGTTGGAATCCCAAGCAGCGGTTTCTGTTTCAATGGTTGCAAAACGCTCCGTCCAATTACCTTGTTCATCACGTTTTAAGATTTGATATGAAGTCTTAATTTTGTAATTTTGACCTTCGGCAGACGAGCGTTCTAAGGTTTGAATCAGTTCGCAGTCCTCGTTGTACGAATACTCATATTCAGCCTCGCTTTCAACACCTTTGGCAACATATTTTTGCACAAGGTTATCACAATTATAAGTCCAAACCCCTGAAATTTCCATACCGGGAAAATCCTCTATCGGAGAAGACGCCTCGATGATTTTGTCACCCTCACGTTTTTTAACACCGCTAACATTGATTGCCATATCGGTAATATCGCCCGTAAAGTGTCCCTGGGCATCGTATTGCAACGAGAAATAGTCCTCGTAAGGCTCTGAGGAAGGGTTAAGCGGTTTTTGGTCTGCACCACAATCAGTAATCATGGTCTTAAACGTCTTCACCTTGCCAAAAAGGTTGTGCATCCTCAAATCCTGCGTCAAGAATTGCTCGGTCTTTTTGGGCTTAGGTGTGGAAACTTGTTGTGAAGTATTTTCTGAAGCAACAGTCTGATTTTGTTGCGCCACTCCACCGCCACAGGAATTCAATATTGCTGCAATAGGAAGAATTAATAAAAGTTTTTTCATAATGATATTTTTTGTGATATTATTTCTTCTCGCAAAAATATAACTAAACTTTCGCAAGTGATTAAAAAGGCAGCGAAAATTTTGTAAATACACTATAAATCAGTATATTTAAGTGTCAAAAAAATCATTCTGCCGAACAAAATTACAAAAAATTTCAAAGAAATATCAAAATTTTTGTACTTTCATTCTCGAAACGGGTTCTAATGATTGAACATAAAACATTAATACCCATAAACTAAGCCGTATTTCTCGTGAATTTTTTTTAACGAACCGTCAGCCTTCATTTGTGAAATTATCGAATTGATTTTTGTTAAAAGTTCAGTTTTGTTTTTTTGCAACAAGATACCGATTTCGCCATGAGTGAACGGACGGTTTATAAGCGGAGCAGCAAGCCGAGAATCGGTTTCAACATAATATGGTGCTTCGGTGATTTCTGTAATCATCACATCTGCATTGTTTTCTGATATTTGCGATGGAATTTCTTCGTTTTTGTCATAAACAATCAATGTGGCTTGCGGTAAGTTTTCGCGGGCAAATTTTTCGTTTAGACCACCGGGATTTATCATCACACGCACTTCGGGGTGATTTAAGTCGTCAAGAGTTTGATATTTCAGAATATCTTCTTTGCGACAAAGAATTGTTTTTCCGTTACGAAGATAGCCTTCTGACATATCCATTTGAGCCTTTCGCGCATCTGTGATTGTAATACCGCCGATTGCAAAATCAAAAATTGGCGGAGTTGTCAAAACGTCAGCAGTGAGCCTCGGCCATGAAGTCTTAACAAATTGAATGTCTACTCCGAGATTTTCGGCTATTTTTTGCGCCACTTCAATTCCGAATCCCCAATATTCACCCGTGGAAGTCTCAAGGTAACTAAGCGGACGATAATCACCTGTTGTCCCGATAATTACATAGCCCCGCTGACGGATTTTTTCAAGTGAATCGTCAGAAGTAGTATTGCTATGTTCTGAACAAAAAATTAACGTTAAAGCAGCACATATAATAAAAAGTGCGACAATGGATTTTTTCTCAAATATTTTTTTTAGCATTGTTTTCTATTTTGATATAAGTTTAATTTTTCCGCTCTTTTCATAATGACTAAGTTTGATATTATTTCTCTCCGCAAATATATAATATTTTTAATTGAAGAAAAAATAAACTAATTTTGCGCCCGTAAAATTTACAAAAAATGAGCAGAGAGAAAGCAATTTTCAATCGTCAGACATTACTTTTGGGTGACGAGGCGATGAACGACATACAAAACAAAAGTGTTATAATTTTTGGCGTTGGCGGCGTTGGCAGTTGGTGCGCGGAAAGTCTTATTCGTAGCGGTATTAAGCATTTAACGATTGTAGACAGCGATAGAGTGTGTATCACGAATGTCAATCGTCAGTTGCAGGCCACAACCAAAACCGTTGGACTTGTGAAAGTTGAGGTATTAAAAGAGCGTCTGTTGGAAATAAATCCCGATGCCGAAATTAATGCTATTCAAGAGATTTATTCCGCAGAAAACGATTCTATGTTTCATCTTGAAAGTTTCGATTATATCATTGACGCAATTGATAGTCTTGAACATAAAGTAAATCTGATACTTAGAGCAACTGAATGTAATGGCAAATTGTTTTCAGCAATGGGTGCGGCTCTCAAAATGGATCCTACAAAAGTAGAAGTTTCGGAATTTTGGAAAGTTCAAGGTTGTCCGTTAGCGCGTGCGGTTCGCAATAGGTTTAAGCGCAACAAAACGTTTCCAAAAAAGAAATTTCTCTGCGTATACTCGCCCGAATTACTTTGTAATAAGGGGAAAGCGTCCACTTGCGGCACAAGTGCGTGTATGTGTCCAAAAGCGATAATCGCTGCCGGTAATTCTGAACTTATCAATCACGAATGGTGTTCGTCGAAAGCGCAAATCAACGGAACGGTAGCGCATATAACGGCAATTTTTGGTTTCACAATTGCAGGATTGGTGATTCAAGATATTGTCTCGGGAGGCAGATAATTAAAAAAATCAATCTATTAAAAATTTTTTTGCAATTTTTCTTTCTTTGAATTAATTTTGCAAAAAATTAATTTTTGAAAAACGATGAGTAAGAAATTTGCAGAATACAAACAGTTTAACCTCTCGGAAATCAACAAGGAAGTCTTGAAAGAGTGGCAGAGGGAACACACGTTTGAACAGAGTCTCAAAACCCGTGAAGGCTCGCCCGCTTTTATTTTCTACGAAGGTCCGCCCTCCGCTAACGGTAAACCCGGAATCCATCACGTTTTGGCGCGTACTATAAAAGATTCAGTTTTAAGATATTTTTCGGCAAAAGGTTATCGTGTTGACCGTAAAGCCGGTTGGGATACTCACGGATTACCCGTTGAACTCGGCGTTGAGCAATCTCTGGGTATCACAAAAGAGGACATCGGCAAAAAAATCTCTGTCGAAGAATACAACAAAACTTGTCGCAAAGCCGTAATGAAATTTACCTCCGAATGGGAGGACATCACCGAAAAAATCGGTTATTGGGTGGATATGCAACACCCTTACATCACTTACACAAGCGATTACATCGAAACCCTTTGGTGGCTGTTGAAACAACTTTACAACAAAGGACTTTTATATAAAGGTTACACCGTTCAACCGTATTCGCCTGCAGCAGGCACGGGTCTTAGTTCGCACGAACTTAATATGCCCGGCTGTTATCGCGATACAAAAGACACAACGGCAACCGTACTTTTCAAGGCAATTAACAACACAGATGAAGCCAAAAAGATTTTTGACAATGACGATGAAGATGTCCGTTTTATGGCTTGGACAACAACGCCTTGGACACTTTTCTCTAACACTGCTTTGGCTGTCGGACCAAAAATCGTTTACGTTAAAGTTAAGACAATCAATCAGTTCACAGGCAAAAAAGTTTCGATAATTTTAGCAAAAGACCTTTTGCACAGTTATTTCCCCGAAAAAAACAAAGACCTTAAATTCGAGGACTACAAAGAGGGAAAAGACGTTCCTTACGAAGTTGAAAAAGAGTTCGTAGGTTCAGAATTGTGCGGAATCCGTTACGAACAACTTTTGCCTTACATTCAGCCTACTGACGGTGATGCTTTCAGAGTTATCCCCGGCGACTATGTTACAACTTCTGACGGTGCGGGTATCGTTCATATTGCGCCGAGTTTCGGTGCTGACGACTTCCGCGTTGCAAAACAAGCCGGAATCGGTTCACTCACCTTAGTTGATAAACAAGGAAAACTCGTTGACGGTCTTGGCGAATTTTCGGGCAAAGTCGTTAAAAAAGCATACGACGAAACCGGCAACACAGACGTTGATGTTGACATCGTTGTAAAACTCAAACACGAAGGCAAATTATTCAAATCTGAAAAAGTAACTCACTCATATCCGCATTGTTGGAGAACTAACAAGCCGATTCTTTATTATCCGCTTGATTCATGGTTTATCCGCACAACGGCTGTTAAAGACAGGTTAATCGAACTTAACAAAACGATTAATTGGCAACCGCCTTCAACAGGTTCGGGCAGATTTGGTCAGTGGCTTGAAAACCTTATTGACTGGAATCTTTCGCGTTCAAGATATTGGGGCACACCGCTTCCGATTTGGCGCACCGAAGACGGCAAAGAAGAAGTTTGTATCGGTTCGTTTGAAGAGTTGATTAACGGAATCAACGAGTCAATCAAAAAAGGATTTATGAAAGAGAATCCTTACAAGGATTTTGTTGTCGGCGATTTTTCAAAAGAAAATTATGATAAGATTGACCCGCACAAACCGTATATCGACCAAGTGATTTTGGTTTCACCGTCAGGAAAACCGATGAAACGCGAAAGCGATTTGATTGACGTTTGGTTCGATTCGGGTGCAATGCCGTACGCTCAACTTCACTACCCGTTTGAAAACAAGGAAAAGTTTGAAAAAGTTTATCCGGCAGATTTTATTGCTGAGGGTGTTGACCAGACACGTGGTTGGTTTTTCACGTTGCACGCTATTTCAACGATGGTTTTTGACAAGATTTGTTTTAAGAACGTTGTTTCAAACGGTCTTGTGCTTGATAAGAAAGGCGAAAAGATGTCAAAATCTCGCGGCAACAGCGTTGAACCGTTCTCAACAATCGAAAAATTCGGTGCTGACCCCGTACGTTGGTATATGCTGACAAATGCTTCGCCGTGGGAAAACCTCAAATTCGATATTGACGGCGTTGACGAAATCAAACGCAAATTCTTTGGTACGCTTTATAATACGTATTCATTCTTTGCTCTTTACGCTAATGTCGATGGCTTTACGTACAAAGAGAAGGAAATAGCGGTCTGCGACCGTCCGGAAATTGACCGTTGGATTCTTTCGCTTTTAAATTCGTTGATAAAAGACGTTGATAATTGTTTCCAAACCTTTGATATGACCAAAGCGGGAAGAATGATTCAGGATTTTGTAACTGAGAATCTTTCTAACTGGTATGTCCGTCTTAACAGAAAACGTTTCTGGGGCGGCGAATATAACGACGATAAAATCTCTGCTTATCAGACGCTTTATACTTGTTTGGAAAAAATATCGCAACTTATGGCTCCGATTGCGCCGTTCTATGCTGATAGAATTTTCAGAGATTTGAATGCGGTAACGGGACGTTTTGAAGGCTCTGTTCACATTGCTAACTATCCGGTTTACAACGATAAAGCGATAGATAAAGAGTTAGAAGAGAGAATGGACGTGGCTCAGAAGGTATCATCTATGGTGCTTGCTTTGCGCCGTAAGGCGAATATAAAGGTTCGTCAGCCGTTGCAGAAGATTATGATTCCGATTTTGAATGATAAAGCGGAAGTTCAATTGAATGCTGTTAAAAATCTGATTCTCACCGAAGTAAATGTTAAAGAATTGGAGTATTTGCATCAGACGGCAGGTATTTTAACCAAGAAGGTAAAGGCTGATTTTAAGCAACTTGGCAAAAAACTCGGCAAGAATATGAAAGCCGTTGCTGATTTCCTTGCAAACCTTAGTCAAGAGGAAATAGCAAGTTTTGAAGACAAGGGTAGCATTGATATTGACATAAATAATACAACTGTAAACATTTTGACAAGCGAAACTGAAATCACATCGGAAGATATTCCGGGACGTTTGGTTGCGAGCGAAGGACGTTTGACAGTTGCGCTTGATATTAATATTACCTCTGAACTCAAAAACGAGGGTTATGCGCGTGAATTAATCAACCGCATACAAAATATCCGCAAGGATTCGGGTTTTGACGTTACTGACAAAATCAAGGTTGAAATCATCGAAACGCCTGAAATTCAGGGAGCGTTGAGTGATTTTAAAGATTACATTTGTACACAAACTTTGACAAAAGTTTTAGAAAAAGTTACTTCGTTGGAGGGTGAAAATATTCAGGATTTAGACCTCGACGAAACTGTTAAAACAAAAGTCAGAGTAATAAAATTATAATTTTGTACGGTTTTTGCTGATGTATTTTTAAATGTTCCGAAACGGTTCGGATTAAAGTTTCGGAACATTTTTCTTTAACTTTAATTAACTTTGCTTATATAACTGAATACCAACGAATAAAAGATTGCTATTATTTTTTATTAAACAACTAAACTAATATTATTTTTTATAAAAAAGATGGATACTAAAAAGAGATACTCCGACGAAGAGTTGGAAGAATTTAAAGAATTGATACTTTCCAAATTGGAGCAGGCGAAGAAAACTCATAGCGAGTACACTTCGCAATTGAAAGACACTGACGGCAATCAGAATATCTCCAATACTGCCGACCCGGAAGACGGTCAGCAAAACGAGGCTACCGAGAGTGCTTCAATTATGGCTTCACGCATGGAAAAATACATCAAAAATCTTGAAAACGCCTTAATCCGTATCGAAAACAAAACTTACGGTGTGGACCGTATAACGGGCGAACTTATTCCAAAAGAGCGTCTTAAAGCCGTGCCGCACGCAACGCTGACCGTTGACAGCAAAAAAAATGAAAACAAATGAACAAATTAGTAAAAGAATCTGTTATAGTAGTATTTTTAGTGGTGTTAATTGACCAAATCGTAAAAATTTGGGTCAAAACACACATGTTTATAGGCGAAAGCAGTTTTCATCATTGGGGCTGGCCAATAGAATGGTTTCAGCTGGCTTTTACTGAAAATCCGGGAATGGCATTCGGCTGGGGACTACCCGGTGCATGGGGCAAAATATTTTTGTCTGTTTTCAGGATTATTGCAATCGGTGGCATGATATGGTTTTTGAAGTGGCTGATTAAAAACAAAGACCCGAAACCGGGTTTAATAATATGCGTATCGCTGATTTTAGCCGGTGCTATCGGAAATATGATTGATTGTATGTTTTACGGTTTGATATTCTCCAATACGGGTTATGCTGCAAATACAATAGCGGAATTTTTTCCTGCCGGAGGAGGTTACGCTCCATTTTTGCAAGGTAAAGTCGTCGATATGTTGTATTTTCCGATGATTGACACTGTTTTACCCGAATGGGTACCGTTTTGGGGCGGGAAAAATTTCGTATTCTTCTCTCCTATTTTCAACATTGCGGACTCTGCCGTTACAATAGGCGTTGCACTGCTATTGATATTTCAAAAACGTTTCAACATAAAAGAAATAGTGAAGGAAGAGTAATTTTTTTTCTGCTCTTCCTCCTTTTTTCTAAATAGTTTTAATTTTTTTTATTTTTTAGGCATTGAATTTCCGTCCACTTTAGCAATTTCGCCTTGAGAATATTCGATTTCGGTTTCTAAAAGTCCTTCCTCATCATAATATTTCCAAGACCCGTTTTCTTTACCGCCGGCATATTGTCCTGAAACTCTTATTTTGCCGCTTTCGTAAAACTCCTTGTAAGTCCCGTGCAAATTACCTTGAAGATATTTTGCCTCAACTTTCAATTTTTTGGAAGGCAGATAATAAACCGCATAATCACCGTGAAATTCTCCGTCCGAAAAATTTTCTATAACAAGGGCATCACCGCTGTTTGTTGTCCATATACCGTGTTTATAACCTTCAACAAATTCACCTTTTTGCAAAGTATCGCCAAGAGATGACAGTTCGTAATAATCACCCTCTTCTTTGCCTTTCAAAAAATTCTCTTCACGGCGAAGTTTTCCATCAGGATAATACCAAAGCCATTTACCTTCGGGTTTACCGTCCTTGTAAACGCCTTTTTGCTCGATTTGTCCGCCGCTGAAATAAAACAACCATTCGCCTTCGCGTTTACCGTTTTTGTACGAACCCTTGCCGCTGATAATTCCTAACGTATCATATAACGTCCATTTGCCTTGCTCCCTGCCTTTTCCGTCTACGATACCGTCAGCAATCTTTTTGCCGTCGTCGTTATAAGTTTCAGATGATTTTATTTTGCCTTTCTCGTTGTAAGTTCTATGAACGCCGACCGGTAATGAATCTTTGTAACCACCTGATTTTTTTAATGTTCCGTCTGGAAAAAACTCATTTTTAACCTTTACCGCATCTTTTGTCTGAGCCAAAGAATTTTTGTTTTCCTCTTGTTTTTCGCCGTTAATGTAACGGGTTATGGAAATTTCTTTTCCCTTTTGGTCAAATTCTCTGAAATAACCGTTCAATTTATCATCTTTGTAATAACATTCGGTTTTGAGCCTCTTGTCAGGATAAAAAGTTTTGAAAACACCCTGTTTCATACCTTTTTCGTCCACACGGTTGATAATATTTTTATCTATAAGACTTCCGTATTTATAGGTTAAAATTGCCACGATTTGACCATCTTTGTTGTATTGCCAGCCCTCGCCGTGTTTGCGGTCGTCTTTGAAGGGAATTTCTTCCTTGAGAACGCCTTTGTCGTAATAAAAAGCAAAACCTTGTTTCTTATCATCACGGTACAACTCCTTTGACTTAATAACATTATGTTTCAAAGAATCTTGAAAAACCGTATATTCGATTGTATAACCGTTGCGTTTGCCGTAATTATAATTTATCGCCCTAAGAGTATCCCCGCTCTGATCAAAAAAAAGCCAAAGACTATCCAAAAGAAAATTTGTACGTCTTCCGGCCGATTTCAATACGCCGTCAGGATAATATGTTTTCCAAAAGCCGTTAGGTTTGCCGTCCCTTAACGTACCCTCGCTCGATAGACTGCCGTCAGGATAATAAAATTTATTATAACCGTTGGGATTTACAGAGTTTTGCTGCGAAAACCCAAAACTGAAAATTCCGCTAAAAAATAATGATAATAAAATTTTTTTCATGGTATTATTTCCTTGATTTGCTTTGCATTTACAAAAGTAACAACTTTATTAATACGCACAAAAAAAATTAGCAAAGCAAAAAATACAAAAAAATTTAGTTTTTTTATTAGGGTTTGGTGCGTTTTGTGTGTTATATATAATGTAAATGAATCTTATTATTATATGAAAAGAAGTATGACTTTGTTGTTGTCAATTATATTGGCAACAACTTTTTTTGCTTGTGATTCTTCCGAAGAAGGAAATGCACAATTTGACAATTGGTATCCCATTGAATTGTTAATCTACATTCAAGACGAAAATGCCGTAGATTTACTCAATTACGATTCAAGTTATTATATCGGCAATGATTTTTCTTTTGAATACGAAGGAAAAAAATACAACGTAGAACGTAACATCTCCGATGAAAATGGTTATAACTTATTGTTAATCAAAGACGATGACAACAATAAATATTGTGTTTACTTCGGTAAATTAAACGGTTACAAAGATTACGACGATACGTTTACAATCCGTTGGAAAGACGGTAAAGAAGATAAAATACGTTTTTACCGTAAAATAACAGGCTCTTTGCAATCAGAGGACAAATGGTTTCTAAACGATGTCGATACAAAGCAAAGTAGCCCGTATGGAATTTTTACGCTGACACGATAGATAAAAAATATTCATGAACCCTCGTATCTTCGTTGAGTTCTGGATGAAAAGCAGTAACTAATTGTTTGTTCTGCAAGGCAGCAACAATTTTTCCGTCCACAACAGATAAGACTTTGACATTTTGCCCTACGCTGACAATATACGGCGCACGAATAAATGTCATGGGAATTTTTGTGTCAATGCCTGAAAATTCGCCCTCACAATAGAAACTGCCGAGCTGACGACCGTAAGCATTACGCTTAACAACAATATCCATTGTATCTAAATGATTGGAATCCAACATTATAAGCCCTGCGCACGTTCCGAAAACAGGTAAACCGTTTTCAATATCTTTTTTCAAAAAATCATAAATCGAAAGATCTTTCAGAAGTTTCAAAATAGTTGTGCTTTCACCGCCAGGGATTATCAAACCGTCTTTAGGTTGTTGATAATCAGATAGATTACGAATTAAAAAACTTTCAACGCCAAGTTTAAGGAGCATTTGACGGTGTTCCTCAAATGCTCCCTGAAGCGCAAGAATTGCAATTTTCATTTTCCTCGTTCAGCCATTAAAAGTTTAATTTCTTCTTCGTTGATACCAACCATTGCACCACCTAAATCCTCTGACAATTCTGCTATAATTTTAGGATTGTCATAATTCGTAACGGCTTTAACGATAGCCTGTGCGCGTTTTTCGGGGTTGCCGGATTTGAAAATACCTGAACCTACAAAAACGCCTTCCGCACCGAGTTGCATCATCAAAGCTGCATCAGCAGGTGTTGCAACGCCGCCCGCTGCAAAGTTTACAACCGGAAGTTTACCGTTTTGATGTACAAAATTTATCAAATCAAAAGGTACTTTCAATGCTTTTGCTGCCTCATAAAGTTCATCTTCAGAAAGGCTCGTAATACGGCGTATTTCACTCTGAATCAACCTCATATGTCTTACAGCCTGAATAATATCGCCCGTTCCGGGTTCGCCTTTTGTACGAATCATCGAGGCTCCCTCGTTAATTCTTCTTAACGCCTCTCCCAAATCTTTTGCACCACAAACAAAAGGCACTTTGAATTTGCGTTTGTCAATATGATAAATATCGTCAGCCGGGGTTAAAACCTCCGACTCGTCTATATAGTCAATTTCGATAGCCTCAAGTATCTGAGCCTCAACAAAATGCCCGATTCTACATTTCGCCATTACGGGAATAGAAACCGCATTCTGAATTGATTTAATCATTTTCGGGTCGCTCATTCTCGCAACGCCACCCGCACCTCTGATATCAGCAGGAATTTTTTCCAAAGCCATAACTGCACAGGCTCCCGCTTGTTCTGCAATTTTAGCTTGTTCGGGAGTCGTAACGTCCATAATAACACCGCCCTTCAACATTTGAGCGAGATTTTTGTTCAAAGTAAATCTGTCTTCCATTTTGTTATATTTTTTTTAACGTTCTAAATTCTTTCGGAGAAATACCTTTTTGCGCCTTAAAAAACTTGCAAAAAGCTGCCTGCGAGGAAAATCCGAATTTATAGGCCGCCTCTTGAACCGTCAATGAGGTAGACAGCAGCGTATCCTCTATTTCTTTCATCATATAATCGCCGATAAGTTTTTTAGGTGATTTATCAACGATTTTTTGCGTTATCTGAGATAAATATCTCGGGGTGATATTGAGTTTTTCAGCGTAAAAATTTACGTCCTTGGCTTTCATATAATATTCTG
>Ga0310695_10008561_pt1 | contig 15754 bp, 13 predicted proteins | sample RumenRJG_04DNA_FD_203882 | JGI IMG/M metagenome (GOLD analysis project Ga0310695, IMG submission 203882) | Bovine rumen microbial communities from Lethbridge, Alberta, Canada - RJG_04 (v2) (version 2) | ecosystem: Host-associated > Mammals > Digestive system > Stomach > Rumen | place: Canada...
ACACTGATTTCGTAGCGCTTAACGTTGCGCAGTGGTCAGACTGTACGCCTGTTCAGTACGATATCGTTTTCGAGGTCATGGATTCTGAAGGAAAGGTCATATGCGCCAAGAAAAAGAGATTCGGCTTCAGGACTACCGAGATCGTTCAGGATAAGCTCAATATCAATGACAGAAGAGTTAACTTAAATCTCGTAAAGTACTATGAATTCGATCCTCAGAACGGTATAGCCGTATCTCTGGACCGCATGCGTCAGGACATTATCCTCATGAAGCGTGCCGGCATAAACGGCGTCATCGCTGACGGTATGCCTTTGTCAGACGATTTCTTAAATCTCTGCGACCAGTACGGCATGTATGTCATCGCGACTTCTTCCGTCCTTTACATGAGGGATTATGTCGAATCTGCGATGAACCACCCGTCAGTTGTTATGTGGGGCTTCCAGAAATACAACTTCAACTATGAGCTTGCACACAGGATCAAGCGTGAGTGCACCATGATCGACGATACCAGAAGATGGTACTGCGAAGCACAGATCGCATCCTCTTCAAACAAGAAGGCAAAGCCTCTCGAGAGGATATCCGACATGAAGCCCCTTCCGAGCGAAGCAGGTGCCGTATTCGGCCCTTGGGAAGACCTGTGCCTTGACAGAAAAAAGATATTCGACCTTAACAGGACAGGAAGAAATCTTTTCGAGACGATCCCCGGAAGAACGAGATTTACAGATGATGATACACCTTATAAGTGGATCCATCACGCAGACCTCGTCGGCGGCAAGCAGAAAGAGAATTCCTGCATCGGTCAGGGAATCGTTGATGCAGAACGTAACCCGCACCCGATCTATCTTGATATCAAGAAGCAGTGCCAGTCGGTCGTCATCTTTGCGGCAGCAGGCGATCCCGCTACTCTTACGATGCGCAATTCCAACCAGTTCGGTTATACGTCCGAGCTCGATCTCGAGTGGAAGATCCTGCTTGGCGGAAGAGCGATAATGTCCGGCAGAGGCGTCATTCCGGAGATCGAACCCTTAGGCTCAAGAACCCTGAAGTTCCCCTTTGCAACAGATGTCTTTACGACACCCGGCTGGGCTCAGGGCAAGGCTGAATTCGTTGAGATGTATATGAATGCGCTCTCGAAAGAACTAGTTTTCGATATCACGTTAAAGCTCCACAAGGATACCTATTACGCGAAGGCAGGCTATGAGGTTGCATTCTATCAGGACGTTCTTACTGATAATATCGCAAGCCCTGTAGGTGACATGCCTTCTGATTCATTAGGATTGGGAGACGGCGAAAAGCCTGAGGCCAAAGCGCCCATGCAGCTCAGCTCCGGCATGAAGGATCCGGAAAATACCCTCATGGATACCGGTGTCGACAGCGACCAGGCGCTCCTGACAGAAGATGACAACGGCAGGGTAGAGCGCATGAGTTCCAACAGCGGGCTTGCAGGCTATGAAAAAGGCTTTGATGACGGTTCTGCTCCTCTTGATGAGAAGATCACGGACGTCATTACACATAATGCCGTTTATACGGTCCCTCACGGACTTTATGTAGGCAAGGGTGATCTTAAGATCGGATTCGGCAGGAACCCCGGAAGCCTTGAGAGCCTTGAGATCGCAGGATATAACTTCCTTAAGGGACCTCTTGTTCCGAGCTTTTACCGATGTCCTTCAAATATCGACAGGACTGACAGGAGCTTCATCCTTGCAAGGACCGTTTTCTCTAAGGAAAGCGACTATGAGCATATCCAGGAATCCATTAAGTACATAGGTTCCGAATACGGCAGCAGGGACGGCGAATTTACGATGATCTCAAGATATAAGTCATTTGCAATGCATGGCGAGGTCATCCTTTTCTATGAAGTTCCCAGAGCTGATACAGTCAGGGTAACACTTGAATTCAAGCCTAAGTATGACATGGTCAGATACGGTATAAGATTCCCGATAGTCAGGGACGACTGCGTATGTTCATGGTACGGAAGAGGCCCCGGCGAATCTTATGTAGACCGTAAGAATGCAGCAAGGCTCGGTGTCTATTCCGCAGGAGCAGGAAAGATCTATCACCCTTATGCAAGACCTGCCGAGAACTCATCCCACACCGATACACAGGTCGTTAAGCTTACGAACGGTGACGGCGATTCGATCGAGATCAGAAGGATAGGCTACAACCCGAAGTTCGATTTCACGGTACTGCCTTATACGCCCGAGCAGATGAATGAGTTCCTGCATGAAGAGCAGCTCATGAACAACGATTTCTGCGAGTTCTTCTGCGACTTCGCTTCAAAGGAGATCGAGCGTACAAAAGACAACATAACTTCACAGCCCGTCAAGAAGGACGTTAAGTACAAAGAGACTTTTGAGATCCGTCTTGTGCCGGGAGCAAATTACGTAGGAGAAGCATGAAATGGATAATAAAGAGAGAATGCTTGCGAATCTTCCTTATAAGTCGTGGATGGACGGCTTAAACGAAGAGCGCATGGAATGTAAGAAGAAGCTTTACAGATATAACAACATGGAGCCTGAGCTTCAGGCTGAAAGAGAAAAGCTCCTTCGCGAGATACTGGGAAAGACCAAGGAAGGCTACCTTTGCATTGAGTCGCCTTTCCACTGCGACTACGGTTATAACATCGAAGTCGGAACGGACTTTTTCGCGAACTATAACTTCATAGTACTTGATGTAGGCAAGGTTAAGATCGGCGACCACTTCATGTGCGGCCCCAATGTCCAGATCTGCACGGCAGGACACCCGATCCATCCGGAGTCAAGGAATTCAGGTTATGAATACGGGATCGACATTACGATCGGCGAGAATGTCTGGATCGGCGGCAACGTTCTTGTCTGCCCGGGCGTCACGATCGGTAATAACGTCGTAATAGGCGGCGGAAGCGTCGTAACCAAGGATATTCCCGACAATGTGGTTGCAGTAGGCAATCCCTGCCGTGTGTTAAGAAAGATTACTGAAGAAGACAGACATTATTATTTCCGCGACAGGAAATTCGACGTCGACGACTATATGTGACTGTTTATGATTTTTGATCTTTGTTAATGCCCGGTTGAAAAGCCGGGCTTATTAATGAGTGCATGCTAAAACTCCCGGCAAAACATGTGGCAGCGCCGTTCATTCTGCCGTTCAAAATGCCGTTTTTAGCCCAAATGAACGGCAAAACATGCGGCAGCGCCGTTCATTCTGCCGTTCATATTCAGAATCACAGCTAAAAGTTCGACCTATGTCTGGAAAACAACTCGGATTATAGTTCAGAACCGCGAAAATCACGGCTACATGTACGGCTACAGCCTTGAAAACAGCCGCGCTTTGGACCCTCGCAAAAACTATAAAAATCCCTTATTGCTTTAATCAATTAAATGGTACACTAATTTCATAATCATCTTGGAGGGAAGATCTATGAATAAATGGACCAGAGCGGCCATACCGGCTTTGTTGATTCACTGTTCTATCGGTACGGTCTATTGTTGGAGCACGTTCAAGCAATCTATCGCTGAAGCCATTGGCATGACTCCTTTTGCAGTAGGCTGGGCATTCAGCTTCGCGATCTTCTTCCTGGGTATGTCAGCTGCGTTTGCGGGCAAGATCGTTGAGCAGAACATTCACAGATCTTCCTTGATATCAGCCATCTGCTTTACTGCCGGCATGCTGGGCACAGGCGCCACGATCAAGTTCTTCCAGGGACCTCTGGCATTGATCCTTATCTATATCTTCTACGGCTGCATAATGGGTATCGGCTTAGGAATAGGTTACCTGACACCCGTTAAGACGCTGATGCTCTGGTTTAAGGATAATAAGGGCCTTGCGACCGGCATTTCCATCATGGGATTCGGTCTTGCAAAGGCTATCGCTACGCCGATCATGGAATTCCTCCAGAACAAGTTCGGCATTGCCCCTATGTTCTTTATCTTAGGCTGCGTTTACTTCGTAATGATGTTTGCAGGGCACCTGCTTCTTAAGAAGCCTGAGGGCTGGGTCGAGGATAAGGCCGTCAATAACAGCTTCAAGGCTGCGTCCATGTTTAAGGACAAGACATTTATCGGCATCTGGCTCATCTTCTATATCAATATACACTGCGGTCTCATGCTCATCACATATGAGAAGCAGCTGCTTAATGAGAAGTTCGCGGGACTTGCGATACTTGCTACTATTGTTGCTGTCGTTCCTTCGATCACAGCTGTCTGCAACGCTTTGGGCCGTATCGGTTATTCGACTGTCTCAGATAAGATGAAGGACAGGGCAACCGTTTACGGGATAATATTCCTGTCTTGCGTTCTGCTCTGCGGTCTTTCTGCGTTGGTCGGCAACGGCTGGGTCATCGTCATCTTACTCATGGTGATCAATCTGGGTTACGGCGGCGGCTTCTCAACTTTGCCTGCGCTTCTCGAATCGAGATTCGGAATGAAGAATATCTCAAAGATCCACGGCCTCTCATTGTCAGCATGGGCTGTTGCAGGTATCACCGGAAATAACCTTTCCGAGATCATCTTAAGCCACACAAATAACAACTACACGGTCATCATAATTACTGCCATGATCCTCTACGCCGTTGCAGGCATTATCTATTTCACGATGGTAAAGGCGAAGAAAGCCTGATATGCCTGTCTGCGTTTCAACTGAGGTAATGAGGGCAAGCGATAAATGGACCATTGAGAACCTTGTCCCGTCAAAAGAACTGATGGCCAGAGCCGGGAAGGCTATTTTCGAGCATGTCGAATGGAAGGCACCTGTCGGCATTATCTGCGGCAAAGGCAATAATGCAGGCGACGGATTTGTCGTCGCATCGCTCCTTGAAGAGCACGGTATCGACTGTGAGATCGTCCTGCTCTACGAGGATGCCTTTTCTGAGGACGGCAGGTATTTCTATGACAAGTGTCTCGAAAAAGGTATCAGGACCGTTTCTGGAGGCAATTACGGCGGTTATAAGACCATTCTCGACTGTATCTTCGGCACAGGGTTCAAGGGTGAAGTCAAAGAACCGGCAAAAACTGCCATTGAGAACATCAATTCGTCAGGTGCTTACGTCGTGTCCGCAGATATAAACAGCGGTCTTAACGGAGATACGGGCCTTGGTGATCTTTATGTCAGATCCGACCTGACTGTTTCGATCGGAACATTTAAATACGGACATTTCCTTGGCAATGCCAAAGAAGCCATGAAGGATAAGATCAACTGCGATATCGGGATAAAGATCATAGGGGAGACGAGAGAACTGTCTTAGTTTGTAAGTAAATGCTTTTGTAATCTTTCTAATGATATAATCTTTATTAGGTATAGTTATGTTGAAAAGTGATTCATTAATTAAGAAACCGCTAAACAGGGGTTTGACGATAATTTTGATCATCAATGCTTTTTTTGTCTTTTTGACTATAGCAAGAGCATTTTTTTGTATAGCGATTTTGGATGAGGCTTTTAATGTAGGACAAGCGAACAGGACGATACAAGGAAATCAGTTTCTTGTTGAGAATTGGGATTATTTCCAAACCGGAGATTCGTTCTTGACACCTTTTCTTTATATTTTTATAAAAGTAACAGGTTCTTCAGAAGGAATCATTCTCTTTTCACGTATTGTTTTTATTGTTTTACAAACTCTTTTATCAGTGTTTATATTCCGGATCCTTTCCCGTTATTTTGACAGAATCGCTGCTTTTTTTTCCGTTCTGATATATGAAACAGCTGTTTTATTTCTCTTGTTTTATATGTGGTATGACAACTGGGAAGTTTACTTCAGATTAATAGGGTTGTTTCTGATTGTTCTTGTAAATTGTTCGTATGACAAATTATCACCTAAGAAATCATATTTGCTGATTTTTCTTGCCGGTGTTGTACATGCATGTATGGTTTATTCTTATCCCACAATGATAATTGTTTATATACTTGTACTTAGCCTGCTGTATTTTTACAAGAGAAAGCAGAACACTAAAATACATAATTACAGGGTTTTGTTTTATATTTTAGGTTCAGTCTTTGTATTCATAATTTTCTTGTCCTATGTATTGAGGATAGGTATTAACAAACTATTTGTTTTCAACGACGTTATTTCTAAAGCCGGATTGTCATCTACGGGAAGAGCCGGATTCTTTTCTGCTGAAAGTATAATAACGAAGACGGAATCCTTATTTGTTGAGAATATACAATATTATGCGCTTGGCTTGATCGTCCTGGTTGTTGATCTATTGATGCTTTACTTATTGCGCAAAAATAAGAATCGTAACCTTTGGTTTTGCATAATTATGGTATTCGGCTTTTTGGTTCAACTGGTAAACAGTATTGTTACAAGTGACTGTATCAATATGTTAATGACATATGTATCTTTCTATACGATACCTCTGTATTATTTACTCAAAAAAGAGAACAGAAAGCGCGAAATCTATAAAGATCTTATAGTTTTAGTTATGATCCCATCTTATGTTGCCGGAGTAGCTTATAACTACACAGCACTTTTTGGAGCTCTGAAATTCGCATGCGGTGCAAGACCCGGTGCAATGATAACAATACTACTTTTTTATGAAGTGCTCAAACAGAGTGAAATCAGAAAAGATATCAAGCTTGTTTTCGGTTCATTAGCTACTTTCATAGTGGCGATGAATGTTTTTACTATGTACTATGTGTCGTTTGAAGGAACAAAACCTTACTTATGTAATACACAGATCAGGAACGGAATATTTAAAGGATTATTTGATATGCCTGAAAACGCGAGACGATATGAGAAAGTGGAAAAGGATCTTGCCGAAGTGATCAGCGACAGTGACAAAACAATCACATGTGGGCCATACGCGATGGAATTTTATCTTATGACGGACCTTAAACCCAATGCTGCTAATCTCTGGGATCCAAATAATACAGAACTGTTATTTCAGTACTATGATATGTATTATGGTGAGCCAGATATAATTGTCTTGCATGATTCGGCAGATGATGTCACAAGTCCAGAATTTCTTGAATTCGTTGACGAGAATTACGAATTAGCAAGATACACTGATGGATATTTTATATTCCATAGGAAATGATGATAATGTGGTGCCAATAAGATGAGTGAGCCTGATGCAATCAAGACAAGTAAGAATAAGTATCTGCCAATACTTATCATTAATGCTGTCCTGATCCTGGCGGTCATTTTCAGGGCATTCTTATGCATCAGCGTCATGGACGAGGTCTTTAATATCGGCCAGGCGTTAAGGTCCCTTCAGGGGAATACTTTCCTCGTTGAGAACTGGGATTATTTCCAGACAGGAGATTCGTTTCTAATTCCGTTTATCTTTGTCTTCCGCAAGATAACCGGTTCGAACGAAGGCATCGTCCTGTTCTCAAGGATCGTGTTTATCGTGCTGCAGCTGCTCCTGGCAACTTTCCTATACAAGATCCTGTCGCGCTTTTTCGACCGCATTAGTTCTTTGTTTGCGGTCATTATCTATTCGACTGCAGTATCATTTCTTCTGTTCTACATGTGGTACGACAACTGGGAATTGTTCTTCAGGCTCATAGGATTGTTCCTGGTATTCTGTGCGATTACTTCTTTTGATCAGAAGAATGCAAAAAAGGCTTATCTTATGGTCTTTATTGCAGGCATCACTCATGCGTGCATGGTATTTGCTTATCCGACGATGATCGTCCTTTATGTTTATGTGCTTGCTCTGCTCTTCTTTTACAGGAGAAAGCAGTCGGCAAAAGCGCATAACCTTATGGCCTTGTTCTATATCCTCGGAGCTGCTATGGTCTTTGCCGTCTTTATGTTGTATGTGCTTAAGATCGGGATAAGCAACCTCTTTATATTTAACAACACCATGGCTGAGGCGGGATTGTCGTCAACGGGCAGGGAAGGTTTTTTCTCATTCGCGAGCATGATCGAGAAGATAATCGCACTCTTTTCCGAGAACATAGTCTTCTACATGTTTCCGATGGTCTTCTTTGCTGTCAGCATCCTTATCCTTTATGTATTCCGTAAGAATAAGCACAGGATCATAATGTTCAGTGCGGTAATGCTCGCAGGATGTATTGTTCATGTGCTCATGACGGTATTCCGTACAGACTGTCTTAATACGCTGATGACTTATCTGTCGCTATATACTATCCCTTTGTATCTGCTTGTCAGAAAGAAAACCGATAAGGGAAGACAGTTTAAAGATCTCATCATGATATTGTGGGTCACTTCTTACATTGCAGGATTTGTCTATTCCATGACTGCACTTAACGGTGCCATCAAGTTCTCTGCAGGCACCAGGACCGGCGCTATCGTAACTGTCCTTTTGCTCTTTGAAGTGATAAAGATGAGTGAGATGAAGCTCGACCGTAAGACTGCTTTTGGGATTCTGGCATCGGTGATGGTCGTTATGAATGTATTTGCTGTATATTCGTTCTCCTTTGACGGTCTAAAACCATATGAATGTTCGGCAATGATAAAGTCAGGTATCTTCAAAGGAATCATTGACAGTCCTGAAAGCTCGAGAAGATATTCAGTCGTAGAGAAAGATCTCGCTGAAGTTATAACAGACAGCGACAAGACAATCGCCTGCGGGCCGTTTGCGATGGAATTCTATCTCATGACAGATCTTACGCCTGACGCTGCAAATCTCTGGGATCCCAACAACACGGAGCTTACTTTCCAGTACTACAAAACCTATTACGGAGAGCCTGATATAATTGTTCTTCATGATTCTGCCGGTGACATCACAACTCCGGAGTTCCTTGAATTCGTGGAAGGAAATTATGAGTTTGCTAAATATACTGATGGATTTTTAATCTATCGCCATAAATAACCGTTTTTTCGCAATGCGAAAAAGCCAAAAGGGGATCAAATGGAAGAAAAGACATTATACGTTTCAGATCTTGACGGCACGCTGATGCACAAAGATCTGAAGATATCGGATTTCTCGGTTAAGACTATAAATGCACTGGTCGGAAAGGGCGTTGCTTTTACCTATGCTACGGCAAGATCCATTTCCAGTGCAGGAACGATCACAAAAGATCTCAATCTTAAGCTCCCGGTGATCACGAGAAACGGCGCAGTGCTTGCAGACAACAATACCGGAAAGATAATCGAGAAGGCATTATTCACGGAAAAAGAAGTGGAAATGCTGAAGGATATGCTTCCTGAACTGCCAAAAACAGGCTTCGTGTCATGCTATTTCGGTGATGACATGAAAAAGGTCTTTGCTGGCAGCTTGCATACTGCTGAGCTTCAGGGTTATCTGGATTACTACAAGGATGATCCTTCTGTTGTTTCCGTTTCCGATCTCTCTGAAATGTTCATGGGTAATCCGGGTTATGTGACCATCATAGGAGATAAGGATGAGATCGAGCCGCTTTATATCCGGACACGGGAATATAACGGCTGGGAATGCCTGTTCCAGAAGGATGTTTACAGGGATGAATACTGGCTTGAGATAGCCCCGCGGAACAGCACAAAACAAAATCCATACTCAAACTTAAAGAAGAGTATGGATTTGATAAGCTTGTTGTTTTCGGAGATTCCGCAAATGATATGACGATGTTTAAGATCTCAGATGAGGCCTATGCGGTATCTAACGCCGTTGATGAACTGAAGGCTTTGGCAACAGGCATCATCGGAAGCAATGAGGAAGATGCGGTTGCTGTATATCTGAGCAAGGCAGAACCCGGCAAGCTCTCATAAGAATGGCCGCAAAACGGGGCATTAGTGCATTGTAACAGCGTCTCAACGGCGTATAATCAAATTAATAAAACGTTTGAGTATTTAATCCTTTCCGTATATGTAGTCTAACTATTTTATCGGATTAACAGTTCCGATCATTATTTGTTTCAATGTTGATAACACGTATTATACGTGTTATTATAAAACTGCCTTAAGAGGTGTCTGATATGAAAATATCCGAGATGAAGAAATTGCTTAGAAAGAATGGCTGCCATTTTGTCAGGGAACTTACCAACCACGAAGAATGGTATTCGCCAATTACAAAGAGCAGCTTTATCATACCAAGACACAATTCACAGGAGCTGAAGACCGGCTTGGAGAATGCAATCAGAAAGCAGGCGGGAATTGAGAAATATTAATGTTGAGAGGGAAAGATATGAATAAGAAATTATCACATTCTCCTTTATATGTTTATCCGGCAGTGTTTACACCAGAACCAGAGGGCGGTTATTTTGTTCATTTTCCGGATATTGAGAATTGTTTTACATGTGGTGACACATTGGAAGAGGGAATAATGATGGCAGAGGAAGCACTTGCTCTTATGGTTTATTCAAACTATGAAGAGAAAGGCATTGAAGCTCCAAAGCCAACACCTATTAATGAGATCAAGCTTAAGAAAAAAGAGTTTTCTTCATATGTAGCATGCGATACTACTCAATGCAGACGGAAGTTTGGAACCAGATCAGTAAAGAAAACACTGACAATCCCTGAATGGCTTAATGAGGCAGCCATGGCAGAAAGAATCAACTTCTCCCAGGTCCTGCAGGATGCCTTAAAGGAGAAGTTGAGAGTTAGCTGATATTTGATATTAATCGTGAAGTTGCAATTTATTTAGCTTCATCCAATACTGTCTGAAGCCTCTTCTGCATTACGGTAATTACGTCATCCATGGATTTCTGGCCGTTGAAGTATGATGAGGATTCTTCCATGAGAATGCTCTCGATCGCGCTGCCTTCGCTCATGCCGCCGTATGATGAAGATAAGACTTCCTCATATTTATCGATGATATCGTTTGTGAGCTTGGTCTTCTCTACCGATTTATCGTACTTGCTCTCTATCTCTATAGATTTGTTATAGGCTTCGAGTTTCTGTTCGGATACATAACGCATGGATCTGCGGTTTATCGGGTTGGATTCCTTGTAGCACTGAACATCATAAGACAAAAGGACTTTTACGAATTCCGCGCACGCTTCAGGATATTTTGTATCGGATGTTACGCATACGAATTCCCTTGATACTGTCTGCGGACCTCTTCCGTCGTAAGAGGGGAGACCGTAAACACCAAGGGTGCCGCCGAATATCTTATAACGGTCCAGATAGTTCTCGAAGGAATAGAAATTTCCGTATACGGCGCCGATCTTACCGTCAACTCCTGCGGTCTCGCCTGAAAGAGTACCGCTAATCTCCGCTTCCATTTCGGTGACGGCGCGGTTATGTTCAGTTACATAACCGAATCCGTAATTATCTGTGTTAGAACTCTTGTCGCTGCCATATTCTTCAACAAAAAGCATGAGGCTGCGGAAATCCTCGCAGTCAATATTAACCTTTCCGTCCTTGATAAACACATCACTCATATTCATGAAGAGCTTAGTGAAGTACTCGGGTTTGCTCATAAGGAATCCGGGTGTCTTGCTTATGGGATCGTTGCCGTTACAAACGTCTTTTAAGAATATCTCATATTCTTCGAATGTGAAGCCCTTCCTGCCTTCAGGAACATTTGAAGAGTCGGTGATCACCCCGGATGCACTTATGTCCAAAGGCATAAGATAAAGGCTGTCACCTGATCTCGAAGCCTCGACCGCATTCCAGAAATAATCTTCCTTGAAAGACGGATCATCGATGTTAAGGTAGGGCGCGAGATCAAGATATCGGTTGCTGTCAGAAGCATCTGATACGGGATTGTTGATAATGAGGATATCCGGGTTCACATCCTGATATTCACCGACATCATCGTATGGCATTACAAACTTGACGAAACAGGGATTATCCTGTCTGTTGTATATCTTGGCAGCATAGAGGTCCGAGTATTCAGGATAGGAATCCTTGCCAAGAGACATTGTAATAACTGTCTTGCCGGCATTAGGGTTTTTGTCGGCACGCTTCAGATGCATTATCTTATAGCCGTCTATCGATGAATAAAAACCGGAGTTGTCATATGTGTAGCCGCCGAGAATGACATCGCTTCCGTCATCGGAAACATATAAGGTCTCAGTATCTATGACATCGTAGAAAGACTCATCGACGCTGTTGTAATCAAAGATCTTCGTAAGCTGGCCGGTCTCTTTATCAACGAAGTTCAAACCATACATATCACGCGAAATCGTCTTGCCGTTGCAGTATTCGAGCTGATAAGTTTCTTCACTGCCGTAAAGTCCTTTTAACTCTGAGAATACTCCTGTAGCAAGATCCAGCTGTGCATATACAAGATTGTCTGTGGCAATAACAGGGAAGATGACTTTGCCGTCTTCCGAAGGGATCATATCCCAGATATCAGATAATCCATACGAGAATAAACTGTATATTTCAGGTTCATATGAACTGCCGTCAGGCCTTATCACGATAATGACCTGTTCCTGCCATTTCTTTCCATATAATAAGAATATCTGATAGCCGTTTGTAGTATACATATCAGTAATGGACATTTCTTCAGGCTTATACCATCTGGATTCGGGAATGCTGATCTCCTTGCCGTTTAAATAATAGGTTTTCTCTGAACTGCTCCTGGCGATCAAACACTCAAGGATATTAAGCTGACCATCTGATATCCAGGCTTTCTGGAGTGTCCTGAATTTACCGTTCTCATATGATGTGAATTCTTTTTTCTCCAAAAGCTTGCCGTCAAATGAGAATCTCAGTATTGATTCATCATATAAGTCAGCAAGTTCTTCGTCTGTCAGTTTCTTGTAGTCTCCGCTGAAATGCTTCTCGGCCTCAGCCTTCATGTAGACAGAATCTTCCGAAGCTCCGATCTTCTCTAAGTAGCAGTAATCATATACATCCGAAGAATACAGATCAGATGTCTCAAATGAAGTAACTTCATACCAGGGATCAGTTTCCTTTATCACTTCATAGTTTTTCTTTTTTGAAGCGCATGATACGGAAGATAATGCGGTAAGCATTACCAGAAGAGCAGAAATGAGTTTTATGTCTTTTCGAGTTTTCATGAGTTTATTCTATACCAATCAGGGCTCGAAAAGAGTTAAGATTCAGGTAACATTTATGTCCTCAAATTGATTTGGGAAAGGTTTAGGAATAAGATTTTTACATGAGCAGAATATTGATCGTAGAAGATGATGAAGATATCGGTGCAGTCCTTCAAAGAGAGCTTACAAAGGGCGGCTATGAAGTACTGCGCGCGGTAACCGGAACTGAAGGGCGCATGATGCTCGGTTCTAATCCCGACCTGATCCTGATGGATCTGATGCTCCCCGGACTTACAGGAGAGGAACTCCTTACGCACATACCTAAGGAGATACCCGTAATCGCGGTAAGTGCAAGGTCATCTATAGACGATAAGGTATCTTTATTAACGAGCGGCTGCGTTGACTATATAACAAAACCGTTCGACATGAAGGAGCTCAAGGCGAGAGTTGCAGCAGCTCTCAGAACTTCTTTGGGGAAGAAGACAAGTGGCCGCATCAAATGTGGGGAAATGGAGATCGATACCGACAAGCATGAGGTAACGGTCGGCGGAAGGGAATTGAAGCTTACAAGGACCGAATACGCGATCCTGAAGATGCTTGCTTCAGGTGACGGAAGAGTAATCTCAAAGTCTGAACTCTTAGACCTTATCAGGAGTGAGACACCCGACTGTACCGAAAGTTCGGTAAAGGTCCACGTAAGCAACCTTCGTAAGAAGATAAAGGAATTGACAGATACAGAATATATTGAGGCGGTTTGGGGAATAGGCTTCAAGCTGAAAGGAGACAATTAAATGGAAAACTTACTCTCGACCAAAGACCTGTGCAAGAAATACGGCAAGCACGAGATCCTTAAGAATGTAAACATGGATATTCCTAAGGGTGCGATCTTCGGTCTTGTCGGAAGGAACGGTGCAGGTAAGACCACGCTCATGAGGATCTTAACGGGCCTTGCAGAGCCTACTTCAGGCACATACAGCATCGCAGGGATCAAGAGCAATGACAAAAAGATATTAACTGTCAGAAGAAGGATGGGATCCATCATCGAGAGTCCTGCGATATACCGCAATCTTTCAGCTTATGACAACGTAAAGCTTCAATATATCAATCTGGGAATGACATCATTTGAAAGCATTCCGGAACTTCTGAATCTTGTTGAACTTCAAGATACCGGAAAGAAGAAGGCAGGAAAGTTCTCTCTCGGTATGAGACAGAGACTCGGTATCGCCGTAGCTCTTTGCGGCAATCCGGACATCCTTATCCTTGACGAGCCGATCAACGGTCTTGATCCTCAGGGTATCATCCAGATGCGTGAGATCCTCTTAAGGATCAATCACGAGAAGCATACCACCATTTTGATCTCAAGTCACATTCTTGAGGAATTGTCTAAGCTTGCTACTCACTATGCCTTCATCGAAAAAGGTGAGATCCTGCAGGAATTGAGCAGCAGTGAACTGATGGCTAAGGTACGCAAGGCTTCAAGACTTAAGACTGCTTCAACAGAACTGTTGTGTCCTGTTTTCGACCGCGAGGGAATCGAATACAAGGTCGTTGATGAAGAGAATATGGATATTTTTTCTGACATTACCGCAAGCAGGATCGTTTCTCTTGCAAATGAAGCGGGAACGGAAGTCCTCAGCATAACAGAGAATAACGAGAGCCTTGAAGGATACTTCATGAATCTCGTTTCCAAGAAGGACGGAATCTCATGATCCGGGCATTAAGATCATCTTTTTTCAGGTTCTTCAGTACAGGACTTTTCATTAAGAGCCTGATCTTTTCAGTGATCCTGGCTTTTTTCCAGATCTTCAGAACCTGTACTGAAGAACTTGGCCTGTTACCGTTCCAACAGCCGAGATATATCAACAATACTTTCATTATGATGAATATGCTGTCACTCCTATATGTAGTTCCGTTCGGCATAGCTATTTTTGCGTCTATCCATACGGGATCGGATATTCAGTTCCGTTCGATCAATAATAAAATCGCTACGGGCGTATCCAGGACAAGCATTTTCTTTTCTGACCTGATAGTTACCGTTTTGACTGCCGAGTTTTCGATCCTGCTTCAGATGGTGATCTTTTATCTGTATGCAAGATTTGTTCCGGTCAAGTCAAACATATCCTTATCCGGAGTAATTATCAATTCCACACTGTGTATCATGGTAATCTGTGCGGCATTCAGCGCTGTTTATGTGCTTTTGCAGATTTTCAGCAGCAATAAGCTCCTGGCGCTGATAATCACACTTCTGATAATCCCTGCGCTTATTGTATCGACACAGCTGATGGAATCAAAACTTAATGAGCCTTATAGGCTATATCAATATGAAGAAGATGAGAACGGGGAGGCAAAGGTAACCGGCTGGACAGTGAATCCAAATTATATCGGAGGAACCCCCAGAACGATACTGAAATTTGTCTATGACACGAGCCCGTATTCTTTCTATTTTTTGGAATCGGATAAAGTCTCTCTTAAGACGGAAACAGAAGCCGCAGGCATTGTTTTCCTCGCTGCGACGGCCCTTGGTGTTTTAAGCATAAATAAGAAGGAGTACCCCTGATCTATGAAGAAGATACTAGCAGGCATGTTCTTCAGGCTCGTCAGGGGATATGAGATCTGGGCCCTGATCGCATTGTTTTTATTTGCAGTCCCATACTTAACTTATGCGGATGTGATGACCCTTGATTATCTGTCTGCAAAATACATCCCGGGTTATACATATTCTTATGACTATGGTAAAGGCGAGACTGTAATCAGTAATGATAATGCCGATCAGTTCTGCTATAAGAATTCAGGCATTAGTGCATTCGATATCTATAGAGCACGGGTAGAGAAGATCCCACAGGATGAATTTGACAGACTGAACGATGAACTGTTCAATAATCCTGTCAGAGAAATGGAGAAGATCTACCAGGTGATCCAAAGGTCTTTTCTTATACCGGCT
>Ga0310695_10008562_pt1 | contig 15748 bp, 8 predicted proteins | sample RumenRJG_04DNA_FD_203882 | JGI IMG/M metagenome (GOLD analysis project Ga0310695, IMG submission 203882) | Bovine rumen microbial communities from Lethbridge, Alberta, Canada - RJG_04 (v2) (version 2) | ecosystem: Host-associated > Mammals > Digestive system > Stomach > Rumen | place: Canada...
CGTTCTTTAGTTTATTTTACATATTTCTTTCCATCCTTCAGGTAAACCCCTTTTGAAGGTCTTTTCATTTTACGTCCCTTCATATCAATGTAGTTGGTATCATTGTCTGTATCATCGCATAGGTTGTAAATATCAGTGGTCTCTGAGTCGCCAATCGACATGATAATACGAGCGTTGGCAGATTCTACTTCTTTTAAAATATCATAGAAATTAAGTTTTGCTTTTTAGATTTACAAAGATCTCTCTCGTTATAAAATCCTGTCGGATATTCGAAAACACGACAATTTGCTGCAAAGATTAAAATTTATCTCCGAATCGCTTGGCGGTTTGGAGATAAATTTGAACATACTGCGAATCTTTTGAAGATACGCTTGCTTTCGGTGCTTTCCGTCCTGCCAAAGTTCTTTACTAATTTTGTCATGATGTGTTTCCGGCGTTGCAATATAGACTGTTTTACTGAGTAGTATGGTCTATATTAAACAGTAATATGGTCTGTTTTACAATGCAAAATAGGCGATATTACATGGGCGATGACTAAAAAAGTCCTGCCAAAGTCTTGCATTTGGCAGGAAAATGTTGTATCTTTGCCGCTGATATCAGAAAAACATTTATTAACCCAATTATTTTCTTTGTAATACTATGTCTTTGAAATTCACTTTGCGACAAAACAAGATTCGTGGCGGTAAGGGCTACGGAAAGTGGTATGCCCATACGTTGAGAGGCAGCGAGTTGACGCTCGACGAGATAGAGCAGCGTATACAGGCCAGCTGCTCGGTGACGCGAGCCGATGTGAGGGCTGTGGTGACGGCCCTGCAGGATGTGGTGGCCGATGGGTTGAAGTCGGGCCATGTGGTGAGCCTTGGTGAACTGGGAAAGTTCTATCTGAGCATACGCAGCGAGAGTGTTGATAGCCCTGACGACTTCTGTGTGAAGGACCATGTGAAGGGTGTGGAGTGCAACTATATCCCCTTGGGACATCGCAACCAGTTGAGTCACCGCATTGTGCGCCCGTTTACAGAAGACTGCAGGGTAGAGCAAGTCTCTGTCTATGACGAGACGGGACATATAGGCAAGCGAGTGAGACGTGGTGGAAAGGTTAGGCGCAAGTAGCGTTTACAGTAAGGCCTTGACCGAGTCCTTGTCGATTTTCAGGGTCTCTGCTATGGCATCCACCGATTGTCCGGACTGAACCAGCATCTTGACCAAGCTGCGAAGCTGCCCGTCCTTCTCTGCGAGCTGCCCGTCCTTCTCTGCGAGCTGCCCGTCCTTCTCTGCGAGCTGCCCGTCCTTCTCTGCGAGCTGCCCGTCCTTCTCTGCGAGCTGCCCGTCCTTCTCTGCGAGTAGTGATACTTTTTCGGCGATGTCACGCTCCATACCGTACAACTTGCCCTCCTGTTCCTTGATGATGGAGTAATATTCGTCCTCCACATTCATGTTTTGGCGCATCTCAACGCTCGATGCTGCCATCATCAGTCGACGGAAGATGGGTTCCATGTCGTCGTCTGCTGATGAATAGGTCTTTTCGTCGAGACTCAGGTAGTGTTCGTTGTCGCGGCACACATTGCTCTGGTCGAAGATGCTCAGCACCTTGTCTAAGCGGTTGTTTATCTTGCCGTGTAGGCGCGGTATCTGTACGATGATGCTGTCGTGATTGAGGCTATCAATGAATCTGTTGGGGATGCCACGGGTAACGGGGTTCTCGTCATAGTCCAGGGTCTGATGCCGTACGTAGATGACGGGGGTGTCAATGTCGCCGACGGTGTGTCCCAGCAGATAGACGGCCACCATGGGTAGGGCGTGCTTGTCTGCGCTGTCGGCCACGATGTTCTTTGGGTTCTGATAGTGAACGCCGAGATACTGGCGGAAACGCAGGGTCTCTGTTGGCAGCCATGTTTTTTGCAACTCTATCAGTATCAGCTGCTCCTCGCCGTCGGGTTTGCGCACGGTGGCTCCAAAGTCTATGCGGAAGATCGACAGAACTTCTTTCTGTCCATTTGCATACTCATGGGGACGAACCTCCACCTTCACAATCTCTTGCTTCAGCAGGGCAGAGAGGATGGTGCGTGCGATGCGCTCGTCTTCCATCAGGTATTTGAACACGGTGTCGTAGATAGGGTTTGCTATTGTCATCATGACTGTCAACGATTTAGTTTGATGCAAAGATAAAAAATATTCTCCGAACCGCCAAGCGATTCGGAGAAATTTTGGGTAGATGGTGATTATAAGGCCTTTTACCCCCTGTTTACCCCCTGATTCAGGCCGAAGTAATCATTATTGGTGGATTATTATATCCGTATTAGCCCAACTTCGACATAAGGTTCAAAGTTGGGTTAAGAAAAAAAGTGAACATTACTAATGCCTAATGACCACTTTGCGCCGATTGACGATGTAGAGGCCTGATGGCAACTCTTTTCTTGCTACGTTCCAACAAACATTTTTGCAAATCATCCGACCGTGTAAATCCAATACATTGCAGGAGATGGTTTTCTTTTCTGTTTGCACAACCGATGTAGTCTCTGTTTCTCCCGTGAAATTTACAACGATTCCACTTTCCCAATCCGACTCCGTGACCTCTGCCGACAGCGTGTCGGCCACCTCGCCCCTTGCATGAAGTGCTCCTAATCCGAGAAACAGGAATAGCTGAAATCCTATTATGATATGCCGATTCATCATCATAAGCCTTGTTTTTCAAATACGATAATTACCATCCGCCTATTTCGCCGCCGATATCGATCTTCGTCTGCTCTGGATTCTTGTCGAGTGTGACGGTAATCGTATGGCGCATACCTTGTTTCAGGGAAATTTTCCCTTCCATCAGATAGCTCACTCCTTCAGTGATTACCTCTACTAATGGCCGGCGGGTTGTGATATTCTGAGGCACCACGATGGCGGTGTACTCGGCAGCTGACAGTTGTTTGGCTTGAATACTACCCGTTCCTGCATAGTCATCCTTGGCCACATCGCCTGTAGAAAGGTCTATCACGGCTTTCGTCACCGTACTATGGATATACACTTTCGTATCCGCAGGTATGTCGCCAGTATAGTTCTCACCCTTCAATAGTTTGACAATGACGCATGACATCTTATGTCCGAACTTCATTGTAACAGGTGATGCCGAAGCCGTGACAGACGTAACACCAGCCCACAGGAAATCGCTTTGGCTAAAGCCCTGCTGTGTGCTCTGGTCTTCCTGAAGCTGAAACGAGTAGTCGCTGATATCGTTGACGGTCTTGGAATAGGGATAGTAGGCATATACATTATGTTGCCCCTCATTCCAGTACACCTTGCGCCTCGAAGTCCACGACGTGCCATTGTAAGTAAACAACTCATTGTTCACCTCATTGCCGCCAATCTGTAACGGTTCATCGGCTGCCGTCACATAGACACCGATTTGGTCGGTATTCTCAAAGGCAGTCTCTGTGGCACGTGTTTGAGCCGGATGTACGAACTGCAACTGTATCTCGCCTTCATCCGCTACATAAGTCTGCTGTTCTGTCTCGTCGTTACTGCAGGCTGTCAGCATCATAGCTGCAACAGCCCAAAAGAAAAACTTGCTTTTATTCATAGTCCTAATGCTTTTTTCCTTAGTTCTTTTCTGATGCTACGCACTTTGTCGCCCACTTCGCGGAAGCGTACAAGGGAGGGCATTTGATGGTTGCCATCGGTGATTGGTGTCAGACTTTCAATGTCCGATTCGACTACACGTGTCACCGTTGTCGGTCCCCACTCAAAGGTATCTTGAGTCCTGAAGTCTTCCATAGTCCAACTTTCTCCAGCGTATTCCTTGATGCGCTTCCAAATAGCCAGTCGGCTTGGCGTATTGTAATATGGTATGCCGTAGTTCATACACGAGTTTGCTTCTGGTCTATAGATAAAGCGGGTGTAGCCGTAGCCACCTTCGTACACATCCACGCGGTCGCTATAGTCTGGATCGAAGATAAACTCGGCCCAAGGCACGTCATGCAGTTTGCCCGTAGTTGCCAGGTTCTGGAACCAACCACGTTCATGCATCTCCTCAATATAACGTCTCACATTGTTAGGGGCGAAGGCATTGCGTATAATGGTTTCGTCGCCCAATTTACCGAAGGCATGACCACCAGCCTCATGCTGTACAGTGCCACGTGTATCGCGGGGGTAGGGTGTTTCCTGAGGTGGGCAGATAGCGATGCCGATGTTCCCGTTGTAGTCTATCACGCTCTGACCCGTGTAGTCTGTAGAGTTGGGAATAAGGATGAAGAGGCTGCGCCATGCATTCTCGTCCTTTGTTGGGGTTTTTTCTATAGCATAGCCCAGGAGGTCATCATATTCTGCCACGAGGCCTTGGCCAGGGCCATGAGAGAGCGTACCGAAATGGTTGTTCACGTAGGTGTACATCGTATTCACGCCACGCTCTTGCGAAAGTGGGAAGGTGACGTAGACATTAAAGTATTCACGCATCGACCTATAAGGTTCTATGGCGAAGAAGCATTCCATCTGGTAGTTTACCAAGTCGAGGTAATCACCATTACTGATGGTCTCGCCGTCCCATCCGTCACCCATGAAAACAATGTCAATGCCACCGTTATTGCCCTTTGTTGCCGTCTGAAGCGTCAGATATCCGTCTTCCTCATGTTCGTAGTCATACTGTGCCACTTTGCAGTCGGTGGTCTGCACCTTGCCATTGGCATCTGTCATAGTGAAAACGATGTTATCTGTGCGGTTGCCAGCACCATGAGGCATCTGCATAAAATTCAGAGTTAGTTGTGTCTTGCCCATACCTGAGGCAGGAGAAACAGTCACCCAATCAGGCTTGCTTTCTATTGTCCATGGCCCATCGGCATTCAGCACTAAGGTCTCGGTGTGCAGGGCATTTAATGCTTGTGCTTGTGCTGGGCGACATACAAAGTTCGAGTATTCGGCTATACGCTTGAACTCTTTCCAACCTGGAGCCTCACGATATTTCTCCACGCAACCTTTTGGTACTTCCACAGTGAAATTATCTTTCGGTACGCCATAGAAAACATTATCTAAGCATACGGGTGGTTCCTCGGCCAAACAAACAATTGAAGAAAGACCGGTACATTCACGGAAGGCATCATTTTCTATAAGACAGACATCCTTAGGTATAACAATGCCAGAAAGCATTGAACAACCAGCTAATGTTCCTGGACGTATTTGAACAATCTTCTTGGGAAAAGTAAATGTTCCTTGCAGTCTGTTACAACCTTCGAAAGCACTTCCCTGTATAAATGTAATGTTATCATGCAGAATAACACTATTGATTTTGGAGTCTGCAAAAGCAGCCCCACCGATAGTTGTGCATGTAGTAGGAATGCGCACTTCTCCGCGAATTTCAGACCACGCCACAAACCACCACGGAATCTCTGTTATGCCTTCAGGTATGTTGATAGCCGTACACTGAGTATAAGTATAGCCACCAGGTTTGGTCAGCCCCTGTGGAATATCGATTGTTCCTGTCAACGTGCTGGGTAGGCCACCTAAGACTTTTATGTTTTTTGGTATATAGGCAGTACCACGAGCATTGGAGCATCCTGCATTCCATTCTTCGATACCTTCAGGTAACCGGAACTCTTCTTCCATCTCAATAGTAAAATCACTTGCTTTTCTCAGTGTCGATGGTAGTCCAACCATCTTTCCGCTACCTGCATGGAATAAGAAGTGCATTTCTTCCAAACCTTCTGGCAAATAAATTGGAGAGGCCAAGTTGCAACCAAAAAAGGCATTATGCATATATTTTAGGCTCTTTTCAGGCATTACTACATGTCTAACTGGTGAATATGTAAAACAATCAAAAATGCTATCCACCATTTCCACATTAAGCATATTGATCCTATTCAACTTACTCATCTGATTCAGGAAACTGCGATCATCTCCATTCATAACCCCTCTGATACATAGATTCTCTACCGTTTTGTAGTCCACCCCCTTCTTTGACATCACTTTCTCTAGCGAGCCGGGTTCGTTGACTTCAACAAATACATACTGACGTACCAGTCCCTCATGCAAATCGGCATCATCTCCCCATGGTGTAATGGCTTCATCAGCCAGTGCAAACGTACACTGTCCTGTTGCTGTGTTTCGGTCAACAGTGATGGTGAAGTTATGCATTTTCCCTGAGTGGAAAGTCATGGTTTCACTTTTTTTCAAGTTGTAGCTCTGTCCATCAATGGTAATAGATACGAGCTGACGACCGACCTCAACAGTTTGCGGGAATACCAATGCACGGTATGTTCCCTGATAGGGCATTGGCAAGATGTTTGCAGGATCAGAGTCCTCGTTAACCCCAACTTCTCCTGTCAATAAATTCACCTTGCCATCTAATCGAGTGTTCTTTATAAGGACAGTCTTTTCCAAACCAGCCCATTCCGTAGCCGTGAATCCCTCGCCCATTTCCAAACGGATACAAACACCCGCCATCACATGCCGGAATTGCAGCATGACGGTCTCTGCAGTAGGCATGACCTTTTCACTCTTGGCTACAAGCAGGTCACTCACAGCATAACCTGCTGATGAGGTAGAGGCACCTTCTGTCTCCTGATGTTCAGCAACGGCAAATGAATACTCAGTGATGGAGTTCAAATCATTTACAAAAGGATAATAGGCAAAGAAGTCGGCAGGTGTATCCTTATCGGCCCAGAACAACTCGTAATTGGCCTTCCATGTACCGTCTTCCTGCAACTGGAACAAGGTGTTTGAAGCGCGGTTTCCCACTAATTCTGGTGTGCCAGGTTGTCCGTTCTCATAGTCTACCACGAATACCCCAATCTGATCTCCTTCCACAAAACCATTGCTGATAGTTGTACGTGTCTGTTTACTGGCCGACGGATAGGTCGATGATAGCTTGATTTGTCGAGCCTGCATAGAACCGTCTGGCCCGCTCAGTTCATCATGCTCCATGCAACCAAGTAAACCTAACAGAATGCAAACAGAATATAGAAACTTTTTCATTTCTTACCTCCTTTCTTCTTTAGGTAGTCAAGTGGCGAACCTTTTAAGATGATTACGCCATGATGCTCGCTGTACTTATGCCCCTGCCAAGGTGCTCCTCCTCTGGTCAGGAATTTGTTGCCCATCTCTCGGCTATCGTGCGCCACAAAGTCCTCAAAGTCGAACGTCTCACCAGCATAGTCCTTAATGCGCTCCACGATGGCTTGACGTGAAATGGTACTGTAATAAGGTACGTTATTGTTCATACACGAGTTCACCTCAGAGCGATAGATGCCCTCACTATGCATGTGGGCACCATCATAGATGTCAACAATGTCGCTGTATCGGCGGTCGAAGATAAGGTGTCGCCACTCAATGGTCTTATACTTGCCTGTGAGTGATACATTGCGTGCCCATCCTAAAGATTTCATGCCTAACACTGCTTCAGTATGACTGCAAGTGGGACAATCACAGCGACAAAGGTCAATATGACTGCGGTGATAGATGTACTCGTCATCCAATTTGCCAAAGCCATGCCCACCAGCCTCATGCTGCACAATACCGCGGGCATCGTATGGATAGTTAGTGCTCTCGAAATAAGGGCACACGGCAATAGCTGCCCCGCTGGGGTACATATATGCTACACCTTCGTAGGCATTGGCATTGGGTACGGCTATGATGAGAGACCGGTCTACGTTCTGCATAGTTACGGGACACTGTTCAACATCTTGCAACACATAATCCATACACATTTCGAAGTCGAAGCCCAAACGGCCACCTTCCACACCGTATGTCGTATTGAATTTTGGCTGTCGCCATAGGTCAGGATTATCATGAATTCCACTCTCATAGCTCATGGCTACTGCAGCAGATACATTAAAGTAATCCCTATAGGTCAAGTATGGTTCCACGGCGAAGAAATACTCCATCTCTTGCTGCATCACAGAGAGATAGTTGCCATTGGCAATGTCTTCTGCATCATAGCCATCGCCCACGAATAGAATGTCGATACCGCCTCGATTCCCCTTTGTCGCTTTTTGCATAGGAATCACGCCGTCTTCCTCATATTCATAGTCGAACTGCTGCACAGTGTAGGTACAAGTAACGGGTTGTCCATCCTCGTCCGTACGATTCAGTTTGAATATTACCGTACCCTCACGATTACCCTGATTATGAGGCATGGCATCGATAGTGACCTGTAGTTCTGTCTTTTTATAGCCCGATGTCTTGTCTAAGTGTATCCATGATGGACAACTCTGCACCTCCCAATTAGTGTCGGCATTGATAACCAACTCGCGTACGTTGCTCTTATTCAATAGTTTGGCTTTCATGGGGCGGCACACGAATTTCTGGTCACTGGAGATGCGCTTGAACTCACACCAGTGGGGTGCGTTCTTATATGCTTCTACAGAGCCTTTTGGTACGATGAGTGTAAAGTTATTTTTTTCTACGCCACTGAAAGTACTTCCTGTTATCTCTGGCGGGTTCACAGCCAAGCTCTCAATGTAGTCGAGCGAATAACAACCAGCAAAAGCTTCGTCTTGAATTCCGTCAAGACCAGCAGGAAGTATGACGGCGGTGAGTTGCGGGTTAAAACGAAAAGCACCATTTCTAATCTGCTTGACAGTCGATGGAATGTAGAGCGTATCTATCAGGTTTTCCATATAGCAAAATGCTCCATCTTCAATCACTTCAATGCCCTCTGGTATCTCGATATGTGAGAAACCTGTACCCACAAATGCGTTTCCATGAATTGTCTTTGTTGTTTTCGGGATGTGTAGTGTCCCTATCATTTTACTTGCACCCCAGAATGCATTATCACCAATCTCTTCCAATCCCTCAGGCAAAACAAGTGAAGTAAATGTATGATCCCATGAGGGTCCACTACCAATCGTTTTTACACCTTGGGGTATTATCAATGGGCCTCCGATTTGCTCTGGGAATGATCGAGGCCAAAATGTCGTAATGCCTTTAGGCACTCTAACACTGCCTTTCATAAATTTGCAACCTTCAAATGCACAATTGCCCAAATATGACAACCCCTCAGGCAGGACTAACTCATTCTGGAAATAGCATTGTTCAAATGCACCATCACCGATATATTCCACCGTTGAAGGAATGTGCAATTCACCTGTCAAAGGCAATTTATAATCAGGGTCATAATTAGAGAATGCTTTCGTGCCAATATATATCAAACCTTCAGGAAGAATAAGCGACCCACTAAGAGCTGTTGAATAAAAAGCCTCTTCACCAATAGCTCTTAGACTATCTGGAAAAACGAAATAGCGCAATTGATGCATTCCTCTAAAAGCCTTATATGGTATGACAAATTCAGACTCGTTTTCCATAAAATTATTCACCGCCCCGTAGGTATCTTTTACCCAGTTGCTGCCATAATATCCTGTCTGTCCATACACACGGCATTCTTTCAAATTCAGTGCCTGTAGGTTTGACATGCTATCGCGCATAAACTCGAAGTTGTTCGGATAGCCCCAGCGATCTCCTGCATCATCGAAAGAACCTACCAGCTTAAGGCTAGTGATGGCAGAGGGCTTCAGCCCCTTCTCTCGCAGCAGTTCATCTAAATACTGACCGCATTTAATCTCCAGCACCAGATACTCCCTTGCGGTGCCATTATGACTTTCTGGGTCGTTCTCCCAAGGGGTGATGCTCTCGCTAAGCAATGAGAACTGATAGTCGCCTTCTGGCAAGCGTTTGCCTACCTTGATGGTGAACTTATGCAACTTTCCTGGGTAATACACCATATCCTCATTGCGCTGGAAATGATAACTTTCCCCGTCTACAGTGATAGCAATCAGAGACTTGTCGGCCTTTATTGTCTGCGGAGCCACTACAGCACGCCATATATCACCCCGTTGTTGAGGCGTAATACCTGCGATGGTTGAATTGCGGCTGATGCCTACTATGCCAGACCCTAAATTAATATAGGTGTCGAGTGCCGTGCTTTCCACTAATACCGATTTCTCCAAAGTATCCCATTCGCCTTCTGAAAAGTATTCGCCCTCAACAAGTTTTACCTGTACTCCAGCCATCATGTGATGGTGCTTCAGGTTAATTGGCGTGCCAGGAGCAATGTCTTCGGCTTTCGCCCACAGAAAGTCACTGGCCTCATAGCCAGAGAGTTTACGGCCAGAAGTGAGATTGTCACGCTGATTACGTTGGATACTGAACGGATAATCCTCGACGCTCCGCAGGTCAGCATCGAAGGGATAATAGCCGTATGCATCCACATGAGTCTGCTTATCGCGCCAATAGAGTTGATAAGAGCCAGTCCACGTGCCTTTGTCGGCATCGTAAGTGAAACGTACGTTGTCGGCATGGTTACCCACCACCTGAAGTGGCTGGCCCTGTCCGTCTTCACGGTTCACTATATAGACACCAATCTCATCGCCAGTGGCAAAGCCGCCGTCACTGGCACGTGTTATATATTGCTGTTCCACCTGCGCCAACACCTGCAATGGCTCGCCCGTGGAAGCGGATTCCATCCACTCATTATTATCGGCACAGGCCGATAACAATAGGGTGGACAGAATGGCGATATACTTTTTCTTACTCATCAACTCTAAATATTAACAATTAATTGACGGTACCACCGAAGTCCTCATCAACGACATCCCAGTCGCCGATACCGATATTGATGCCACCAGAGGTCTTCTTCATGGTCACGGTGATAGTGTACTGCTTGCCACTTTCGAAGGTCATGGCACGGGTCAGCGTATAGTTGGCATTATTCCAAGTAACGGTGACAATACCTGTGCTGGCTACCTGTTGTGGTACCACCACAGCACTATACTGCAAATCCTGTTCTTTCAAGGGCGTGATACTGGATGCATTACCAGAAGCCGTAACAGTACCATTAGAAAGGTTGATGGTAGCCTGTGTGCGAATACTGTTCAGTCGTACGCTCAGTGTTCCGTTGTTCAACTCGTCGGCAGTAAAACCTTCGCCGGCAGCTACTTTGATGATGGCACGGGCAAAGAGATGGTTCAATGTCAGGCTAAGCACATTGTCGGTAGGTCCTTGCTCTGCCAACTTACCCCACAAGAAGTCACTCTGTTTTTGGGCAGCAGCAGTGCTTTGGTCGGTCTGTGCCTGGAAGTTATAGGCGAAGGCATCAGTCAAACCTGCGTTGTAGGGAGCATAGCCGTAGAAATCGGCCACCGTGGCATTGTCCTTCCAGAAAATCTTACTTTCTGGTGTCCAAACGCCTGCTCCGTTCGACTGCAACAACATATTGTTGATATAGTTGCCCGACTGCTGCATGGCACCATAGACCATGAAGATGCCTACCTGGTCTACAGTCACAGGAGTTTCGTCTGAAGCGCGTGTCATCAGACGAACTTCCTTCGCCTCACCTGACGTTTTTTCAGTGTCTTCTACTTCTTCATCGTTGTTGCTGCATGCAGCTAACATGAGGTAAGCCATACCTGCCAAAATTGCAAAATACTTGTTCATAATCTTCTATTTGTTTTTTATTCTGGTATTTCCATTTTGTCGGTTGCAAAGAACTTGTCGAGTGTGAATTTCTCGCCACTGTATTCCAAGATGCGCTTCACGATAGCCTGACGGCTTATGGTATTATAATATGGTATAAAGGTGCTCATCACGCTCTGTGCCTCTGAGCGATACATACCGCGTGCATGACGCCAGCCGCCTTCCCACATATCTACCTGCTGACTGTAGCGAGGATCGAAGATGAGGTGAGCCCACGGCGCATCGTTCATCTTGCCCGAAGAAGAGATGTTCTCATAATAGCCACGCTGTTTACCCCAATAGTATCGCGGCCAATCAGAACAGTCGGGACAAGGGCAGGTCTTCATAAACGTAAAGTGATTGATGTATTCTGGCGCTAACTTACCAAAAGCAATGCCGCCAAGTTCATGGAGCACATAGTCGCGTTGGTCGTATGGGTAGCTGTCCTGACTCTTTCCCATGTAGCAAATAGTGCGTCCGTCATCGCTGATAGAGGTACTATTGCCTGGGAAGTCAATGTTTCGTAGCACGAGGACAGTAGCCTCCTGCATCCGATTGTCGCTAATGCCCTTGCCGTGAGCCTTGGCATACTGCCACACCTCATCATCACTGTAGAAACGGTGCAGCTTACCTGATATACCATGTTCTGGAGCACAGGCAATAGCCGTGCTGACTGTAAAGCGATTGCGATAGGTCTTGTAAGGCTCACAACTGAAGAGGTACTCCATTTGTTGGCGCATATCTTCCATATACTGTCCGCTGGCTATGTCATCTGCATTGTAACCTTCGCCGACAATGAATATAGGTATGGCACGTGAAGCACCTGCCGAGGCTTCCTGTAGTACGATGGCTTGGTCTTCACATTGCTCCATTGCCACTTGACGTATGTCGGTATATGTCGTGTAATTCTTATTCTTCAAGCGGAACACTACACGACCGGTGCGCTCGCCCTCGCCAGAGGTCATTGGCTTCACGGTGATTTCAACCTCAAACTTGCGTTCCTCGTCGGTACCACTCATAGGTGATACTGTTACCCAGTCTGGACATTCGCTTACCTCCCATGCACCCTCTGCACGAACGATGCCCTCGCGAGTCGTTCCTTTATCTAAACATAATATGCTAGGTACGTTGTAGGCCAGCTCATGGTAGGCCGTAATGTTCTGGAACTGATCCCAACCCGCAGTATGACGGTAAAGCTCTACACTCTGTTCTGGTACCTGCAGAATGACCTTGTCCCAATAGACACCATCAAAGACGTTCTCTCCCAAAGTTGGCGGTTCTGGATTCAAGCAGATAATTGTCTGAAGATATGGATTGTCGGCAAAGCCACGCTCTCCTATTTCATCTACGTACTTAGGAATGACAAGTTCCTTGACAAAACCCAAGGCAGAGAATGCTTCTCTTTCTACTTTCTGTAGTCGGCTAGGCAATGTTATCATTGAAAGTTGTTGGCCTCGGAAAGCACTCTCGCCCATCTCAACTAGACTTTCAGGGATAATCAGTTCGCCTTCAATTCCGCAACCTTCGAAAGCAGATCCCCCTACGTATTTCAGTCCTGCTGGTAAGGAAATGGGGAAAGGCATACTGGCTCCACTAAATGCACGATAGCCTATAGTTTCCAAATCACTATTTAGATGTAGTGAAGACATACGCATTTCTTCAAATGAATAGAATCCTATATACTTTACTCCTTCAGGTATTGATATGTCTACACGATTTTTAAAAGCTATGCCAAAGGTACGCCTACCATAATAATCTAAAGAACCTATACTGGTAATGCCTTGCGGAATTTCTACCATTCCCGTAAAAGAGCCATCCCTACCAAGGTTTGAAAATGTACCATTTAGTTCCATCAGTTGCGAGGGCACATGGAAAATACCATAGAAATTAGGCGTACCATTATCTCTGCTTTCCCCACCAAAGGCATTAGGGCCAATATACCTAATATTGTCGGTCAACTTCAACTCACATTTATATTTGCAACCTTGAAAGGCTTCTAATGAAATAGTGTCGAGGGTACTAGGCAATATCAATTCTACACCATTATAGTCTAGATTGCCTAAAGCCCCTAGTCCAATATAAGTTACACCTTCTGGTATTTCAAGAGTTGAGTACATTAAACTTTCAATTCTCAAATAATCAACTCTCTTCAGGCTTTTAGGTAGAACTAAAGAATAAAGTGGTGGAGTAATTCCCCAAAAAGTAATGTCATCGTCCAAAAAATAATCATCTTCATTTATATATCTTCCTTTCATCTTTACATCTTTTAAGTTCAGATGATGTAACGCGGTCATCTCATTAAAAAAACGCAAATCTTCAAGGGTCATCATGCCCGTTACTTTCAAATTCTGCACTGTCGCTGGATCATAACCTGCAGTTATAATACTCTCTTTCAGTTTTCCTGGTTCAGGACAATGCACAGTAACAAAGGCCATCGCCGTGAACTGATGGCTGCTCTCGTCGTTAACCCAAGGCGTGATGCCATCGTCGTTGACATGGATTTCGTAGTCGCCTGTGACCTCACTCTTATTCACGGTCATAGTGAAGTTATGGAGCTTGCCGCCAAGGTAGTTCATGTCGGTAATGAGCTTATGGCTGTAGGTCTGCCCATCAAGGGTGATACTCAGCAACTGCTTGCCAGCCGCAACGGTCTGTGGAATGACTACGGCTCGGTAATTGTCACCCGTCTGGTATGCCATACGGATGGGTGCTATCTCGTCATTAGCGATAACGGTTCCTGTTGAGAGATCCACTGTTGACAAGGTCTTGGTATGATCAACCAACACGATTTTCTCCAGTTTCTGCCATTCCGTGTCGTTGATACCTGTACCTTTATTTAAATGTACGCGCACGCCTGCAAGGATATGCTGATACTTGATGATAATCTGTTCCTGAGTAAACTCCACTCGCCCCTGCTTGCCCCAAAGCAAATCACTCTGCTCATAGCCGGAAAGAGAGCCGTTCTCTGCTGGTGTACTCTGGTCGGTCTGCACGCTGAACTTCCAAGCGGTGGGGTTGCTGATGTAGTTCTGACCGGGATAATAGCCGTAGACGCTGACAGGTGTCTGCTTGTCGCGCCAATAGATAGTGGTGGGCGATGACCAGGAGTAGGAATCGCCATTGTAGGTGTAGAGCACGTTCTGCGCCCTGATATCAGATGAGGAAAGGTCACCTGGTTGTCCATCCTCGTAATCCACGACATAAATTCCCATGCGGTCGCCTGTCACAAAGCCATAGTCATTAGCACGTGTGACATTCTCTTGGTTGATTTGACCACTAAGATTCAAAGACAACAGGGATACCTGGGATGTAGACTCTGCCAACTCATCGCTGCACGAAATCAGTATAGAAGCCAAACACCACACTGCTGGCAGTAGTCGATGCAAAACTATACAAGCCTTCCGTTTTCCGCTCATTATCATTCTGTTTTAGGTTCTGTTCTATCACACGGCAGAAACGCGGGACTGTCTTTGCCAGTTCCGAGTGAAGGTCCTAGGAAAACCTAATAACAAGAATAGGGTTACAGCCCCACGTAATACGTGGAAGCCGTCCTGCTCTCTTGTTGTTATCAACCTTGCTTGATTGAAAATTTCCTAGGTTTTCACTCGCAAGTTTGGAGCATAACGCTTCTCTGCCAGAGTGGATCCTTTCCACTCTCGGCAGCAAAGATAAACAAAATTTTCCGAACCGCCAAGCGACTCGGAGAAATATTTGGTTGGATAGCGAATCTTTTGAGGATACGCTTGCCTTCGGTATCTTACTGATTCACTCTCAGACCTGATGTCAGGTAACACTTGCCGTTAGGCGCGATGATGACAATGCGGCCTCGGAATAGCCTGAGATATCCTTGTCCATATTCTGTCTGCAGATGCTGTGGCCAATCATCTTGCCATACTCAGCATCGGTGAAGTTCGACTGCATCCTTGTCCAGTCGCCTTCTGCAAAGAAATAGGGTAAGTGCAGATTCTCGGGAACGTCGAGGGTAATCTTGGCGTAATTCTCGTTGTCCCATCCGAAGGCATTCTTGCACACGGGAGGATTGGGTGCAAAAGATGCGATATTGAAAACTGGAGAGACTCAAGTAGTGGAAAGTAGAGTCCTTACAGTAGGGCCTTGACGGAATCCTTGTCAATCTTCAGGGTCTCTGCTATGGCATCCACCGATTGTCCGGACTGAACCAGCATCTTGACCAAGCTGCGAAGCTGCCCGTCCTTCTCTGCGAGCTGCCCGTCCTTCTCTGCGAGCTGCCCGTCCTTCTCTGCGAGCTGCCCGTCCTTCTCTGCGAGCTGCCCGTCCTTCTCTGCGAGCTGCCCGTCCTTCTCTGCGA
>Ga0310695_10008563_pt1 | contig 15748 bp, 12 predicted proteins | sample RumenRJG_04DNA_FD_203882 | JGI IMG/M metagenome (GOLD analysis project Ga0310695, IMG submission 203882) | Bovine rumen microbial communities from Lethbridge, Alberta, Canada - RJG_04 (v2) (version 2) | ecosystem: Host-associated > Mammals > Digestive system > Stomach > Rumen | place: Canada...
TAGCATGTTTCATGATTTTTATTATTAAACCCTTATATACTGCTATGCATCGTTTAGGAAACCGCACACCATCAATATAATCAGTGGGTATATCACCAAATCCAACAAATGCCAATACTCCTTCCTGAATAGCAATTCTCCCTAAACTTTTTGCATTATTTCTATTTGAGTTGCACGAAAAGCAAAAGAAAATTTGTCCTTGAAACTCAGAAATATTACTTGAGTCTACAAATGATTCCTTTATATAATAGTTTGGATTCTCTTGTCGAGCAAATGTGTCAACATCCATTTCTCCATTTTTCCCACAAGAACCACATAATTTTGTTTCTCCTCCATGTCCCATAAAAAGCACAAAACGTGCTTCTTTAGAAGCGGCCAAACAGTCATCGTGGTCTTTATCCGAAAAATGTATTTTGTAACAATGCCACTCATCTCCTAAACTTCGCATCTCATATGTATTGATTCGGTTTAGGAACTTTGTCGAATAGCTCTTGTCTATCGGATAAATAGCAAAAATTTTACTCATATCCATCAACCTTTGTTAAAATTGCCATAATGTGATCAGATATTTCTTTCTTTAGTTTGATTGAGTTTTGATCCTTGGATATCAATAAATTTGCAATTTCAACCAAGGTCATATGATCGTATGGCGGAATTGCACAATGAATATCGTTGCTATCTATAGCCATCAAACTTTCCGAGAGCTGGTCATCTATGGACATATTGGGCTCCTTTTCTATCAAATTCTTTAACTTTGTTCCAAACTCACCCTCACTTTTCATATACTCAACATCGTAACGAGCTAATAATTTTAGTCGGGACACCTGTTCTTCGAAAGATTCGTCCTTACGCATTAATATATCTTGAATCACACTTTCTATTTGAGCCGAGTAAATAACAACCTTTTTACTAAAAAGTGGCTTGAGCTCTCCAAACATGCTTAAAACATCGATGCCTTTCAATTGATTATCTATCAAATTATAGTCTGTCGCAAACATATCTAGATGATGAAGGAACGGCACTGCTTTAAGATTCTGTATAAATGATTTGTTGTTAAAAACAAGATCTCCATCTTCTTGTCTTGTCACATAGTCATTCGGATTGATTTCTTGATAAATCAGTTCAATTCCCTCTTCATGCAGATTTGCAGCTATACCTTGCAATCTGGAACTCTGTGACTGTTCATCAACTAATATTAAATGTCTTTGCTTCATTATTTGAAATGTATTTTAAAATGAATACCTTTTTGCTCGATAGGTTCAGAGATTTCTATTGTGGCCTTAAAATCTTTTAGCGATTCTCTAATTAAATACATTCCAAATCCCGTTCCGTCTTGTTTTCCGGAAGTTGCGAAATCAAAAATTTCTTCAGGATCATTTATAAACTTGTTAGATAAACCTAATCCATCATCATATACATCAATGGAAAGGCCATTCATGTAGTTTGAACAACTTACCCAAAGGTTTCGAGCTCCCCAATCCAATGAATTTTGGATAAAATTATCTAATATAAGAGCCAAGTCTAGTTTGCTCCCAATAACAGCAAATTTCTCAACGGTAGAATTAAAATGACATTTAATATCTTCGTGAACCTCGTTCTTCAAATACCCATCTATAAACAAAGGTAAATTTATTTTCTGTGAATCAGATTTAGCCAAGTCCGTATTCAATATCAAATCAGTTGCCATAAGAGATTTATTAGAAAGTTTGCGGATGCTTGATAATGCAGTTATGATAGCATTATAGTATTCGGTCCCTTTCATTTTGCTTACAACTGTTTTAATCAACTTATCTATATCATCATTAATTCGGCTATTGTTATTCTTTACATGGTGGATGAGTGCATCGGTATCTGGATTTGATGCCTTTTTATAGAATTCCACTTTAAGGGATTCTAATTGTTTTTCCTTTTCTGCTTTTTTCCTCTTTTCTTCTTCCTCTTTTCTTTTTTGTTCGGCCTCTTTGCGAAGTAACTCTTCCTCCCTTCTTTTCAGCTCTGCTTCTTTTGCTTGCAATTCTGCTTTTCGTTTTGCCTCAGCTTCTTCCTCTTTTTTCCGCTCCGCCTCTATTCTTTTTAGTGTTTCTTCTTGGGCTTTGCGTTCTGCATCCTCTCTTTTTTTCTCTGCTTCAAGGGCTCTTTGTTCTGCAGCTTCTTTTTCTTTTCTAAGTTTTCTTATATGTTGCTTTGCTTCGTCTATGCTCAAAAGCATATTGTCATCATTTGTGCTTTCAGCGATTTTCTCAAGATCGTTGATGAATTGAGGTTTTATATTGTCTATTTCTTCCGGATCGGAAAGAATATTTGCAAGATCTTTGTTATAAAATACTATTTCAATATTTTTATCACGAGTAAGGGTTTTTATAAGTTGAATAAAATCTATTTTACTTCCGATACTTGAATTAATTACATAATTTGGATTGTCATTTTCCTTATCATTCTCAAGAAGTTCTTTTCGTCTTTCTAGAGCCTCGTTGGCATCTCTAAAATACTCTTTTTTAAAAAAAGCCTCGCCCCATAGCACTCCAGACACATATCTTTCCAATCTTCTGTGAGCGACATCGAAAAGATTAAATAATTGTTGCGATGTTTGGGTTTCAATTAATCCCCCTTCACGACTTGACACTTCCTTTAGTTCATCAACATTATCTGTCAAAACATCAACCCTACCAAACAAGTCACGAGTTCCAAGAAAACGATTGTGTCCTTGTTGTGCACGGTAATCGAGCCCCCAACTGTCATCTCCAGTATTGCCAAATGGCATAATTCTAAATCCATTTCTGAATAGAAAAACAGAACCATAATTAACAGGTTCAGTGCCCATTAATCTAGTGAAATTATTTTTTGCAGAACGATTTAGAAAATAGAGATTAATGCTCACATTCTTCAGTTTGTCAAAAGTATTATTTTTCTCACGAATTGTGTACATTTCGACACCACGATCAGTAAGGGTTGTAGTGATGTGATCTGGAGATAATTTAACATCTATTTGGGTCGTTTTTAAATCAAGAATACTGGTTATGCTGTTTTTTAATACTCCATTGACCAACTCTCTTTCGTGTTTGTCATTTTCAATACATCTCTTATCCTCGGCAAGCTCTCTTTTGCATTTTATTTCGATGCAGAAATCACTTGTTTCCGCAAAAGGGTTGATCAATTTTTCAAGAGAATGCTTGAGATCCAATAAACGTTTTCTAGTCCAGGGCATTTTTTCATCATTCAGCTTTCTAATTTCAAGAATAGTTCCGTGTGTTTTTTTTTCAGGAAAAATTGTATCAGAGGTAATTAATATATCATGTTCGATATTAATGTTGGCAAATTCAAGATTCTGGTCGATTTCGAAATCGGTCCAATTAATATGAATGATCTCAAGCGTGTTTGAAGAATCACTTTTTGTTTTCAGTAAAAGTTCTTTTCCTAAACGGTCACAAGAAAAACGTCCAATACCTTTGGCTCCTGCATAATGACGTTTGATTTTATCTCTGTAAGATGTTTGTTTGTCGTCTGAATCGTTGTCTTCAGTACCATCCTTCTTGGCTGAATACCCTAAAAAAAGCCATTTGTTTTTAATGTCTTTTAAAGACATACCCTTGCCGTTATCTGCAATGATAATTTTGTCGTCATGGAATTCTATTTCCACCTTTTTTGCGTAAGCATCATAGGCATTCTTCACCAACTCAAATATGGCCACATTGTCATTGGTAATCAAATCTTTACCAACGAGATCTTTTAAAGCCGAACTTATTTTAAATTGCAGTTGTTCCATGTCGTAGCATATTTAGTAAGACCTTTCCTGCCTGTTCCGCAAACAAAGGCGGAATAGCATTGCCGATTTGTGTGTAACGAGGAACTTCTAACTTACGCATTTTGCCTCCGGTGGTGTATTTCTTTTTTATCTCGTACCAGTCTGGAAACGATTGGATTCTGGCACATTCACGAACCGTCATGATGCGGGGTTCAGAGTAGTGCAAATAGTCATCTGGGCTGCCGGTAATAGTCGGTGAAACCACATTGGGGTCCAAGATGGTAAGTCCTCGTTGTCTAATCCCCCATTCTTCTCGAGCATTCCCGTCAATCCGTTTGCCACGTTCTGGATATTCTGCCAATAATCGCTTGTAACAATTGATTTTATCAGTTGTCTGCTTAGCAAAACTATGGCTGTCAGCTATTTCATGTGTTTGGGGATAGTCCCCTCGCATAAGTTTCTCGTAGTTGCTTAACTTTCTATTTCCATATTTGCCAGAATAAAACCCTTTTCGGTCAGGACTTGGAAGTTCTCCGTTTGAACGTAAAAGGTCTGAAATGGCATCCTTAAGAGTAGCTGTGGCGTTTAGTCCTTTCTCTCTTAAGAACTTGTCCCTGTTGTCAATTAGTAGTTGCTCGAAATTCTCGGGAGAACCGAGCTCTTCTTTTATGCCAACAAGAATAAAACGTTTACGGCGTTGTGGCACACCATATTTAGAAAAATCGATAACGTGGGGTTTTACATTATATCCTAATTCTTTTAAGTTTCGGATAACCTTGTGAGAATATGGTTCGCTTTCAGCATCTTTTGATTTCCTTTTGTCAAAAGCATATGTAAATCCTTTGACATTCTCGAAAAGAATCATCCGAGGCTGAACTAGTTCGATGAACTTGATATAAGAAAAAACAAGTTGATTGCGTATGTCTTCCTCAACGCGTTTCCCAGCCATAGAAAAACCCTGGCAAGGAGGCCCTCCCGCAACTAAATCCACCTTGCCGCGTAAACTTTTTAGCTGTTCGGGGTATTTTTTTAGCACTTCGTTTATGTCATGATTGGTTTGTGGCAACCAATCAGGCCACTTGAAATGTTTCTTATTATCTATTAGGTTGTATTTAAGAGTTTCAAACGCAAATGCATTTTTTTCAATCGCAAAAAGACCATCCCAGCCAGCTTGATACAAGCCAAGAGATAAACCACCGCATCCTGCGAAAAGGTCGATGACCGTGTAATGGTTTGTATTTAGTTGATTATTACGCATTTGCTGGAATTTTTGTGTATTTTTTAGTTTTTGCTTTAATTTTGCAAATTTACCTATTAGACGGATAAATTGCAAACTTTTAGACAATCTAATTCGTAGCAACAATCAAGATACATGCGACAGATGCAAGGATAAAATTTTTTGAGAGATTTTGGGGGTGGGGAGAGGAAGATCTTTTTCATTTACATGGCCTTTTGATCTTTTGGGGACAGAAAAATTCATGGGGAAAAGATGATGGGAAGTTGTTTTTTAGATTTAAAGAATGTATATTTGCAATGTCTGGGTGAGAGCCCTGGCTATCCGGGCAGAATCCCGTGTGGGCAAGCCGTATACGTCACTACCCAATATAGAAAAGCCACAGCAGAAACGCTGTGGCTTTTTATCTGAATGCTTTTAGCAGCATTTTTAGGAATCCGCTACTTTCGGCAATGTTGCGTGTTATGGATATTTTCTTGTTCCCCTTGAAAATAAGCACTTCAAGTGACGATGGTGAATTTTCGAAATAATGGCGGACATCTGTCGCCAAATGTCTGAGATTATAATCTCCTGTCAGATTCAACAAAACCCTGTTTGTCTGTCCAATAGATTCTTGTAATCGATTTCCAACGGATGATTTTCCACTGATAGTTTTTAAGTCGAAAAGTTTGAAAACCCCTTTCCTTTCGAATATAAAATCGGCTGTTCGGATGCTTTTGGGATTAGGTAATATGTAAACTGTATAACCATGTTCAGTGGCTTTTCTTGCGGCTTTGATCAAATTTCTGTAATCATCGCTTTTTTCTCCGCCAATGGCATAGATGAAAGATTCTCCTTGCACCAATCGGAATGCACTCATCTGTGTTATGGTTTTCAATCGATTCACAAAGTCTATCCCCCGTAATTCTTGCAGTTCAGCAAGCTCAATTGCTATATTGTTTGAAAAAACAGGCATAATTTAAATTTATAGAATCCCAAGCGTCAGTAACGCCTTTTAGTATGTAGCGCCGCCTGCATCAATCAAGATACATGCGACAGATGCAAAGATAAAATTTTTTGAGAGATTTTGGGGATGGGGAGGAAAGATTTTGTTACTTTTTCACACAGGTATGGATTGAAATGTGAATGTCTCCTCGGCTATTTTCCCATCGTGCATTCTGTGCATTTGACAACATCGCAATCGCACAATGCGCATGGTAATATCATTTCACCACAATTTGGGCAAATCTGTTTCTTTAGTATTGCATCTAATTTTACCTCTATCTCGCAATGAGGGCACCATTCGTAAACATGCGTGTATTGAGGCCTGCTATTTATTGCTTCATGAGAGATTCCCATGTCCATTTTGGTATGAGTTTGAAAATCCATGTAGTAGTATTGACCCTTACGGTAATACGGTTCTATTCACTCGTGATATTCTTTGTTAAGAACTCCTTCAGAGGCTTTAAATACTCCGCATCCAGATTCCAGTGTTGGGCGTTCTCATAATTGCGATTCGCATCCTTGATGAGTTTTTTCTGAGTCTTTGTCTTCCCTAACAACGTTTCAAGATAGGCGTATATCTTGGTCTTTTTCGCTGGAATCGTCAGTGTGGGCGGAGTCTTGGTTGGTATTTTGACTTTGCCAAGTTCGCCTTCGTATGTGGACCAACAGTCCATGACTGGTTGGTTGTCAGGGTTGATGATGTTTTCCAACAAATCTTCCAACGCTCCTGCGTCTTTATTGTTTGGCAACAAGAACAGTTCATATTCAACACCAAACTCATCCTTTATGGCAAGTAGTTCAGAACGACGTCTTTCCACATCTTCGTCGGCATCGAAAATGACTAGATTAATACCACCTTGATCTGTGTTTTGTCGCATGATTCCGATGGCATCTTCAGACCTCAGTTTTTGATAACCACCCGTGTCACCATCTTTCCCAGGATCTATGATGCAACCTTCTGGAGCCTTCTCTTGAAACAGATGATGGTAGTAATCCTTAAAGAACTTCTTGTCTGCTTCACCTTCAACTATGATTAGAAAACGTTTCATCATACAAGTCCTCTTAATTCTACATCATTTTCACAAGCCCCAGACAACCCTTCGTAGGTGTATTTATAAGCCTGATGACCTTTTTTCAAAGTGTTGGCGAGAGTGTATAAGCGCATCTCCTTCTGATACTCTGGATGTTCCTCTAGCATCTCATTCAGACGGTGGAGCGTCTCCTTGCTGTGGGTGGTGATGAACACTTGTTTGTTGGTTTGGGTTGCCAAGACAAAAATAGCTTCCCAGAGTTTCTTGTAGGCGGAATAATGTAGCCCGTTCTCGATTTCATCGATTAGGATGATATTGTTCATCGGGTTGGCGGAGGCTGCCACGATGTTTAGATAACGACGCAGTCCGTCGCCCATCATGTTGACCGCCATCAACTGGTCGATTCCCTCCAGATTGATAAAAATAGCATTGTTCAGTATTTCGACTCCCGTGATGCGTTTGTCGAAATATTGCATACGCTCAACTATAAGCTCTTTTTTCTTCCGCTTCGCCAGTTCCACCAAATCATTCACAGGATTGCCCGAAGCCAAATCGGCAGGAATGAAGGTCACACTGTTTTTCTCCATATAACCATCCGCCATCTTTTTGCCCGTGACCATACCGTTGGATCCGTAGGTTATCCCACACTCGTAATGCTTCGTTTCGGCTTCCGTTTCCACCTTAAAAAGCATTCTCAGCGTGTTGATGAAAGACTTTGTCTCTGAGGTCGGAATTTGTCCGTTTTGAAAATCCCCCTGCGACTTGTCATCAAAGGTATAGACCATTTCCAACATTAGGTGTCGGCTGGACTCGTCCTGCAGTTTGGAACTGATTTGCGGTCTCTGTTTGAAGTCGCCATTGCGAAAGATATAACTCAGGTCGGAAAAATTGGTAAATCCACGAGCTCTGAGGGAGTTCATCATCTGTGGCAAATCGGGATTAGCCATGCCAACCATAAGCATCAGGCACTCCAACACTGAACTTTTACCCGAACTGTTCTGACCCGTCAGCACATTCACACGGGAAAAATCCTCCATCTTCAGCGACTCAATGCCTCTAAAGTTCTTTATATCTATGTTTTTGAATCCGTCCATGTATATTACTCGCTTGTTGTAGGACCGATTGTGGATTCCATGAAGAAAAATTTGTTGTAATTATCTGATTCACAACTTTGTGAATTATATTATCACACAACAACAGTCATACAACTATCCAATTTACAAATATATGAAATCTGGGATGAAAAGACAAAATCCGAAGGATTAGAATTGGCAAATAAATCTATGAATGTATGTTTGGGGCATATAAGTCTTTGCGATTTTTAATTGTGGCGAATTCGCCCGAATTAGAATTAGGGTTGTTTTTATTGTCTTATTTAACCTATCCGACAAAATTCAGCACAAGGCCATCTTTCCTCCATCATCAAAATGAAAAACCACCCCCCGAAACGACCGTACTCATTCCGGGGTGAAACCTTTCTTTCCCTTTTCGGGGATATGTTATTTCCAAACGTTGTAGTGGACGTTGCCTTCGTTCCACTTGTCCTTAGGAGCTGGGGACTCTGCCGGGTAACCCATCGGGATGACGCAGAGGACGGTCAGGTTCTCCGGGATGTTCAGGATGCCGGCGAACATCTTCGCCTTCGCCACGTTCGGGTAGGCGCCTGTCCACACCGCACCCAGTCCGAGTGCATGTGCCGCCAAGAGGATGTTCTCCGTCGCCGCGGATGCGTCCTGTACCCAGAATTCCCTTGCGTCACCTTCGATCGCCTTGTCCATGTCGCCGCATACCACGATGGCCAGCGGTGCATTGGCCGCCATGCCTGCGTTAGGGGCGGAGTCCGCGATTTGTTTCAGGATTGCCTTGTCGTTCACAACCGTGAAGCTCCATGGCTGTCTGTTCATGGCGGAAGGAGCCGCCATGCCGGCGCGCAGGATCTTCTCCACTTTCCAGTCCTCGACCGGAGTCTCCTGGTAGGCACGGATGCTGGTTCTCTTGCTGATGGCGTCGAGAACGATTGCTGAGCTGTCCACTGTTGAGGTGGCTGTTACTGCGGCTCCTTCGTTGGGGCAAGTCTCGTTTTTGCAACACTTTCCGCAACATGAAGAAAGAACGAATGCGCCCCCGATGAAGAGCAGATTCGCCACTACTTTAAAGAAATGTTTCTTATTCATAAATTTTAGGTATTAATATTCACAAATTTATATATATTTGTGATGAATTATATGCGATGAAAAAGTTTTTTTATATATTTCTTTTGTTGAGCATCCCTTTTTTATCCTTCGCCAAGGAGGTGAAGGTATATGGAGTGGAACCTACATTCGCAGGTAAAACGCTGGAGATGAGGTGCTTCTTGGAGCAAATGGTGTCCAGCGAAAGGGTGTTGGCCAGCTGTGATGTGGACTCGACGGGGGCTTTTTCATTCGTGTTCGACGTGACGGAGACTATGCAGGCGTTTATTCCGTCGGAGACGTCGAGGGGATTCATCTTCCTGGAACCTGGATCCCAATATGAGGTGAAGTTGTTCCCATACCGGGAACGTACGTTGATGCAGAAGTTGGATCCATACTTCGCACCGGTCGATTATTTGCTGGAGATCGTCAAGCTGAAGCATGGGGACATAAACGCCCAGTTGATGGAGTTTGAGGACGCGTTTGATTTTTATTCCATGAAGCACCTGAAGTATGGCGCGGACGTGGATTCACTGAAGAAGTCGGTCGCGGAGATCCATGAGATCTTCCCGGACTTCGCCTCCAAGCGTTTCCTTTGGGACTATCTTGATTACCGTTGCATGCTGATCCTGAACATGGCGCAGAACGCCAATCAGGCGAAGATCATAGAGGAGTTGAACAAGAAGGAGATAGATGATGCTAACCCCGCTTTTTGGGACCTTTTCAATACTCTTTTCGCTGATTTCATCAAACAATCGGCATACGACCGTGAACAAGCGCTTACTTTTTCCCGTATCATCGAGGAGGGAAACGTGAAGATGTATTTCCTCACGATCAAGAACCGTTACGGGATAACCAATCCGTTGTTGCGTGAGTTGGTCGCTATCAAGTGGCTATACGACTTGTTGGGCTCCAACGAGTATGATCGGACAAAGGTGTATGAACTATTGAGGAGTGTGGGCAGTATCATCCAATGCCAGTCTAACCGCGATCTGTTGACTGTCATCCTGAACAGCGCCTCTTCGAACTTGCCGGGAATGGAGGCTCCTGACTTCAAGGCGGTCTCCGTGGACGGCAAACACCATAGTCTCTCCGAATTGAAGGGACACTACATTTATCTGAATTTCGGAAATAGTTTCATAGACCAGACGCAAAAGGATTTGAATGTGCTGATGCGTTTCCACAACGAGTATGGTAGAGACTTGGACATCGTGAACGTCTTCCTGTATGACCAGATGGACCAGGTGATGAGACTCTCCCTTCGCTTCGGTGGAAAGATGAACTTTTGGGTGGTCAAGGACTCTGACGCAGTGAAAAAACTTTTTGGTATAAAGAGCTTGCCATCTTTCTTCTTGCTTGATAAGGACGGCAACTTCCTGATGACGAGGGGGGCTGAGCCTAACGATGAATTGAAATTGCTTCTACAACGTATCTTGAAAAAGTGACTATTATGAATGCTTGTGAACTTGTGTTGCGTGACGCTTTCCGACAGAAGCTGAATGAATTGATGTTGGATGAGGTCCTCATGGAGGATCTGGATCGCGTCTATATGCCTTTGGCTAATCTTATACGGATGGGGTTCGACACGGACTCCAGAACACATATTATCGGTGTGAACGGTGCCCAAGGGGCTGGCAAAACCACTTTCGGACAGTTGCTGAAGGTGGTCCTGGAGCAGTCGTACGACTTGCGTGTCGCCCTCCTGAGCATTGACGATCTATATCTGAGCCGGGAGGATCGGCAGCGTCTCGCCGACGAGGTCCACCCGCTCCTCATGACGCGTGGCGTGCCTGGCACCCATGACGTGAAACTGGGTGAGGATGTGCTCGACGCGCTCTGCAACGCGGGACCTAAGGATGTGACCATGATTCCCCGCTTCAACAAGGCGCTCGACGACCCTTTCCCCCGCTCCGAGTGGGAGCAGTTCGTGGGACGGGCCGACGTCATCATCTTCGATGGCTGGTTCATGGGTGCGGTCGAGCAGAAGGAGACGGAACTGCTCACGCCTATCAATGACCTCGAGAAGAAGGAGGACCCCTACTGCGTGTGGCGCCGCTACGTGAATAACCAATTAAAAGAGAATTATAAGTCGCTCTTCGGCAGACTGGACCTCCTCGTGATGCTCAAGGTGCCTTCGTTCGACAAGGTGTACCAATGGCGCACCCTGCAGGAGGAGAAACTGCGCATCAAGACGCAGGGGCAGAAGAACCTGCGCGTGATGTCCGACGAGGAGCTGGTGCGCTTCATCTCCCACTATGAGCGGTTGACCCGCCATATGCTGGAAGAGATGCCTTCGCGCGTGGACGTGCTCTTCACGGTCAGCGACGATCACAGAATATGCATTTAAGGTGGGTTCCCGGGGAACTCACCGTTTTCATCAAATAAAAAATGGGTTTGAAACATTATTAGTACCCTCATAATCGATTATGGCGCTTCTTTATCTGCAGGTTGAGAACCTGACCAAATCATTCGGAGACAACTATTTATTCAAGGATATCTCTTTCGGCTTATTCGAGGGCCAGCGTGTGGCGCTGATCGCGAAGAACGGGGCCGGCAAGAGTACCTTGCTGAATATCATCGCGGGCAATATGTCATACGATACGGGCAAGATCACCTTCCGGAATGGATTGAAGGTGGGCATCTTGCCGCAAGACCCTAAGCTGGATGGCTTCAAGACGGTGCAGGATGTCTGCACGGGGTCGGGCAACGAGATCCGAATGAAGCAGATCCTCGGCAAACTGAAGATCACGGACTTGGAGCAGGAGCTGAACGTGATGTCTGGCGGACAGATGAAGCGTGTCGCCTTGGCGAAGGTCTTGGTCTCCGAACCTGACCTGCTGATCCTCGACGAGCCTACGAACCACTTGGACCTTGATATGGTGGAGTGGCTGGAGGATTATCTGCGCCGCTCAAGGCTCGCCTTGCTGATGGTGACGCACGACCGTTACTTCCTGGATCGGGTCTGCAGCGATATCTTGGAGATCGACCAGCAACAACTCTATGCCTATAAGGGCAACTATTCCTACTACTTGGAGAAGCGCCAAGAGCGTTATGACGCCCAGAACGCCGAGCTGGCGAGGGCCAACAACCTCTTCCGTAAGGAGCTCGACTGGATGCGCAGGCAACCACAGGCTAGGGCGGGGAAGGCTCAGTACCGTATCGACGCTTTCCATGACCTGGAGAAGAAGATCAAGGCGCCCCGCTCCACGGGTACGGTGAAGCTGGAGGTGAAGGCAAGCTATATCGGTAGCAAGATATTCGAGGCGAGATCCGTCTGCAAAAGCTACGGAGATACCAAGATATTGGAGAATTTCGACTATACCTTCAACCGCTACGAGAAGTTGGGCATTGTCGGCAACAATGGTACGGGCAAGTCCACCTTCGTGAAGATGCTGGTGGGCGAGGTGGCGCCTGATTCGGGTACCATCGATGTGGGCGAGACGGTCCGCTTCGGCTACTACAGCCAGCAGGGTATGACGTTCGACCCGGACATGAAGGTGATCGACGCGGTGCGCGACATCGCCGAGGTGGTGCAGATGGGCGACGGGAAACGCTTGTCGGTCTCCCAATTCCTCAATCTCTTCCTGTTCACGCCTGAGACGCAGCAGAAGTTCATCGCCAAGCTGAGCGGTGGCGAACGTCGCAGACTCTACCTCTGCACCGTGCTGATGCGGAACCCTAACTTCCTCGTCTTGGACGAGCCTACCAACGACCTCGACATCGTGACGCTGAACGTGCTGGAGGAGTACCTCCAATCGTTCAAGGGGTGCGTGATCGTCATCTCGCACGACCGTTACTTCATGGATAAGGTGGTGGACCACCTCTTCATCTTCCACGGCAATGCGAACGTGCAGGACTTCCCGGGCAACTATTCCGACTATAGGGAGTACCGCGACATGAAGCTCTACTTCGAGCGGCAGGAGAAGGAGAACGCCCCGAAGCAGAAGGGCGCCGCACCGTCGGAGGCTCCGCAACGCAACGTGAAGGAGCGTCCCCGCAGACTCACCTACAAGGAGCAGCGAGAGTTCGAACAGCTGGAGAAGGATCTCGAGGCCTTGGGGAAGGAGAAAACCAGCTTGGAGGAGGAACTCTCTTCCGGACAACTCTCCAATGACGACCTGATCGCTAAATCGAACCGCGTGGCGGAGGTCATCGCCCTGATCGACGAGAAGGAGATGCGCTGGCTCGAACTGAGCGAATTCGCGAACTGAGGCTATGGTAGACACGGAAAAATCATTTAGAGAAGGCAGAATACGATTAGGCTTTTGCCTATGAATTATAAATCGTAAATGGTTAAATGGCAAATGATTATAAATATCCGATATGATAAATGAATCCGCCGTGTATGACAGAAGATAATATATTGCCGTTGGACGCTATCGTGCCCGGCGGCGAGCGATACAAGGATTTCCAGCCTGATAGATATGCGAGCGTCATGGTGCGTGGCCATGTGGTCGCATTGGTGGATGCGAAGGGAGACCTCTCCCTTTGCCATGTGGACGATACACAGCCTAAGCTGAGTTTCTCCACCCTACATTTCACGAATGAACAGTTGTTGGCGGTGGTGGGCGCCGATGTCAAGCCCACCAAGGAGATCACCCTTTCCGGCTTAGCGGTGGCGGAGGCGTGCGTTTCCCTCTATGTGTCGCTCGGAGGCTTATTGGTGCGTCTGAACGTTGTGGAGGGTGCGTTGCGCATGGCTTGGCGTGTGAGCACGTCAGATTGGACCCTCACCTCCACCGATGGCGAGGGTACATACCTCTTCGTGGCGGAGGGGAAGGAGGAGATCTATCGTCTGGACCCTGACGGAGGGCGAAAGATGATCTACGTCGAGAAGGACCCCTCCTTCACGGTGCGCAAGACACCCTCCCGAAACGAATTCGGCATCGAGGAGATGTTCTTCCTCTCCCCGGACAAGCGCAAGGTGGCTTTCTATCATCTGAACGAAACGTCCGTCACCGAGTTCCCCGTCACTTCTGCTCCGAATGGCAGCGAAATGCCCCGCACGACCCTCTTGAAGTATCCCTTCGCAGGTACGAAACAGCCAGAGCAGGTCGAGGTGGGCATCCTGGATGTGGAGGATGGGAGCGTCACTTGGTTGAAGAACGACGGGGAGATCTGCTATTGGATCGGCCTCACATGGTCGCCCGATAGCCAATCACTTTTTTGCTACGGACTCAACCGTAGCCAACAGCGCAGTCGTCTGCTCCAATTCGACGCCGCAACGGGTGGCATTACCCGTGAAATCCTATGCGAAGATGCCTTTGAATATGTCGAACCAGAGCATTCGCTATTATTTATAGATGCGCAAAGATTTCTGTTTCAGAGTCGTACGTTCTCTGGGTACAATCATATCTATCTCTATGACCTTGCGGCCAATCGGATGGAGCAGATCACGCAAGGCAATTGGGAGGTGACGCAGCTTTTAGGCTATTCGGCGGTGCGGGATCAGGTGCTCTATTTGGCGACCCGCAACACTCCGTTGAACCGTGATTTCTTTGCCACCAAGCTCTCGGACGGCGTGACGGTGCAGGTCTCCCCTTCGGTGGGGACGCATCATGTCTATATGGATGGGACGGGTCCCGTTTGGGTTGATGAGTACCAGTCGGAGAGCGAACCGGGCGTGACCACCTTGGGGAGTCTGGAGACTTATGGCGACCAGTTCGTGCTGAAGCGTTCCCGCGATCCGTACGAGGGGTACCAGTTGCCTGAACGGATCGTAGGCATATTGCCGAAGGGGAAGGACTCCGACGATGATCTCTACTACCGTATCGTGAAGCCTCGCGAGGTGAAGGAGGGTGAGCGGTTGCCCGTCGTATTCTACGTCTATGGCGGTCCGCATGTGCAGTTGATCACCAATACGTGGGGAAGTGGCACGAAAGGGTTTGAGGAGATGATGGCGGATGCGGGCTGTGTCACTTTCTGCATCGATCCGCATGGCTCGTACAACCGTGGGCATCGCTTCGAGAGCGAGATCCGGGACGACCTGAACGGTCCGCAGATCCGTGATTACAAGTACGCCTTGAACTGGCTCTTCCTGACGCACGACTATGTGGATAGAAGCCGTGTGGCCATCTATGGTTGGAGCTTCGGCGGTTTTATGACCCTTTCCATGTTGCTCTGCAGCGGCTTCCCCTTCAAGGTGGGCGTGGCTGGCGGCGCCGTCGTCTCATGGCGCTATTATGAGACGATGTACACGGAGCGTTACATGAGTCTGGACAAGGATGGAGGAACCTCCGGGGAGCATTTCACCCGCACCGACATGGCGAAGCGCATCGGAGAGCTGAAGACGCCGTTGAGGCTGATCCATTGTTTGGAGGACCCTGTCGTCCTTCCGCTCCATTGGCAATACCTCCTTTCGGAGGCGAATAAGCAGGGGGAGGTGGCCCAACTGATTGAATGCTACTTCTATCCGGGACATGAACACAACGTAAAAGGTATCGAGCGTGTCCGCCTTATGGAAAAAGTACGCACGATGATATTTGATTGTTTATAGGTCAATTTTATGAATATGATTAAAAAAATAGAAAAATATTTTGCTGCGGACATTTTTTGTCGTATGTTTGTAGCGCAAACAAAACAGGTA
>Ga0310695_10008564_pt1 | contig 15747 bp, 21 predicted proteins | sample RumenRJG_04DNA_FD_203882 | JGI IMG/M metagenome (GOLD analysis project Ga0310695, IMG submission 203882) | Bovine rumen microbial communities from Lethbridge, Alberta, Canada - RJG_04 (v2) (version 2) | ecosystem: Host-associated > Mammals > Digestive system > Stomach > Rumen | place: Canada...
AACGCCACGGAAGTTGCCGCAGAGTATTTCAGTGCGATATTCCCGGCGGTATAGCATCCTGCAATACACAGCGACGGCAGCATCCAGACCTTCATTTCGGTTGACTTCAGATTCGTGATAAGTGTTCCTCTGCAGAGGAGACAGAGAAAGAGGAAAGCGATGAAGTACCTCGCTGTCAGCAGGGAAAATACCGGCACTGTCTCATAGGCGACCTTGGATATGGGGTCTCCGAATCCATATACCACGCTCTGAAGGATCACCAGCAGGCATGCTGCAATGTATTGATTTTTTGTATTGGTACCAGTGTTCATTTTATCTCCCGGCCGGAATGCCCGTCGTATTATTATTGCTGCCCCGCAGGGCATTGCCTGTCCATTGTGCCATATTCTTCCACTCTCTGCAACGCAGGATGCGTTCTCATGCTATCGTCCTTTCCGGAAACTGTGTTATAGTGATTCCATGAAGCAGGAAAGCATTTCCGACAGTTTCAATAAATGGAGGAATTCTCATGATCTTTTATTTCACCGGAACCGGCAATTCCCTGTATGTGGCCCGGAAGCTGGCCGCACCGGGTGAGACGGTCCGCAGTATCACCGAGGCTCTGGAACAGGACGATCTGCACGTCGATCTTGCCGACGGAGAACCTCTCGGCTTCGTATTCCCGGTCTATTTCTACACTGTTTCCGATCCGGTACTGGATCTTGTGCGGAAGATGACTGTCTCCAACGCCTCCTATGTCTATGCCGTCATCGTATGCGGTGCCAGCATCGGCCCCGCCGGCGGTTTTCTGAGAGATGAGCTTCGCAGAAACGGCCTGACTCTGTCACGTGTGGATCCGCTGGTAGTGCCGGATGGAGCGGTGCTCTTCTATGATATCGACACACCGGACCAGATGGCCCGGCAGCTTCTGGCAGCGGACGAAAAGATCGCCGTCATCCGCTCGGCCATAGATAATCGGCAGCCCTCTTCCATCTCCGGCAGTGCCGCTGCCGGAAAGGCCATGCTCGCATCCTATCATGTCTGTATGGGGACCGGGAAGTTCCGTGTCACAGACAATTGCATCGGATGCGGTTTGTGCAGTACCATATGCCCTGCTCACGCCATCGAAATGAAAGACGGCAGGCCGGTCTGGACAAAGAAAAAATGCCTGAAGTGCTGCGGATGCATCAACCGCTGCCCGGTCTCCGCTATTCAGTACGGACGACGGACCGAATCCAGGGGCCGCTATGTCAATCCGGTGCTGAAGGGATGATCGAAAGGTTTTTTCTGATTTTTCTTGACGGCACAAACGGCAGGTATTTATAATGAAGCTTACGATTTCGTTTTAATAATGTAATTTTGAGAGGTAATAACGATGGCAAAGGATAAGAAAGTCGAACAGATCACTGATATGGAAGTGGATTTTGCCCAGTGGTTCACCGACGTGTGTACCAAAGCTGAGCTGGTGGATTACTCCGGAGTTAAGGGACTGTTCATCATGCGGCCATATGGCTATGCCATCTGGGAAAATATCATGTCCTATCTGGACGGACGCTTTAAGGAACTGGGACACGAAAACGTCTCCATGCCGGTCCTGATCCCCGAAAGCCTTCTGCAGAAGGAAAAGGATCACGTGGAAGGTTTTGCACCGGAGTGTGCCTGGGTCACCCACGGCGGCAGCGAGGAACTGCCGGAGCGCCTTTGTGTGCGCCCCACTTCCGAGACCCTGTTCTGTGATCACTGGAGCCATGTCGTTCACTCCTATCGGGATCTTCCCATGAAATACAATCAGTGGTGCTCCGTGCTTCGCTGGGAAAAGACCACCCGCCCCTTCCTTCGCGGCAGAGAATTTCTCTGGCAGGAAGGCCACACCATCCACGCCACGGAAGAAGAGGCCCGGGAAGAGACCCTTCAGATGCTGGAAGTCTATGCCGACTGCTGTGAGAAGATCCTGGCCATGCCCGTCATCCGCGGCGACAAGACCGAGAAGGAAAAATTTGCCGGTGCTGTCAACACCTACACCATCGAGTGTATGATGCATGACCACAAGGCTCTGCAGTCCGGTACCAGCCACTTCTTCGGGGACGGATTCACCCGTGCCTTCAACATCACCTTTACCGATAAGGAAAACAAGCTCAGCTTCCCCTATCAGACCAGCTGGGGCATGTCCACCCGTGTCATCGGCGGACTCATTATGACCCACGGCGACAACAACGGTCTGGTCCTTCCGCCGAAAGTGGCTCCCATCCAGGTCATCGTCGTTCCCGTTGCCCAGCAGAAAGAGGGCGTTCTGGACAAGGCATATGAACTTCTGGACCGTCTGAAGGCAGCCGGGATCCGGGCGCGGATCGATGCATCCAACAACTCCATGGGCTGGAAATGTGCTCAGTGGGAGATGAAGGGCGTTCCCGTCCGTCTGGAGATCGGTCCGAGAGATATCGAGAACAACGTATGCATGGCAGTGCGCCGTGACAACGGTGAGAAAGTCACCGTCGGACTGGATGAGCTGGAAACCATGATCCCTCAGGTGCTGGATCAGGTTCAGCAGGGTCTGTTCGACAAGGCCAAGGAAAATCTGGACAGCCACATCTTTGCTGCTTCCTCCGTGGAGGAAGCCAAGGCTCTTCAGGAAGAGCACGGCGGTTTCATCAAGACCATGTGGTGCGGAGATCTGGCCTGTGAGGAGAAGATGAAAGAGGAAGCCGGTATGTCTTCCCGCTGCATCCCCTTCGAGCAGGAAAATCTGGGGGACACCTGCCCCTGCTGCGGAAAGCCCGCCAAGCACATGATCTACTGGGGCATCGCCTACTGATCCATACTGCAACCAACCCGGGTGCCGGTTTTCCGGTGCCCGTTTTTGATTTCCAAAAAAAGTACCATCCCCCTTCCGGGAATGGTATAATGAGCCTATCATTAGGAATCATATTGAGAGGAAACATACCATGAGGAGAAGACCATCTTTGCTCTGGCGAATACTGCTGGGACTGCTGCTTCTGGCAGTGCTGTTCCCCACCACCTCGCCGCTCATTTCCTTCGGAGGTAACCATGCCTCCCCACAGACGACACCTACCGAAGTCCCGGGAAATCCCATGACCTTCGAGGATGTGGCGGACTCGGACTACTATTATGATGCGGTACGCTGGGCAGTGGAACATGGCATCACGGAAGGCACCTCCAACACCACCTTTGCTCCCAAGGATTACTGCTCCAGGGGGCAGGTCATCACCTTCCTTTGGAAAGCCATGGGCTCCCCGGAGCCGCTGCGCAGTACCAGCCCCTTTACGGATGTTCCGGAGGATGCGTATTATACCAAGGCCGTTCTGTGGGCGGCAGAACAGAAGATCGCTTCGGGATCTTCCGATACGACGTTCTCTCCCAATGCACCCTGTTCCCGGGCACAGGTCATGACCTTCCTGTGGAAGCTGAAAGGGCAGCCGGAGGTAACCGACACCACCAGCAGTTTTCCTGATGTCACTCAGGATGATTACTTCTATACACCGGTCATGTGGGCGGCGAAAGAGGAGATCACCACCGGTCTTATCGATTCCCGATTCGGTGCAAACGATCAGTGCAATCGTGCACAGGTCGTCACCTTCCTCTGGCATGCGCTGGCCGAGGAATAACACAATGAAAAGCAACTAGGAGGACCTGCCGCATTCGGCAGATCCTCCTGGTTTTGTTATCCCTCCAGAGGCGGAAATCCGTCCCGGGAGATGGCAGCGTTGGTAAAGCGTTTGTCTTCCGTCACTTCCCGGATCACGTTCAAAAACTCCGGCAGTTCATAGGGCGTCTGGGGCGTGGGAAGCTCTACTTCACAGTAGGCGTACTGGGAAAACCCCTCAAAAACATCGATCTCTGCCACAAGGTCACCCACCGGCACGCACCACCGGGTCTTGTGGAGGATCTGCCGTTCCGGATCCGCCTGCTTCTGAAGCTCCCGGTACTCCTCCTCCGACAGTTCCCGCTCGATCTCGATGCGCTGCAGCATATCGATGCGGGTCTTTTCCGTGGAGGTATAGGTCACCGTTCCCTCTTCTTCTGACCGCCGGATCCGCCGGGATGCTCCCTCCCGGGTTCCCAGGAGATACGTCTGTGTGATCCCGATGCATCGCACTGCGTGTTTCCGCAGTTCCGATTCCTCCGGCATGGCCACGAGGAATTTTCGTTCGATTTCCAGTGGAAGATCCATTCTGTTTCCTCCTTCAGTGACGTGTGCCCAGAAATCCTTCCAGGATCAGACTGGCGGCCACGGCATCGATGACTTTCTTGTGCTTCTTCTCCTTCTTTCCGTTGGCATGAAGGATATCGTGGGCGGCGACCGTGGTCCACCGTTCGTCCCAAAGCACGATCTCGCGGTCCGTGCGTTCTTCCAGCATGGCCTTCAGTTCCCTTGCTTTTTCACATCGCGGTCCCTCGGTGCCATCCATGTTCTTCGGCAGTCCCAGCACCAGGATCCCGGCCTCGCATCGGTCTGCCTCCCCGCAGATAGTATCCGCCAGCCGCTCCATATTCCATTCATCCACGATCCACGCATTTCCCACCAGTGTCTCGGTGATATCCGAGACCGCAAGGCCGGTATGCTGATCGCCGTAATCGATGGCCATGATCTTCAAAATCGTTCGCTCCGTTTCCTTATATATAATAGGCTTCTGTTTTCTCCTGCGGTGATTATACCATACTCCCCTGCTCCATCCCAACCGAAACAGCACATTTCACGCACTTTTCCCTGGTTTTTAAAAGTGACAAATTAATAAAAAAATAGATTGACCCTTTGACACCGCTGTGTTATATTATGAATTACCTGTCGGAAGAGAGGTTTTCTTTTTGCGCGTATTTTTACGGGTGAAAATACTTCTCTTGGCCGTTCAGGGAGGCAATGCCCGCAAGGGTAAATAAAATAGGAGGTGCCGACAATATGGCTGCAGATGCAAGAGTAAAAGTAACTCTCAGATGCGAAGAATGCAAGCAGAGAAACTATTTCACAGTCAAGAACAAGAAGAATACTTCTGACAAACTGGAACGTAGAAAGTACTGCCCGTTCTGCCGCAAACACACAAAGCACGTAGAAACCAAGTGATTTGACGAAAGGATTGTACGGAAATGGCGAAAAAAGAAAAGTCAACCGCTCCTGCAGTTAAGTCTTCTGGCGCCGTCAAGAAAGAGGACGTCAAGCCCAGCTTACTTAAGCGTATCGGTAAATGGTTTCGTGATATGAAGAGCGAACTGAAAAAGGTCGTATGGCCCAGCACACAGACCCTGACCAACAACACAGCGATCACGCTGTTCGTAACCGTTCTGGCAGCGGTCATTCTGTGGGGATTTGATTCCCTCGCTCAGATGGCAGTAAAAGCGCTAATAACGCTAGCAGGGTAGTGAGATATGGCTGAAAGAGCAAAATGGTACGTAGTTCATACGTACTCCGGATATGAGAATGCGGTAGCTACCGCAATCATGAAGGCAGCAGAAAACCGTAAGATGACCGACCTGATCTTAGAGGTCAGCATTCCTATGGAAACTGTTACCGAACATACGGACTCCGGTGAAAAAACCGTTGAGCGCAAAGTCTTTCCCGGCTACGTTCTGGTCAAAATGATTCTGACCGACGACAGCTGGCACCTGATCCACAATGTGCGTGGTGCCACGGGTTTTGTGGGTTCCGACGGAAAAGCGGTTCCCCTGACTGAGGAAGAGATCCTGGCGCTGGGCGTGGAACGCCACGAAGAAGTGGTCACCAGCTTCAATGTCGGCGATAACGTACGGGTTATCGACGGCCCGCTGGCCGGCTTCAACGGAGTGGTGGACGAAGTGTCCCCGGAAAAAGATCTGGTCCGTGTTACGGTCTCGATGTTTGGCAGAGAGACCCCGGTCGACCTGGAACTTGATCAGGTCGAACCCATTAAAGATTAAATTTAGAAAGAGGTGCTCAAATTGGCACAGAAAGTCGTTGGATATATCAGATTTCAGGTTCCTGCCGGAAAAGCAACTCCTGCTCCCCCTGTAGGTCCCGCACTTGGCCAGTATGGTATCAACATCGGCCAGTTCACTAAAGATTTTAACGATCGCACAAAGAATGATATGGGCATGATGATTCCTGTCGTTATCACTGTTTATGCCGATCGCAGCTTCTCCTTCATCACGAAGACTCCTCCTGCTGCTCTTCTGATCAAGAAGGCATGCGGTATCGAGACCGCATCCGGCGTTCCTCAGAGAGACAAAGTTGCTACCATCAGCAAAGAGGACGTAAAGAAGATTGCAGAGCAGAAGATGAAGGATCTCAACTGCACCAGCATTGAGTCCGCAATGAGCATGATCGCCGGAACCTGCCGTTCCATGGGCGTTATCGTCGGCGACTGATAGAGCGAGATATCGCTCTCCTTATTGCGTGGGAGGATCCAGGATCCGAGAAAAACCACATTACTAGGAGGAAACGAAATTGTTTAGAGGTAAGAATTATAAAGAAAGCACCAAGCTTTTCGATAAACAGACACTGTATGTTCCGGAAGAGGCATTTGACCTCGTAACCAAGACCAGCAAGGCAAAATTCGACGAGACCGTCGAACTGCATGTTCGTCTGGGCGTTGATGGAAGACACGCTGACCAGCAGGTCCGCGGCGCTATCGTTCTTCCCAACGGAACCGGCAAAGAGAGCCGCGTCCTCGTGTTCTGCAAAGAAGAGCGCGTGGAAGAAGCCAAAGCAGCCGGTGCTGATTACGCTGGCGGCATGGATCTGGTTGAGAAGATCCAGAAAGAGAACTGGTTTGAGTTCGATACCGTTATCGCCACTCCCGACATGATGGGTACCGTTGGCCGTCTCGGTAAGGTCCTGGGCCCCAAAGGCCTGATGCCTTCTCCGAAAGCCGGCACCGTGACTCCCAACATCACTCAGGCAGTCAGCGAAGCCAAAGCAGGTAAGATCGAGTACCGTCTCGACAAGCAGAACATCATTCACTGCCCCATCGGAAAAGTTTCCTTTGGCGCAGAGAAGCTCACTGAGAACTACAACGCTCTGATCGGCGCCATCATCAAGGCAAAGCCGGCAGCTGCAAAAGGCCAGTACATCAAGAGCTGCGTTACCGCAACCACCATGGGCCCTGGCATTAAAATCAACTCTCAGAAACAGCTGTAATTTCAAATTGCAAAACGCAAGGCTGAGATCCGTGCTTGGATCTCAGCCTGCTTTTTTTAGCTTTTTCGATTGGTCTCGTCGATCTTTTTGATATGTTTTTCAAATTTGCTGCGGGCTCCCATGACTTCGTGACCGCAGCCGCAGCATCGAAGCTTGAAATCCGCTCCGGTTCTCAGCACTTCCCACTGATTGCTTCCGCAGGGGTGGGGTTTTTTCATGGTTAGGACATCGCCGACCTGTACATCCATCAGTGTTCTTCCCCCTTGATCTTTTCCCAGTAGGCTCTGGCAGCCTGTTCATTTTTATTGTCCCCGTATTCATAATACCGGGTCCCCTTCAGAGAATCCGGAAGATACTGCTGTTTCACCCAGTGGTTGGGATAGCTGTGGGGATATTTGTATCCCTGTTCCCGTTCAAATCCCGTGCCGTCAGCATGGACATTCTGCAATTCTCTCGGAATGGGTCCCGCCTTTCCCCTCTTCACATCGCCCACCGCGGCATCGATGGCCTGGACAACGGAATTGGATTTGGGAGAAGTGGCCAAAAGGATCACCGCTTCCGCAAGAGCCAGTCTTCCTTCCGGAAGCCCCAGCTGCAGTGCCGTGTCCACACAGGCCTTAACGATGGGCACTGCCTGGGGATAGGCAAGTCCGATATCCTCACTGGCCGAGCACAGAATCCTCCGGCAGCAACCAATGAGGTCTCCCGTCTCCAGCAGTCGCGCCAGATAATGGAGCGCGGCGTCCGGATCGGATCCGCGAAGGGATTTCATCAGAGCGGAGACGGTATCAAAGTGCTCGTCCCCATCCCGGTCATAGTGCATGGAACTGCGCTGGGAGATGGCCTTCACATCCTCCAGCGTAAAGCGGACTTTGCCGTCCTTCCCTACGCAGGAGTTGGAGAGGATCTCCACGGTATTGAGGGCTTTCCGAACATCACCTCCACAGGACGTGGCGATATGGGAAATGACCCCTTCTTCCGTCTCGATCTCCGTTCCGTTCTTTTCACTGACGATCCGGATTGCCCGTATGACCGCCGGTTCCATCTCCCTGGGAGAGATGGATTTGAATTCAAATACGGTAGACCGGCTGAGAATGGCGTTAAACACACAGAAATAAGGGTTTTCCGTCGTGGAAGCGATAAGCGTGATGCGTCCGTCTTCGATAAACTCCAACAGAGACTGCTGCTGTTTTTTGTTAAAGTACTGGATCTCGTCCAGATAAAGCAGGACCCCGCCGGGGGTCAGGAACGTATCCAGTTCCGCGATGATATCCTTGATATCCGACAGTCCGGCTGTGGTGGCGTTGAGTTTGCGCAGGGTGCGGTTGGTCCGTTCCGCGATGATCCGGGCGACCGTGGTCTTTCCGGTGCCGGAAGGTCCGTAAAAGATCATATTGGGGATCTTTCCGCTTTCAATAATGCGGCGCAGCATCCCGTTTTCACCCAGTATATGCTGTTGTCCGACGACATCCTCCAGGGAATCCGGACGGATCTCGTCTGCCAGTGGCTTGTACATAGAGACTCCTTTGCTGCTCCCGTTTGAATCCCGGGTACGGCTATGCTACAATGATGCCATTCCATTACACAGGGAGCGTGCGATCATGAGAACAAAACAGCAGGTCCAGGCGATCATTTCGCGGCTGGAGGAGGAATATCCTCTCGCAGAATGTTCTCTGCAGTATGAAAAAGATTATGAATTGCTGTTTGCCACCCGGCTCTCGGCGCAGTGCACCGACGAGCGGGTCAACAAAGTGACTCCGGCGCTGTTTGAGCGCTTCCCCTCTCTCCAGTCTCTGGCAGAGGCGGAAGTGGAGGAGGTGGAACAGTACATCCATTCCTGCGGGTTCTACCGCGGAAAGGCCAGGGATATCGTTGCCTGTTCCAAAGTCCTGCTGGAAGAGTATGACGGAAAAGTTCCCGGCACCATGGAAGAACTGGTCAAACTCCCCGGTGTGGGACGAAAGACCGCCAATCTCATTCTCGGTGACATCTTCCATGTTCCCGGTTCCACGGTGGTGGATACCCACTGCATCCGCCTGACCAACCGCATCGGTCTCATCGACAACATGAAAGAGCCGGAAAAGATCGAGCGGAAACTGCGTACGATCCTGCCGCCGGAAAAATCCAACGACTTCTGTCACCGCATGGTGCTGCACGGCCGTGCTGTCTGCAAGGCGCAGAAGCCTCAGTGCGATCACTGCTGCATCCGGGATCTATGTGTCACCGGATCCGGAACCGATTAACCTTTGCTCAGCTCCTGATCTCTGCGGATAATGGCTTCGATCCCGTCCTGAACGGCGGCTTCGAAGCCTCTTTTTTTCAGTGTCATAACCCCTTCGATTGTGGTGCCGGCAGGGGAACAGACCTGGTTCATCAGTGCGATGGGATGCTCCCCGGTCTCCTCCACGAGTCTGGCACTTCCCAACACGGTCTGTGTGGCCAGCTCCACGGCCAAAGGACGGGAGAAGCCCGCCCGGACGCCTGCATCCGCCAGCGCATCGATGTATAGATACACGAAGGCGCCGGATGCTCCGCCGATGGCACCGAATCCGCTGAACATCTTTTCTTCCATACGATAGGCTTTTCCAACGGTCTCAAAGATCCCCATGGCCGTCTGAATATCTTCTTCCGAGGCATTCATGCCGCCGCATACTGCCGTCACGGCAGCTTTCACTTTGGCATTGATATTGGGCATGACACGGACTACGGAAACGCCCTTTGAAAAGCGCTCTTCATACCATGATGTTGGCAGCCCTGCTGCAATGGAGATGACCTTTTTCTCCGATCCAACGTCACCGGCGATCTCTTCCACGATGCCGCCCATCATCTGCGGCTTCACGGCGAGCACGATCACATCCGCCTGCTGTGCCGTTTCCTTTGCACTGCCACAGGGGATCAGACCGACTTTTTCCTTCAGCTTCAGCATCTTTCCTTCGCTGCGGTTAAAGCCCAGGATCTGATCTTCGGAGAAGCGACCGGAGGATACCATTCCTTCTATAATGGCCGATGCCATATTTCCCAGTCCGATAAATCCATATTTCATCAATAATCGCCTCGTTTCTTTGTCTTCTTTCGCAATTCTATCATGCCCGTCCGGTTCCCGCAACTGCAGCAATATCGTGGAATATTCTTCCATGTTCCTTCAAATTCATGAATTTTTATTAAGATGCGCCTCGTTTTCCCTGGAATCATTTGCATCTTTTTTCATTTTTCGGTACTCTTTTATAATGACAAAGTGTCAAATGAAAGGAGTATTCCCCCACATGACAAGTTTTCATGATCTCCTTGTCCGATATATCAATGAACGAAAAGTCTCTGTAGCCCGTATGGCTGAGTACTGCGGACTGGAGCGCTCCTCCCTGTACCGGATCCTACGCGGTCAGCGTACGCCGGCCAATGAGGAAACGGTTCGCCTGATGGCGGCCTATCTGTGTCTCAGCCCCGCAGAGGAAGATTCTCTTCTCCTGGCCTATCGGATCGAGCTGATCGGCTATGAGAAGTATTCCCGCCGGCAGTTTATCGATGACTTTATCCGCAATTTTCATACCACCAAGGCCCTGAACGAACTGTATACCCCCATCATCGAACCGGTGGCGGACCGTTCCATTTCCGTGCAACCCATGGACAATCGTTCTGATGTCATTAAGACGTTTCTCAATGCGGTGGTCTCTGAATGCGCCAAACCGGAAGGCGGGCATATCCGTATGTTTATACCCCCCGACCCTGAGTTTATGACCGTTATCATCAATGCCGCCGACACCGCATCGGTTCCGATCCGCATCGATCATCTGATCCAGCTTCATCAGTCGGAAAGCGCTGTATCCGCCTCTGCGGAAAACTTTCGTATGATCCTGGATACGCTGCCCATGATCTCCGACACCATCGATTACCGGCCGTATTACTTTTATTCGGAAGTGATCCCCCGGCTGCCGCTTTTTTATCCGTATCAGTGCTTTTCCGCCGATTCGGTATTCTGGCTGTCGGAAGATCTCTGTGGCGGACTGGCCGTCCATCATCCCACGATCTTCCCCCATATGGCAGCTCAGTTCGACCGGACACTGGATCATTGCCGCAAACTATATGAAACACATAATCTGGGATCGGTCCTCGGAAAGGCGCAGGCCGCAAAGATCTCCAGGGCCACCTCACCATCGATCCGGCAGATGATCTCCTTCCCGCCGATCTCCGTCAATCAGGTGACTGCCGCGAAGCACTTGTCCTCAGATTATCCCGCCCCGGATTCCGTGATCCAGCTGTTTGCCGAGGATCTGGATCAGTACCAGCAGATTTATACCACCTATTGCCGGCAGATGATCTGCTCCCGGACCGGACTGGAGCACTTTGCCAAGACCGGACGGATCCCCCGTTATGACAGTGGCAGCTATTCCCCGCTGACACCGGAAGAACGGCTGGAGATCCTTGCCCGTTTGGCCGATATGGCCGAAGCATTGGATTTCCGAATCCTGCACCGGGACATCTTCAATTATAATGACGGTCTTTCTGTCGTTCTGGGAGAAAACGCCTGCTGTCTGGAGATCTATTTCAGCACTACTTTCTCCAAATACCTGATCATCGAGGAGCCGAATTTCATCGAAGCGTTCCAGGATTATTTCGATTCTCTGGATCCGCAGGATCTGTATTCCGCGGAAGAAAGCCGTGGGATCCTGCAGCAGATCATCGAGGACACACGGCAGCTCTGATCTTTTTGTCAAATAAAACCGCAGCTGTTCACAAGATTGTAAACGGCTGCGGTTTTTCTTGTCTACTCAATTCTCGGGGTTCGTCACTCCGGTAAGCTCCCGGATCACTTCTCCTGCCAGCATCAGTCCGGCAGCTGCCGGGACCCAGGCGGTGCTACCGGGAGTTGCCCGGCGTGGGTTTGCTCCCTGTTCCTCGGTTTCCACCGGAAGGGGTTTCTCCGTGGAATAGACAACCTTCAGATGCCGGATCCCCCGTTTCTTCAGTTCTTTCCGCATGATTCTCGCCAGCGGATCCATGGTGGTCTTGGAAAGATCCGTGACTACGAACCGGCCGGGATCCAGTTTGTTTCCCGCCCCCATGCTGCTGATCACCGGGATCTGAAACTCCTGCGCCTTCACCACGAGATCCAGCTTTCCCGTCACAGTATCGATGGCATCGATGATGTAATCGTACTGACGGAAATCCAGCTGCCCCGCAGTCTCCGGCGTATAGAACAGCTTATGGGTATTGACTGTAATATCCGGGTTGATGTCTTTTGCCCGCCGGGCTGCCACATCTACTTTGTACTGTCCCAGGGTGCTGTGAAGAGCGATGATCTGGCGATTGAGATTGGACTCACAGACGATATCATTGTCGATGAGGTCCAGTGTTCCTATGCCGCTGCGGGCCAGCGCTTCCACGACATAACCTCCGACTCCTCCGACACCGAATACGGCCACCCGGCTTGCTGCCAGCTTATCCATGGCCTCGCCGCCCAGCAGCCGTTCTGTTCTGGTAAACTGTTCTCTGCTCATCCCAGTATCTCCATATCATCCAGTGTCTCCTGGCCCAATGCTGTCAGCGCCAGGCTTCCGTGAAGAGGATATTCCCCATAGTCCTCATAGGAACAGCCCTCCAGTGGAAGATCCAGATCGATACGGATCAATCCCCGGCTCTCCAGTTTCTGCAGAAGATTCCCTACCTGTGGGGTAGGCATCTCCAGTTCTCTGCACACCGGAAACGTCCCATTGGATGCCATCGGAAGGAATGGGGTTACCGCCAGCTGACGGAGGAGATCCCTCTCCAAGGGCGACAGTGGAACGGTCACGGTATTTCTCTTTCGCGGGCAGTTTTCTCCGCAGGATCTGTTCTCATTCTGTGTATCCAAATAATAGTCCTCGCTTGTTTATGTCATTGAAAGAATATCTCCAGGGACAGGTTCTGTTCGCATGCTTCCTCACACATAGTCTGGAACATGGAGAAATACCCTCCCAGTTTTTCTTCCGCTTCGGAAGCGCCACGGAAGAAGATGCGGACATCATGCATTTCACCGGTAAACGCATCATAAAGAGCATCCAGGTTCCTGCCGCACCATTCCGGAAGCGGCAGCACTGCAGTCAGCCGGTCATAAAGCTGTTCACGGTCTTCCACCGATGTTAAATCTATCAAGAATCGTTCCACGGTTTATCCCTCCCCGTACAGCTGTTCAAACGTCTCATAATGATCGCCTGTATAGAAGATGAGACCATCATTGGAATAAATGATCCGCCGGGAACCCCGGTTCTTCCAGTTGAGCGTATCGATATCGCACTCATAATAGGTACGGCCCTTCTTGGCAGGAAGACTTCCCTCATAGTTTCCGAACCGGTCTCCGCCAATACATTTCCCCGGTGCCACATCCCTCAGGGATCCTCCGCTCCAGCCCAGAGATTCCGCTTCCTTCTTCGTAATGTAGTTGGAAGGAAGATGTCCGTAGATATGGATATACTCTGCCACTTCCGCCTTGCTGTCATAGGTTCCGTCCTCCGTAACTCCGGATTGTGCAGCGGATGGTGACGGGGTTGATACGCTGGATTTCGTGGCAGATGCATCCGTCTGTTCCGTCGGAGTCGGTGATGCCAGTTGTAAGGAGTTGTCTTCCGATTCCGGAGGTCCTCCATACGTAACCAGCATTATTATCACGATTGCCAGAACCAGCAGGCATGGTATGATCTTTTTCCAGGATAATTTCATTCTATTACTCCAAACTCTTCCTCTTCCGGCAGTCCGAAGAACCGGCGGGTGTTCTGCCGGGCGCATTCCTCCAGTTCTTTCTGGGAAATACTCATATAATAGGCCAGATCCTTAGCCACATACCGAATGTTCTCCGGTACATTGACACGGGAAAGGCCCGGTACGTTTTTTGGTGTCAGATAGGGAGCGTCCGTCTCGATCATGACTCGGTCATTGGGCAGCGCCGCTACCGCATCCCGCAGAGCTTCCGCTCTCCGGTCATCGCAGATCCACCCCGTGATGCCGATCATGAATCCCATGGCGATGTATCCGCGGAGCGTATCCCAGTCTCCGGTAAAGCAGTGTACCACCGCTCGCTGGCACAGATCCTTCCGGTCTTCAAACAGACGCATCAGATCCTCGGATGCGTCCCTCTCATGGAGGAACAGTGGCTTTCCCAGCTCCTCTGCCAGATCCATATGCCTTTTAAGGCAGCTTATCTGATTTTCCTTCTCGGAAAACATGCGGTTATAGTCTAGCCCGCATTCTCCCACTGCCACCACACGGGGATTGTCCCGCAGTATCTCCCGTATCCGGCGAAAGTCTTCTTCCCGGGCCTCATCGGCATTGTGAGGATGGATCCCTGCAGTACCGAAGACGCCGGTGTGGGTTTTGGTAAATGTATGGATCTTCTCGTTTTCCTCCGGGTCGCTACCGGTAAGGATACAGGTCACGCCCGCGTCCCGGGCATTTTTCAGTATGCGCTCCGGATCCGGAAACTGCCGGCTGAACAGATTCAGGCCGATATCATAATAGCGGATCATCGCAGCTTCTCTCACATGCGGTTGTGACGGACTGCGATGGCGATCCAAACAATAAGATCCAGTGCGATAGAGACCGCGGTGAAGATCGGGAACCCGATCCCCACATTTCCCTGACGGAAACCGGCCACAGTCATCCACAGACAGATGATGGAGATGATCAGTTCCAGGATCAGGATCAGATAGGTGATATCCGTATACACCAGATCAAGCCGTTCCGGTTTTATGTTGAACGGCATTTTCCACAGGCTCGGTGTGAAGTGATGACACACCAGGCTCATGGGGCCGAGCACCACCATCAACACAACCGGTGTGATCAGCAGCGAGGATGGTGCACCGAAGGCATCCGCCACGCCCTTATTGCTGAAGTGAGTCGGAACATCTCCATCCAGCGTCACGGCTCCGACAGCAGCCAGGATCATGGATGCCAGCCAGATCACCAGAGCTGCGATCTCGATCATAATATGGGTCCGGTTGATATAATTCTTTCGTCTTGCCATAATGAAGTTCCTCCATTCGGTCGTGGCAACAGTATACCATACTTCCGACGGGAATAGGATGGTCATTCCGTGAAAGCGGCAAACAGCCCGGGTTTTTTCCTTCCCGGGCTGAAATCATATCTTATTGTGTCGATAGGCGACAACACTCCAAAACAGGATAGTTCCCAGAAGCACCACCGTAAAAAGGATGCCGAACAGGCCGATCCCATGCATGTTCTGTAAGAACTCCATCATGGTAAAAACAAATGCGAAGACGGCAAGCGCCAGTTCCATCATGAACAGCATGCTCATCATGTCCCGGTAGACGATGTTGCGCCTCAGGTAGTTGACTTTAAACGGCATGTTCCAAGCGGAGGGGTCCAGAAAATGTCCGATCAGGCTGACGATCCCATTGGTAACGATCATGATAATCGGCATGAGCAGCATGGTAGCCGGAGATCCGTACCCGTCGGGATTTCCTCTGCCGTCATAGTGAGTGGCGATGGGGCCTTCCAGTGTGAGGCTGCCGATAATGGCGATCATCAGGGATGCCAGCATCAGGACCCAGGACAGGATCTCCAGGATCATGTGGAATCTCGTATAATAATTTCTGTTTTTCACCTTCCCACCTTCTTTCGGATGGACTATGGACAGTATATCACAGATCACA